>OGYI01000878.1_pt1 | contig 33935 bp, 28 predicted proteins | sample 1576521 | NCBI WGS metagenome assembly OGYI01 (sample SAMEA3541484, study PRJEB24748) | human gut metagenome | biome: human gut; feature: human-associated habitat; material: faeces | place: China | collected 2012
TTACGAGGTCGATGAAGCAGGAAGCCCATTGGCTTTAGACAATGGGTAGTTCACCCATTGCGAAAGGAAGAATGATTATGAACTATATATATGCATCAAGAACGGGAAATGTAGAGAAACTGATTCAGTCTCTGGGGCTGGAAGCAAAAAAGCTGGCAGACGGGACCGAGAAGGCAGAAGGTGAATTTATTCTGTTTACTTATACGGACGGCAGAGGCATTGTACCTCCGGTAGTAGAGCAGTTCCTGAAAGAGAATCACAGCCTGTTAAAGGGCGTTGTGGTTTCCGGAAATATGCAGCGTCATGGAGATACCTTCTGTGCGGCAGGCGAGATTATCGCAAAGGAATATCAGGTTCCTGTGATTGCCCAGGTTGATGGCGCCGGAAATGAATGGGACTATCGTCAGATTCGTTCCCGTCTGCAGGAAAGTGAAGCATAAGAAAAACTGCGGAAGTCATTTCCATGAGAGCAAATACAGGAGAAATGGAGGACAGATCCCGGAAAGGACTTGAAAACTGAAAATTTATGTGATATGATGCAATTGTAAATAAGTTCTTCGGGGCGGGGCGCAATTCCCCACCGGCGGTATAGTCCGCGAACCGCTTACGGCGGCTGATCCGGTGTGATTCCGGAACCGACAGTATAGTCTGGATGAGAGAAGAGATTGTGTGGCAGCGAGGCTGCCGCGATTGCCGATCGGAATATCGCCCCGGATCTCAGGATCCGGGGTTTTTGTATTACTGGAATTTTCATGATACAAAAACGCTCTGCTTTCAATAAATCGGCGAAACGGCGAAGGCGCAGACACATGATTCCTCTGGAGAATGAGCTTATATTATAATTTTCAGGAGGAAGTTATCATGAAGGAAAACAAATTAATGACAACGAAAAATGTTGTGCTGATGGGAATGTTCGGAGCACTGGCCGGGGTGCTGATGGTATTTGAGATACCTCTGCCATTTCTTGCCCCCAGCTTTTATGGACTCGACATCAGTGAAGTTCCGGTGCTGGTAGGAACCTTTGCTTTAGGACCGGTTGCAGGCGCTATTATTGAAATTGTGAAAATTCTGGTTAAGCTGGTATTGAAACCAACCAGTACAGGTTTTGTGGGTGAACTGGCCAATCTGACCTTTGGCTGTGCAATGGTTATTCCGGCAGGTCTGATTTATCAGTTTAAGAAGACCCGGAAGGGAGCTATGGCTGCTCTGACAGCAGGAACACTTCTTATGTCAGTGACGGCAATTGTGGGAAATGCGCTGGTTATGCTGCCGTTCTATTCCAATTTTATGCCGTTGGAGAATATCATTGCAGCAGGCGCAGCGATCAACCCGGCAGTCAGCAATGTGTGGACCTTTGCCTTTATCTGCGTGGGACCGTTTAACGTAATTAAGGGAATTGTAGTTTCTGTGATTACAACACTGGTTTATAAGCATATCAGTGCGATGATTCACAGCATCGGAACAGAGAGAGGAAACAGACAGAGCAGAAAACTGCGCGCCTAGAGTGAAAGAAAAGAAACTATGATAGAAAAGAGAATCGCCAGAACATCGGAGAAAATACCGGTTCTGGCGATTTTTTGTTCCAGAGGAAATGGGGAGAAGCTCGAGAACGAGCTTCTTTTTACAAATGGCGTTTCGGGACATAGAAACGCTTAAATTTTTTCATTCTGCTTTTCTTTCAGGTAGGCATCTGCATCTTTAAAAAAGCTTCCCAGGATCAGGATAATAATAATGCCCAGAGGGAAGGCGGCGATGATGGATACCGTCTGCAGATTTGCCATGGAATTTTCAGAGAAAATCAGGGCAATGGGAAGCAGAATCAGCATAATGGACCAGAACAGCTTGATGTTCCGGTTGGGTTCCTCATCCGGCCTAAGCTCCTTGTAGGAATAAGCCGCCGCCACCAGAGTGATGGAATCAAAGGACGTAGAGTAAAAGGTTACCATGCACAGAACAAGAAGAATCAGCACCAGTCCGGGAAGCGGAAGCTGTTCCAGGACAGAAACAATGGCAGCATATAAATCTCCCGTTTCTGCGTAAACAGACAGCAGATCCAGACGTCCGTGCATCTGCAGTCCCATTCCATAATTGCCGAGAATGATAAAGGAGGTAAAGGTTCCGGCCAGGCCGAAGGAATACCCTCCCAGCACAACCTGGCGGACTGTTCTTCCACGGCTGATGGAGCCGATGAAAAAAGGAGTTGCCACACACCATACAATCCAGTAGGACCAGTAAAAAATCGTCCAGTTCTGGGGAAATGAGGTGGTGCGCAGGGCATCTGTCCAGGTAGCCAGTCCGATAAAGTTCTGAACCAGATTTCCAATAGAGCTCAGTCCTGTTTCAATAATATACCGGCTTTCTCCGCCCAGGAAAAACACATAGGCCAGAAGCATAAAAAACAGGTAAACGCAGCAGGAGGCTGCCAGCTGTACGCCTTTCATTCCAAGATAGACACAGAAGGTGTAAATACAGCAGATGGCCACTAAAATAAAAATGGTAAGGGTAACGCTCTGAGGAATTCCTGTAACACGGCTGATTGCCATGGACAGCAGAGGCGTTGCAAGGGAAAAGGTAGTGGCAGTTCCTGCAAGGAGTGCAATTACGGCGATGAAATCGATGATTTTGCCGCTCCATCCATCTACCCGCTTTCCCAGAAGCGGACGGCAGGATTCAGAAAATTTCTGTTTGGTTCTCTTGCGTACATGAAGCATAAATCCGAATGCTACAGCCAGAACCAGATAAAAGCTCCAGGGAATCGGTCCCCAGTGAAACAGCGGGTAGGTAGAGGCCCATTCCTGAATTCCACCCATTTCTTCAATATGCGGCTCGTTTGCATACAGGATCCATTCGCAGCAGGAGTAGAAGAGAATATCTGCAGCCAGTCCGGCAGTAAACATCATGGAGCCCCACTGAAAAAAGGTATATTCCGGTTTTTTCAGATCGCCCAGCCGAATATTGCCGAAGCGGGAAAATGCCATGTACAGGGAACAGAAAAATACGCCGAGGCCGATCAGCAGATAATAGCTTCCCATCTGATCACCCAGAAGGGAGCGGACAGAAGCTAAAAGCTGAGAAGACTGTTCCGGGCTGCGTACAAACCAGACGCAGAGAACTACAATACAGAGAAAGGGAGCCAGGGTAATAAACCAGTCCAGCCGGCGGGACAGTGAAATTCCGGAATCCCGGGATTGTTCTGTTTTCATAATACGAAATACCTCCTATCGTAGATTTACGAAAATATCTGAGAACTAATTGTTCAAAAATACTTAAAAATAAATTATATTGAACATAATAGCATTGAAGAAGGAAAAATGCAAGAGGGATTTCTTGCGAATTTCTTTCAGTTTCGGAGGGAGTCTATCAAAAGAGAAGGAATTCTGGTAAAATATCAGAAAAAATGAAAGATGTGACGGGCGGAAATGGAGAGAGCAGACAGAAGGACAGGAGCGGGAAGAAGCAGAAGAAAACAGAAATCAGCAGGATTTTTTTCAGGAAGACGACTGATTCCGGCGGGGATTGCAGTATTGGCAGTGGTTCTGGCGTCAGCGGGCTTTCTGACATGGAGAAAAGAAAGCTATGCCAGGGAAACAGCAGAGTATCCTGAAAATCCCGGACAGCTTGCAACAGTCGGAGAACTGCAAAGCAAAGGGGCAGAGGAAGAAAAGCCGATTCTGGGCGGAGCCGAATTGATGATGCTTTCCAATCAGACAAAGGGGCAGATGATGTCATTTCTGATGGAAACCAGAGATGGAAGCCTGATTGTGATAGATGGAGGCAGATGGGAGGACGGAGAACATCTGATGGAGGAAATCCGCAGGAGAGGAGGCCGTGTAGAGGCCTGGTTTCTGACGCATACCCATACGGATCATGTCGGCGCTCTTTTGAATCTTTTGCAGACAGAGGCAGAAGGCAGAGATACGGGAATCGAGATTCAGCATATTTATTATAATTTTGCGGATCTGGACTGGTATGCAGTTCATGAGCCGGGAGATTACGGCACGGCGGCTGCCATTATCGGAGAGCTGGAGAAGCTGCCGGAAGGCGTATGCCGGACTGTAGAGCGGGGACAGGTTATTTCCATAGATGATGTGACAGTGACAGTGATGAATGAGCGTTATGAGCCGGGACCGGAGGAAATCGGAGAGCGGGACGGCAATGATGCGGGAATTGCCTACCGAATGACGGTTAACGGAGTGTCGATACTGTTTCTTGGAGATTTGCAGAAGATTGGCGGTGATTTGCTTCTGGAACAGGCAGGAGCGGAGAATTTAAAATCTGATATGGTACAGATGGCCCATCACGGACAGAATGGAGTCAGTGAAGCGGTTTATCAGGCCATCGCTCCGGAGATTTGTCTCTGGCCGACACCCGGCTGGCTTTGGGATAATGAAGGAGGCGGCTATCAGACGCCGGAAACGAAAAGCTGGATGGAGAAGCTTCATGTAAAGCGGCATTACTGCATCAAAGACGGAGATCAGATCATACGGTAAACAGGCGCTGGGGGGCAGCCGGATAAAATCCGGCTGCCCCCTGATATTTGATACAACCTTTAATCTGTCACAGCCAGTCCGCTGTGATAGGAATAGCTTCCCAGCTCATGGAGAAGCCGTTCCATTTCCTGGACATCTGCCTGGCGTGTGGAGTGAATGCTGGTATTGATCAGTGCGTTTACGTTGCTGCATTTCAGCAGAGAATACCGGAAGAGATCCGGGAAGGAGGCTCTTGAAGCAAGTCTTCGATCCCATGGATTGCACCACAGCTCATGATCCAGATTCAGGCATTGCCGCGGATTGCTTACTTTATCTGTGACCAGTTTGGTGGAGGCCACCGGTTTTTTCAGCACAAGGTTCTCAACAAAGGCGATCCGGTCGGTTTTTTTGCCGGAGGGATCAGCCAGAGTGCGGCATCCAAACCGCAGAGCAAGAATCGAGCGGTAAATCATGGATGAGGATACCTGAAAGCTGTTTTCATAGGTAATGGGATAATAAACCTGATTGATACATTTTGCCAGAAAACGGGAGATGAACTGCATTTCCATTCCGTTCAGGCAAATGGTTGCCGCCTGGTTAAACTGGGACGGCTTTTTCTTTTTATATTTCCACAGAAGCAGGGCGTCAATATCATTTTCCAGAGCGGCATGAAGTCCGTGAGTCTCCATGGTCGGATTCTTGGCATCGTAGCCGATTCTGCCATATACATAGGGATGGCAGATGGAGTCGCCGATATAATGGCAGACAAAACCGCAGAAATAGGAAAGGCCCTCCTCCCTTTGCTGCCGGGAATCAATGTCCTGAAGATTTTCCAGATAGCAGCGGAAAAAATCCTGGATGTGATGCTCATGCATATAGGAGCCTACATTTCGGTAATCTCTGTGGCGAAGAATCGGAATGTTGTAGAAAAACATATCCGGTCCCTGAAGTCCAAGCTGATAAAGCCAACGATATTTGGCGATAACATATTTTAACTGATTGTTGGGAAGATCATTGAAGGCCTTCATTCCCAGAATATAATGTGTGGTAAATCCAGGCATATAAACTGCCCCCTCTCTCATAAAAATTTCCCGTAGTGTTACTTTCTATCATATCATATTCAGGCCTGAAATGCGAGGGGACAAATAAAGGAAAAGAAGAAGACTGTGCTGCATAAATATAGAAAAAAAGACATTGGGAGTCAGAATGGGACAGATGGCAGAAACAATACATGCGGTAGTATGGGGACCGTGGACCATGATGATTTTTCTTGCTGCAGGAATCTGGTTTACAGTAAAATCAGGCGGTTTTCAGTTTTTTGGATTTTCACGGTGGTGGAAGGAAACGGTCGGGAGTATCTGGGAGGAACCGCCGCAGGGCGGCAAAGAAAAGGAAGAGGGAGAAAACCCTGGCATTACGCCGTTTCAGGCGGCCTGTACCGGTCTGGCAGCAACCATCGGGACAGGCAATATTGTGGGGGTAGCCACAGCGCTGACAGCAGGCGGGCCGGGAGCGCTGTTCTGGATGTGGGTGTCTGCTTTTATGGGAATGATGACTGCCTATGCAGAAACCTCTCTGGGGCAGAAGTACCGTTACCGGAAACAGGACGGACAGTGGATGTGCGGACCTATGGTATATATGGAGCGGGGCGTGGGGAGCAGATGCATGGGTGTTTTTTATGCAGGTCTTGCTCTTCTCTCGTCTCTGGGAATGGGAAGTATGGTGCAGTCCAATTCCATGAGCATGACTCTGAATTTCAGTGCAGGAATCCGGCCCGGGACAAGTGCTGTGATGATAACGGCGCTTACGGCGCTGGTGATTCTGGGGGGAATTGAAAGGATTTCCAGGGTGACAGAAAAGCTGATGCCTGTGTCAGCAGGAATTTATATTGTATTTTCCGGAATGGTACTTTTTTTCTGCAGAGAAAGCATCTGGCCGGTATTGAAGACGATATTTTCGGAGGCATTTACTGTGGAGGCGGCAGGAGGCGGAGCGGGAGGATTTCTCATGAGCAGAAGCATCCGGTATGGAATGTCCAGGGGAGTGTTTTCCAATGAAGCAGGTCTGGGAAGCATGGCTGTGCTTCACGGGGCGGCAGAGAATACCACACCGGAGAAGCAGGGGATGTGGGCGATGTTTGAGGTGTTTTTTGATACCATTGTGATCTGCAGTCTGACCGGTCTTGTGATTCTCTGCGTGTGCCACCGAGTCGGAAGGATACCGGCCGCCCTGGACGGAGCCAGACTTACTGCCTGGTGTTTTTCCCGGTGTCTGGGAGCTTTGGGGGAGCGTCTGGTGTCCGGGGCAATGACGGTTTTCGCATTTGCCACAATCATTGCCTGGTATTATCTGGGGCGGCAGACGGCGTCTTACCTGGTGACACGGATTTTTGGCAGGGAAACATGGATGGGCTGGTATCCGGCTTTGTATCTGACCGCGGTTTTCGCCGGCTGCATCTGCCGGCTGGATGTGGTCTGGATGGTATCTGATGTGTGGAACGGGCTGATGGCATGGCCGAATCTGGCTGCGCTCTGGATTTTATCCGGGCAGATTCCTTTTTGCCGGAGGAAAATTCATATTGACAAGACTGTGAAAAGAAAGTATCATACTACATAAATAAAATGTAAAACCTTATGGAAAAGGGAGTAGCTTGGCGGTTTCGGCCGCTGTGTACTGTCGTCATCTCGGCTGTCCGCATCAGGCGGAGTAAATATGGCCCGGCATGCATATAATAAGCGAGACTTTTACTGTGTCCTTGTGGTACAATAAAAGTCTCGCTTTTTTATTTCACAGGAAATTGCATCCTATGGCATAAAACGCTCCGCGGGGCTTGCCATGCGGCAGAGGAAAGGAATTTTGATTCTTTCCTGCGAAAAAGAAAGACGGTAAGGGGACATGGGATTTACAAAAGGAGGAAAAGGAAAATGATTCTGACGTACGCACTTTTAATTGTGGGATTTGTACTTCTGATCAAGGGTGCAGATTTTTTTGTGGAAGCAAGCTCTTCCATTGCAAAGACGCTGCGTGTGCCCAGTATTATTATCGGGCTTACCATTGTTGCGTTTGGAACCAGTATGCCGGAGCTGGCAGTAAGCACTACGGCATCTTTGGCAGGCAATAATGAAATTGCTGTGGGCAATGTAATTGGTTCCAACATTTTTAACCTGCTGGTTGTTTTGGGCGCCTGCGGAGCAATCCGTCCCTTTGCAGTTCAGCTACGGTGGGATTATGCAGCTTCTGTAGGAGTGGCTGCGGTTCTGTTTGTTATGATCATTGGTGATCATTTTGTGAGCCGGCCGGAGGCCATCATTCTTCTGGTTCTGTTTGTGGTTTTTGTAGCCATGACCGTGCGGGATGCGCTGTCAAACAGGATTGAAGAGGAGGAGTACAAATCCATTACTCCCCTGCGCTGCGTGATTTATATTGTGGGCGGTCTTGCTGCTATTGTATTCGGCGGCGATCTTGTGGTTAAGTGTGCTAAGGAAATTGCACTGGCGCTGGGCATGAGCCAGACCCTGGTCGGACTGACTGTAGTAGCCCTGGGAACCTCTCTTCCGGAGCTGGTAACTTCTGTAGTTGCCTCCAGAAAAGGGGAGAACGGACTGGCCCTGGGCAATGTAATCGGCTCTAATATTTTTAATATTCTGATGGTTCTGGGCGCTTCCGCAGCAGTAAAGCCGGTAGCGGTAAACGGACTGGCAGTGATTGATGCAGCCTGCCTGATTGTATTCAGCCTGGTTACCTGGCTTTTGTGCAGGAGCAAGCTGCGGATCAGCCGTATGGAAGGTCTGATTATGCTGGGAATGTACACGGCGTATCTGATTTATATCTGTATTCGATAACAGAATTGAGACAACAAAAAAGAATCTCTCCGGGAATAGAGAGATTCTTTTTTTACTTTTAACATTATAAAGAGGTAAAAAAGGGAGGAGAGCTGATAATGTGTATTATCAGCTCGAGTATTATGAAAAAAATCTTATAAGCGTTTCATAAACAACCGCGTCTTGTTGTTTATGTTTATAGTATACGGGGAAATCGTGAAGAAATCATGTTCTTAATGTAAAAGGTTTTTGAATGAATTATGAACAGAATGTGAATGAACCGTTCTGCTGTTGACAATCCGGCGTACTTTCATTAAACTGGACATAGGGAAAGCGGACGGAACAGCCGTGGCTTTCGATTATCGTATCAGAAGGGAGATTTTACAATGAAAAATCCAGAAATTACTATCACCATGGAAAATGGAGATGTGATCCGCGCAGAGCTTTATCCGGAGATTGCACCGAATACGGTGAAGAACTTTATCAGTCTTGCAAATAAGGGCTTTTATGACGGACTGATTTTCCACAGAGTGATTGAAGGCTTTATGATTCAGGGCGGATGTCCTCAGGGAACCGGTATGGGCGGCCCGGGATATTCTATTAAAGGAGAATTTTCTCAGAATGGTTTCAAGAATGATCTGAAGCATACGGAGGGCGTACTTTCCATGGCAAGATCCATGATGCCAGACTCTGCAGGCTCTCAGTTCTTTATTATGCACAAGACCTCTCCGCATCTGGACGGCGCATATGCTGCCTTCGGCAAGGTTGTAGAGGGTATGGATGTGGTAAATAAGATTGCAGAAACCCGTACAGACTACAGCGACAGACCGCTGAAGGAGCAGAAAATCAAATCCATGACTGCTGAAACCTTTGGCGAGGAGTATGGCGAGCCGGAGAAGTGCTGAGCTGTCAGGAAAAGGTTAAAAGACTGGTTTTTCAGTAAAAAGAGAGAAAGGTGATCCGGAAACGATGAAAACAGAGCGGAAGGTTCTGGTTGACGGAGTTTTGTACCCGGTTATTCTTTCCGATGAGCAGGAGACTCTCCTTGCTGCGAAAGCGGCGGGGAGAGTCTTTGTTGGTGTGACGGAAAAAGGCGGGGCGGCAAGGCTGTGGGGAGCAGAATATGTGGCAGAGGCAGAGCCTGAGAGGGAAAATGAGAATACTCCGGAAGATAGCGGAATAAGAGAGGCAGGAGGACTGACAGGGGAAGCGGAGGCAGAGGATTTGATCCGCCGGGCAGGCATTGATGAGGCATATCTGGAGCGGATTGTGCGGCGCAGCCTGGGGCTTCCATGGAGAATCTGTGAGACAGAACGCCTTTTGATACGGGAGTTTACCATGGCAGACGGCGCGAGGGTTCCGGCAGAGCCGGAGGAGGAGACAGAAAGCGACAAAGTCTTTTATACTCCGGAGCTTCTGGATGCGTATATCCGTCATCAGTATCGTTTTTGTGAATATGGAATCTGGGCGCTGGTGCGCAAGTCCGACGGCGCTTTAGTAGGAACAGCCGGTGTGGCGGCAGGTCAGGAAGTGGACGGACAGAGCGGTGCAGCAGAAGCAGCGGAATCAGAGGAATGGCTGGAGCTGGGGTATCACATATTCCGCCCTTACCGGCGCAGAGGCTATGCCGGAGAGGCCTGCGAGGCTGTGATTGCTTATGCCAGGCAGGAGCTTTCCTGCCGGCTTCGGGCAGCAGTAAAGCCGGACAACACAGCGTCTGTCCGGCTTTTAAAGAAGCTTGAAATTCCTTATTATTTTGTCACAGCAGGATCAAAGATGTAGCGGATCAGAGCGATGGAGTTCTCGGTTCTCTCAGCGCCGGCAACCAGACCCATAAGCGGGGGCTCCTGTGAAAGATTGGAGACTTCTGCAAATTCCGTGCCGCTTAAATCAATGGCGCAGGCATAAGTTTTTCCGTCTTCATCCCGGGCGTAGTAAAGGCGATCCTGGACCAGAGCAAGTACATCCGGAGGAAGAATCGTTTCCAGATTTTCAAAACCGCCAATGGAGGCATAGTGATCCGTGCTTTCTGTATCTCCGATCATGACATCCAGATCGTGAGCCATAACAAGAGCAGTGATTTTGGCCATCATGGCATAACTGTACTCGGTTGCTTTTTCATCAAAGGAAACAAATGCAGTTTCCGTGACAACCAGCTCCTTCTTTCCAAACTGCATCCATTCTGCAAAATCCTTTTCAATGGGGGCGGAATTGACATCTGCTTCTCCGCGGCTGTTTAAATACATACAGTGAAAGGCAGTGTCAAAGGTGGTTCTGTAAAAAGAAGAGCCAACAACGTACAGGGCGACAATCAGAAGAAGGGCGCCGAAAATATGAAATTTGTAATAGGTCCAGATATACCAGGCCTTGTCCCTGGGGGACATGGCTTTCAGTTTTTCTTTTTCTGTAGGCTGATGAACAGGCGGAAGATCCGCGGGCGGCGTTTCCGCATTGCCGGATGAGGTGCCAGCCTGCTGCTGGCGCATGGTTTCTTCTGTGATTTTCATAAGCAGTCATTCCTTTTCTGTAAAGCATTTTCTGTCTGTGTTGCCTGCGGCAGAGCCGCATGAGATAAGTATATCATAAACTGACCGGGGATGGGACAAAAAATTCCGAAATCAGAGGGAACGTTGCAATTTGTGTTTTTTTTCGCTATAATACTTTCAGGCTCTTTGAGCCGGAAAGATGCTCCGCGGCAGGATCGGAGTAGAGAACAGGAGGATAAGAATGCTTTCTTCACTATTTAATTACGACAACCCGGTCTGGCGGTTTATCGGAAAGTTTTTTGATGTTATGATTCTGAATCTTTTATGGGTGGTATGCAGTATTCCCATTGTAACCATGGGCGCTTCCACAACAGCGGTTTATTATGTTACGATGAAGCTGGTACGGGATGAAGACGGACCTACGATTCGTTCCTTTTTTAAATCCTTTAAAGAAAATTTCAAACAGGCAACGATTATCTGGCTGATTTTGATGGCAGTAGGTGCAATTATCGGATTTGACCTGTATTTCTTTATGCGGGTACAGACTGAAGCCTCAACCGTGCGTACCGTGATGATGGCTATTTTCCTGGCATTCGGGATTATCTGGGTTTGCATTACCCTGTTTGTATTCCCGCTTCAGGCCAAGTTTTACAACCCGGTTAAGAGAACTCTGTTTAATGCGTTCTTTATGTCAATCCGCCACTTTTTCCATTCTTTGGGAATGCTGGCTATCAATGCGCTGCTGGTTGTGGCAGCCCTTCTTGTGCCCATGCTTTCAGCTGTGATTTTCCTGTTTGGTTTCCCGCTGATGGCCTTTGTCAATTCCTTTTTCTTTGTAGGAATTTTTGACAAGTATATTCCCAAGAAGGAAGTGCGGGATGACGATGAATTCCGTCCTCTGGAAGACGAGCCGGAAGAGCAGCAGGCCGGGGAATAAGTCCGGAAGAATGAAAACAGCAGAAAAAGCTGCTTTATTGAATGCCCGGGACGGGGCTGAGATAAAATAAAATCCAGACATATAAAAAAGAGAGAGAAAACGGGTTTCGTTTTCCCTCTCTTTTTACGTGAGTTATCTTACAATCTGACCGGAGTAGGACATAATGCCTCCTGCGTTTTGCACACTGGAATAGCCCATCTGTCCCAGAATGCCCGCGGCCTGCCGGCTGCGGCCTCCGGACTGGCAGTATACGAATACAGGGGTATCTTTTCTGGAAACCAGACTGCTGATACGGCCCAGAGACTGAAGGGGAACATTGATGCTTCCGGAAATATGTCCCTCCTGATATTCCTGGGGAGTGCGTACATCTACAAGTACGGCGCCGGGAGTCTGGCGGCAGTTGTGAATGGCCTGGTTAATATCGGTTCCTCTCAGAAAGCTGAAAATAGACATGGTTTTTCCTCCTGTTTTATCTGTTATTTTATCATGAAATCGTCAGTTGTTATTTAAAACGTAAATGGTTGTTTTCCTTTTTCATGAATCCATTGTAACAGATTTCAGGAGAGTTTACTGTGACATTGTCACAGTAAAACAGTTATTTCTGCTCTTTGATATTTTTGGAAACCGTGATTTCCTGATTGTCAATGTGTTCCCGGATGAGAGTTTTGGCTTCGGCCGCTTTGCGTCCGCGGACAGCCTTTAAAATCTGTTCGTGTTCTACTACAAGAATCTGGCGTTTTTCCGCATCCTTAATATATTCCAGACGGTAACGGTACATCTGCTCCCGCAGGTTGTTGAGGATCTGAACCAGGCGGTTATTGCCGGTGCCGTTGTAGATGATATCGTGGTAGTGCTCATCTGTTTCTGCAATGGTCATGGCATCTCCGGTGATGACAGCTTCGCGGAAGGCATTCTGGGCAATTTCCAGATCTTCAATATCGCTGTCACTCATACGCTGACAGGCCAGCTCAATAGCCAGCTCCTCCAGGGAACGGCGAACCTCCAGTACGTCCCGCAGGCTTTTTTCGGAAATCTTGGCAACTTCAGCCCCTTTTCTGGGGATCATCAGAACCAGGCCTTCCAGCTCCAGCTTGCGGATTGCCTCGCGGATGGGAGTGCGGCTGACGCCAAGGCGGTCGGCCAGCTGAATTTCCATCAGACGTTCTCCCGGCTCCAGCTCACCTTTTAAAATAGCCTGACGCAGGGTATTGAAGACCACATCCCGCAGGGGAAGATATTCATTCATATTAACATTCAGTTTCTGTTCCATGGTTTGAAAGCTCCTTCTGATTATAGAAATTTGTAATATATACCTGTTTTGCAAGGTGGGAGAAGGCGCCGAACCGCATCTCCTCATAGGCAGTCTGAGCGGCCTTCGGATTGGTAAACAGACCGAAGACTGTGGGACCGCTGCCACTCATGAGAGCGCCGATGGCTCCGCTTTCCAGCATGTTTTCCTTGATCTGCTGAATAACGGGATATTCTTTTATGGTAACTGTCTCCAGAACATTGCCAAGACGTCCGGCAATTCCGTAAATATCCTGATCCTGAATCGCCTGGAGGATTCCGTCGATATCCGGATGCTGTTCCGGTTTTAAATCATTGGCATGAAGATTGTCATAGACAAACTTGGTGGATACGCTGATGGCAGGCTTTGCAATCAGAACCTGGCACTGCGGTACCGGAGGAAGGGGTGTCAGAATTTCACCGATGCCTTCAGAAAGCGCTGTTCCACGGAGAATACAGTAGGGAACATCTGCGCCTATTTTCACACCGCGCTCCATCAGCTGGGCAGTATTCAGCCCCAGACGGAACATTTTGTTCACGCCAAAGAGGACGGCTGCTGCGTCGCTGCTTCCTCCTGCCATGCCGGCAGCAACAGGAATGAATTTTCTCAGGCGGATCTGAACGCCCTCTGTAATCTGGAATTCATCCATCAGGAGCTTGGCAGCTTTGTAAACAAGATTGTTTTCATTGGTGGGAAGATAATACAAATTGGTTTCTACCTGAATGCCCGGTTCTGCAGTGCGAATCAGGTCGATCCGATCAAAAATTCCTACGGTCTGCATGATCATGCGGACTTCGTGGTAGCCGTCTTCCCGTTTCCGGAGTACGTCCAGTCCCAGATTGATTTTGCCGTAGGCCTTCAGCCCAAGATGCTTAATCATGGCACTTCTCCTTTGCAGTTCATGAAAAATCACAGAACAGAAACACCGTTCCGGATTGTATTTTTGTATTATTTTGTATACAGTATATATTATACAAACAGGGGAGTAAATTTGCAATAGGAAAATCAGAAAAAAGAAGCTGCATTCCCCGTCCGGTTTTGATGGAAAATCCGGACGGGAATGCGGATGATGTGATTATACAGATTCTAAGGGGATAACATGGCGCATCAGGTCTTCTAACTGTTCTCTCTCTCTGGTAAGGACAACCTGTCCGTCCTCCCGGATGAGGATTTCGGCAGGGCGAAGACGATTATTGTAATTGGAGGCCATGGTAAAGCCGTAGGCGCCGGTATCAAGGATACACAGGGTATCGCCTTTCATAATCTCCGGCAGTGTCCGATCCTTGGCAAGAACATCGCCGCTTTCACAGATATTGCCTACGATAGTAACCGTTTCTTCTTTTTCAGAAGGCTGATCTCCTGCCCGGTAAATTTCCACACCGTGATAGGAATCATACATAATAGGACGCTGCAGTACATTGAAGCCACAGTCGCAGCCTACAAATTTGCGGTCGTGATTGTGTTTTACAGAATGAACTGTAGAAAGGATAACGCTGCTTTCCGCGGAAATATAGCGGCCCGGCTCAATGCGGAAGGTCAGGGGGCGTCCGTATTCTTCGGCAAAGGCATAGAGGGCCTTGTCAATCGCAGCGCCCAGCTCTTTTAAATCAAGAGGAGCTTCTCCGAATTCTTTTTTGTAGGGAATTCCGAAGCCGCCGCCCATGTCTACGAACTCCAGATCCGGAAACTGTCTGGCAATGGCAAAGAGGGGTTCCAGACTGGCGGTGAAGGCCTCTCCTGTCATAAACAGAGAACCGATGTGCTGGTTAATTCCGATCAGCTTCAGATCATACTGTTTCAGAAGCGCCTTTACCTGGGGGATATCCTCCGGATCAATACCGAACTTGGTCAGCTTTCCGGCAGTAACCACCTTTTCGTGATGGCCTGCGCCTACGCCGGGGTTGAACCGGACGGCAACAGAATGTCCGGGAGCCAGCTGTCCAAACTGCTCCAGCTGACTTAAAGAATCCACGCTGACCCGTACTCCGGCATCAATGGCATACTGCATTTCTTCCGGAGAAACGTTGTTGCAGATATAGAAAATATCCTCAGGAGCAAATCCGGCCATCCGCTCCATATAGATCTCGCCGGGAGACATGGCATCAGCCTCCAGTCCCTCGGAGCGTACAATCTGAAGGAATGCCAGACCGCAGTTGGCCTTGGCAGAATAATCAACGACAAAGTGGGGATAGGTAACCATATTTTTTAAATCCCGGCAGCGCTGGCGGAGAATCCGCTCATTATAAACGTACAGGGGAGTCTGGTACTGGCGGGCCAGTTCTGTAGGATCATTCCCCTCAAAAAAATTCATGTTTTCCGTGACTTTTGTATAAATCTTTTTCATTGAAGGTTCCTTTCGTAATAAGGTTGGGGATAACAGAGATTCCTGTCAGCAGCGGGGCATGAAAACCGCGTCCGCAAAACTCTTTAACGTATTGTAGCACGAAAGGATAAAATGGGCAAGAAGATGCATGGAGGAACTGTCAGCAATCTCCAAGCATAATCCGGATAATTTCCTCGTTGGTTTCTTTCATTCCGTCCTTGCCAAGACGGCCTACGTTCCGAAGGGTGGCTTCTATGCCCTTTGTAACAATACCGTCCCCGCCATGGAACTGCTGGCCGTTTTTGTACATATGGTAGCCCAGAATTCCGGCGTCAATGGCAGAAGCGATTTTGGCGGCACAGGAGGCTTTGGCGCCGTCGCAGATAATACCGGATACGATGGCAAGGGCATTGACAACGGTGTGGGTAATATCTTTGTAGCTGCCTCCGCACAGGTATGCGATTCCGGCTCCGGCTCCGGCTCCGGCGCTGACAGCTCCGCAGTAGGCAGAAAGACGTCCGATGGGGGTTTTCTGGTGAATGGCAGTCAGGTTGGAAAGGGCGAGGGCCCGGTAAAGCTGCTCCTTGCTGCTTCCTAATTCTCTGGCATAAACGACAACGGGAACAGAAACGGTGATTCCCTGATTGCCGCTGCCGGAATTGATAATAACAGGCAGCTCGCAGCCGTTCATCCGGGCGTCAGAGCCGGCTGCCGCCATTGCCTTGGCGCGGACACGGATATTGGGCGGATCCATAGACAGGAGAACAGAGCCGATATTGGCGCCGTAATCGCCCCGGATTCCCTCCTCGGCAATGGCCATATTAAACGCGATCTGGCGGTCGAGAATTTCCCGGATATCGTCAATGTCAACAGTCTGGATGAAATCCCAGATTCCTTCCATGGAAAGCAGACTCCGATCGGTCAGCCCGTCTCCGGAATCGTCGGCATATTCTTTGTTCAGAAGGCTTTTCCCGTTTTTTTCAACGGAAACAATGTTGGTATGGTATCCGGCAATGCGGACGGAGGCAGAATCTTCTCCGGCAAAGGCTGTAATGACAATGTCAAAGGTGATGCCGTTGTCAATGTGCTCAACGGTGATTTCTGTCTGCTCCAGATAGGTTTTGATGGCTTCGGCCTGGTCGGGGGTAATTCCGGAAAGGACTTCCAGCTGTTTTTCCGGCTGTCCGACAATGGTTCCGGCGGCAATAGAGGCGGGGATTCCTTTTAAGTGATTGGTGTTGGGAACGATGACAGATTTTACATTTTTCAGAATACTTCCGCTGACTCCGGCATGGATGCGCCGGGGAAGCTGTCCAAGGGCTTTTCGTGCTGCTGCTGCTGCGTAAGCCAGTGCAATAGGCTCTGTGCATCCGAGAGCAGGAATCAGTTCTTCCTGTAAAATATGAAGATAGGCTTGGTATCTGGGATCTTTTTTCTCCATGGTAATCTCCTTTTTTTCTTGACGGTTTATTTAAATTCAGTGTATCATGAGGATATAGTTTTGTAAAATTTAATGATTTTATAATATGATTAAAAGTTATTAAACAGACACAGGAGGATCGTCGTGGAACTGAGAGAAATGATTACCTTCCTTGAAGTGGCGAGACAGAGGAGCTTTTCCAGGGCAGCGAAAAATCTGGGCTATTCTCAGGCGGCAGTAACCATTCAGATTAAGCAGCTGGAGGCAGAACTGGGAGTCTACCTTTTTGATCGGATTGGAAAGCAGACCACCATGACCCATCAGGGAGTGATTTTTTATGAGTATGCGGCAGGGATTGTCCGGGATCTGGAAATGGCGAGACAGGCTGTGGCTCAGACAGGAGAGCTGACCGGGGAACTGTGTGTCGGTACGGTGGAATCGATTTGCGCGGCTATTTTTCCGGAGCTTCTTCAGACCTATCACAGGCTGCATCCGAAGGTAAACATCAGAGTGATTCTGGATACGCCTGAGAATCTGCTGAAGCGGATGGACCAGAATACTCTGGATTTTGTCTATCTGCTGGATAAGCGAATCTGCAGTGGAACGTGGGTAAAGGCGCTGGAGGAAGCGGAAAATGTCTGTTTTCTGGCGGGGGCGGCTCACCCTCTGGCCGGGAAGCGGGGAATCAGACTGGAGGAGATGGTGCACCAGTCATTTCTTCTTACAGAGAAAGATGTCAGCTACCGTCTGATTCTGGATCAGTTTCTGGCTTCACAGGGACTGGAAATTACGCCGTTTCTGGAGATTGGCAATACGGATTATATTATTCGCCAGCTGATTCTGCAGGAGGGAGTATCTTTTCTTCCGGAATTTACCGTTCATGCCGAGGTCAGTGAGGGAAAGCTTGCCGTTCTGGATGTGAAGGATTTTCATATGCAGGTGTGGAGGCAGATTCTTTATCACAAGGATAAGTGGGTTACGCGGGAAATGGAGGAGTTTTTCCGGCTGGCAGGCGGAACGGACGGAAGAGCAGAAGCGGGGAAGACAGACAAGGGGAAAGAATCATCAATACATAAAAAACAGAAAGTGGGTGCAGGATTATGAAATTGATCCATTTATCGGATCTGCATATCGGAAAACGGGTCAATGAGTTTTCCATGCTGGAGGATCAGAAATATATTCTGGCGCAGATCCTTGGCATTGTAAAAGACGAGCAGCCGGACGGGGTGATTCTGGCAGGTGATATTTATGACAAAACCGTACCGCCTGCAGAGGCAGTACAGGTTTTTGATCATTTTCTTACGGAGCTTTCCAAGCTGGGAACAGCAGTGTTTCTTATCAGCGGAAATCACGATTCCGCAGAGCGCCTGGCCTTTGGAAGCAGTCTGATGCGGGAAAGCCGTGTCTTTTGCGCGCCGGTTTATGACGGGAATATTACCAGCGTATGTCTGGAGGATTCCTGGGGGGAGGTATGGATTCACCTTCTTCCCTTTTTAAGACCGGCAGCCGTGCGTCATGTTTATGAAAATGAGCCGGCAGATACCTGTGAGGAGGCAGTTGCCACAGCACTTTCTCATTTGAACCCGGATCCGGAAAAGCGGAATGTGCTGGCAGCCCATCAGTTTGTAACAGGGGCGGCTCTCAGTGAGTCGGAGGAGCTGGCTGTGGGCGGGCTGGATCAGATCAGTGCAGAGTTGTTTGACCCGTTTGATTATGTGGCGCTGGGGCATATTCACAGTCCGCAGCAGGTGGGACGGGAAACAATCCGGTATTGCGGAACACCGTTAAAATATTCTTTTTCTGAGGCAGGGCAGCAAAAATCTGTGACTGTGGTAATCCTGCGGGAGAAAGGAAATATTCAGATAAGGACGGTACCGCTGAAGCCGCTTCATGATATGAGAAAACTCCGGGGAACGTATCTGGAGGTTACGGCGAAATCCTTTTATGAGCAGTTTAACCGGGAGGATTATGTGCAGATTACTCTGACAGACGAGGAGGACGTGCCGGACGGAATGCAGAAGCTGAGGGTGGTTTATCCCAACCTGATGCGTCTGGAGTATGACAACAAAAGAACAAGGGAAGGCCGTTTGATTGAGGCTGTAGAAAAGCTGGAGGAAAAATCAGGGCTGGAGCTGTTTGAAGAATTTTACGAGCTGCAGAACAACAGTCCCATGAGTGAAAGGCAGAGGAGCTTTGCCGGAAAACTGATGGAAGAAATTGACAGAGAGAGGGAAGTATGAGACCGGAATATTTGATTCTCAGTGGATTTGGCCCTTATGCAGGGCGGACAGAGCTTGATTTTCAGAGGCTTGGAAAGGGCGGACTTTACCTGATTACAGGAGATACAGGGGCCGGAAAGACCACAATTTTTGACGCGATTGCATTTGCACTGTACGGAGAAGCCAGCGGACAGGTCAGGGAGTCGGGAATGTTCCGCAGTAAATATGCTGCGCCGGAAACGCCGACTTTTGTGGAGCTGACCTTTTCCTATCAGGGAAAAATATACCGGGTGCGCCGGAATCCGGAATATCTGCGGCCCAAGGGAAGAGGAAGCGGAATGACTCTTCAGAAGGCGGATGCAGAGCTTGTTTTTCCGGACGGGCGGCAGCCGGTCACAAAGGCAAGAGAGGTTACAAAGGCGATTACAGAGCTGACCGGACTGGATTACCGGCAGTTTACGCAGATTGCCATGATTGCTCAGGGAGATTTTCAGAAGCTTCTGCTGGCGGGAACAGCGGAGCGGGGGGAGATTTTCCGCCAGCTTTTCCATACGGAACTGTATCGGGAGGTGCAGAACCGGCTGAAGGAAGAGGTAAAGCAGAGGTGGAAGCAGTATGATGAGCTGCGCCGGAGCATCAGCCAGTATCTGGACGGGGCAGACGCAGGAAGGGATGCGGAGCTGTCGCTGGAATTTAAGGAACTGAAAAAGGAACATTTTGACGGCAGGGCCGTCCGGGGAATGGAGATTTTAAGTCAGCTCCTGAAACGGGATGAAGCGCGCCTTCAGGAAATGGACACCTCGCTCGGAAAGCTGGAGGAAACCATTGTACGGGAAACAAGGCAGGCAGAAAAGCTTCGGCAGAGGAAAAAGCTGGAGCAGGATCTGGGGCTTCGCCTGGCTGCCCGGAAACAGGCTGAGGCAGAGCTGGAGATGGCCCGGAGCGAGGCTGAGGCTTCTTTGAAGGAGGCTGAGGAATGCGGGTCTCTGGAGGCGCAGATTCGCCGGGCAGAAGAACGGCTGGAAAAATGGAGTGCCAGGGAGAAACTGGAAGCACAGCGGGAAGCTCTGGTGCAGGTGCTTGCACAAACAGAAAAGCAGGCGCAGGCAGAAGGCGGGAAGATTGCGAAGCTGGAGGAGGAGGCTGTTTTTATAGGAAAGGAGCTGGAACAGTTTCAGGGGCTTGACGGCAGGAGAGAACGACTTCTGGCAGAAAAGGAGAGACTGGAGCAGCAGAGGGAGGAAGCAAAAAAGGGAAAAGCTTTGTGGGAACAGGCGAAGAACCGTCTGCGTCTGACAGAGGAACAGCTGACTGTACTTCAGCAGGAAGCTTTTGAGGAAGGAGAAAGACTGACCCGGGCCCGGGGAGAGCTTGAGAAGACAAAGGCCGCAGAGCTTTCTCTGGAGCAGATTCAAAAAGAACAGCAGATTCTGGAAAACAGGAAAATCCGGGTTTCTCATCTGGAAGAGCAGATAGCCAAACGAAAAACGGCGGCGGAAAATCTGAAACAGTCTCAGGCCAGGTATCAGACAGCGGCAGAAATCAGCCGCAGCCTGCGCATGGAGTATACAGAGCTGGAGCAGCTGTTTTTTGACGGACAGGCGGGAATTCTGGCTGCGCAGCTGAAGGAGGGAAAAGCCTGTCCTGTATGTGGATCTCTCCATCATCCCATGCCTGCCTGTGTGCAGAAACAGGTACCTCGGAAGGAGGAGCTGGAAAAACGGGAAAAAGAAGTAAACAGCGCAGAGGGAAGAACAGAGCGGTGCAGCGGAGAAGCCCGACAGTGGAGAAAACGGCTTGAAGAGGAGGACGGACAGCTTGCCCGGACAGGCAGAATGTTTTATGGAGTGACGGAGCCGGAACAGCTGGAAGCGCTGGCAGAAAAGGAGAGGCAGGAGCTGATTCTTCTGGAGAAGGAAGTCGGCAGCCGCAGAATACAGGCTGAGGCGGAGAAGAAACAGAGGGAGAGACTGGAGACCTGGCTGAAGACCGGAGAAGAGAGGTTCCAGCAAAAGGAAAATGCCTTCCGGGAAAAGGAAAAGCAGAAGGCTGCCGAAGAACGGGGATGTCAGGAGTACCGGAAGCGGTTAGAGGAGATTTGCAGACTGGGGGAGAAGGGGAACGCCGGGGAACCGTTTTTCAACGGGCAGACAGGAGCGGCGTATGCATCAGAGGATTATGATACGGCAGAACATGCGGCCAGACTCCTTCTGGTTCTGGAGGAAAAGCTCCGCCGGGTTATGGAAGAGCTTGAGAAAAACAGAGTCCGGGAAGAACGGAGAAAGGCTCTGGAGCTGCGCCGGGAGGAGACAGAGAAACGCCGGAAAGAAGCGGAGACAGGAATTCATAGCTGTGAAAAGCAGATGGCGGAAAAAAGAACGGAGATTCGCGGATATCAGGAGAGAATTCTTGAACTGAAGGGAGAAACGGCAGGAGAGCCGAAGGAGCAGCTGGAGCAGAAAATCAGACTGTGCAGGGAGAAAAAGACACGGCTGGAGTCTGCGCGGGAAATGGCCGGACAGCGGTATCAGAAGCAGAAGGAACTGCTGGCAGGACTGATTCAGGCAGAGAAGACTCTGAAAAGCCAGCTGACAGAAAGCGAAGGACTGGATGAAGCCGGAATTCTGGAGACGCTGTCTCAGGCAGAGGAGCAAAAGAGGACTCTTTCCAGAGAAAGAGATGCCCAGTATGCAGCCGGGGAGAACAACAGGAAAATCTACAATGCGGTCATCGGGCGGCGGCAGGAGATGGAACAGGCAGAGCAGGAGTATGTATGGCTGAAGACGCTTTCTGATACGGCAAACGGAACATTAAGCGGCAAGCAGAAAATTGAACTGGAAACCTATATACAGATGAATTATTTTGATCGGATTCTCAGAAAGGCCAATCTGCGGCTTATGACCATGAGCAGCGGCCAGTATGAGCTGAAACGCCGCGAGGACAGTGATAATAAAAAAGAAAAAGCAGGTCTGGAACTGAATGTAATTGACCATTATAATGGTTCTGAGAGAAGTGTGAAGACCTTGTCCGGCGGCGAAACCTTTCAGGCATCCCTGTCCCTTGCCCTGGGGCTTTCTGACGAAATCCAGTCCCGATCCGGAGGACTCCGTCTGGATGCCATGTTTGTAGACGAAGGCTTCGGCTCTCTGGATGAGGATGCCTTAAATCAGGCGCTGAAGGCGCTGGAGGGGCTGACAGAGGGAGAACGGCTGGTAGGCATTATTTCCCATGTTTCTGAGCTGAAGGAGAGGATTGAAAATAAAATTGTGGTGACCAGATGCAGAAACCGGGAAGGTACAGGAAGCAGGGCGGAGGTAATCACAGGAGGCAGGTAGCAGCAGGAAAATACAGGGAGGATAGAAGACAGATGGGAAAGACAATACTTCTGGTGTCCAGAGAGGAAATGCTTCATCAGGCCCACAACATATTGCAGGAGAAAAAATATACCATTCACGGAATGCGGGTAATCTCTACGGAGAATGCAGTTATGGAGGCCAGAAAAGCCATAGCGGACGGGGCATCCATTATCATTGCCAGAGGACTTCAGGCATCCTTGATCAAGCAGTACACCGATATTCCGGTAGTGGAAATTGTTCTGACAGCGCAGGAGATGGCTCTTTTGGTGATGAGAGCCAGACAGATTGTGGAGAAACCGCGGCCGGTTATTGCTGTAGTGGGATTCCGGAATATGTTCTGTGATATGTCTTATTTTGACGAGCTTTACGGGATTGATCTGCGCATGTATTTTGCAGAGCAGGGGGCGCAGCTTCCGGGGACTGTGCAAAGGGCTGTGGAGGACGGTGTGGATCTGGTGATTGGAGGAGATACGGCAGTTTCCATTGCCACAGAGGCAGGGGTTCCCTCCCTGTTTCTTTCCACCACAGAAGATTCCATGCGTCAGGCTATGGCGATGGCGGAGAGCCTGGACTATGCCATGAAGGTGGAGAAAAAGACAGCGGCCCAGATGGAAACCCTCCTGGATTATTCCTTCAGCGGAGTAATCCGTCTGGACAGTCAGGGGCTGATCACGGCAGTAAATCCTGTGATGGAGGATATTATCGGAAAAAATCAGGAAGAGCTGAAGGGGCTTTTTGTAGGAGAACTTGCGCCTTTGCTGGGCGAGGAGGTGCTGCGTCAGGTTCTGAAGGAGGGGAAGGACTCCTCCCTGTTTCTGGAATGGAACCACACGCCTGTTTTTGCGGTAATTGCTCCTGTTCTCTATGAGGAACGGGTAGAAGGGGCGATTATTACCTGTCATAAAACAGCTCCCGGAGCAGGAACAAAGGAAAAAAGACAGGAGCAGAGCCGGAAGAGGGAGGAGAGGGGCCTTCCGCCCCTGGTGCGTTTTGAGGATATTCTCCAGGATTCTCCTGCCATGCAGGAATGTGTGCGCCTTGCCAGTCTGTATGCCCTGTCCCGGTATCCGGTAGTGCTGCGGGGAGAGCCGGGAACGGAAAAACGGATGCTGGCAGAAAGCATTCACAACAGCAGTCCGAGAAAAGAGGGGCCGTTTCTCGATGTTCCCTGTCGGGGACTGTCCGGCGAGGAACAGAGGGATTTGATTTTTGGTTCCAGGGGGGCGGCCCTTCAGGCTCAGGGCGGAACCCTGCTTCTCAGGGATGCAGAGGAGCTGACTCTGGCAAACCAGTACCGTCTGTGTCAGCTGATCCGGTTTCAGGTATGCCACGGAGCAGACATTGCCCGTATGAGGAAGGTGGATGTGCGGATTATGATAACAACAGGACGTTCCCTGTCAGAGCTGGAGGCAGAGGGAAAAGTCAGCAGCGATTTGTATTTTCTTCTGTCCGGGCTGGAGCTTTTGGTACCTCCTCTGAGGGAGAGAAAAGAGGACTTGAAAAGAAAGCTGGATATGACACTGCAAAGCTGCTGTGAGCGGTATGGACGGTTTCATGTTCTGACGGCAGGAGCCAGGGCGGTGATGATGGAATATCCCTGGAGAGGAAATCTGTTTCAGGTGGAGAGCTTTTGTGAAAGGCTGATTTTAACAGCCGGAAAGCGTTCCATTGATGAGAATACAGTGAAAAGACTGCTTGGAGAATTGTATCCGGAGCCTTCTGTCCCTGACTGTGCGCCAGGTCTAAATCCGCCGGGAGAAGGCGCGTTAGAGGAAGAGCCGGAGGAGCTGCGCCGGATTCGCGCCGCGCTGAAAAAGTACAATGGAAACCGGGAAAAAACAGCAGAAGAGCTGGGAATCAGCAAAACAACGCTGTGGAGAAAAATGAAAATGTGGGGGATTGCATAAAGAAACGAAATGAAATTATTTTGAAATAAATATGAAATAAAAATGAAAGATTGTGGCAGATGAACAAGAAAAAATCCTGTTTTTATGAAATTCAACCATTGTTTCTTTCCGCTGTGATATCTATAATGCAGGCATAGATACCTGAGGCACAGGAATACAGGAAAGAGAGGAAATATCATGAAAATTGGATTTATTGGATTAGGAATTATGGGAAGACCCATGGCAAAAAATCTGTTAAAGGCAGGCTATGATCTGGTTGTATATGATTTTAATAAAGAGGCAGTGGCTGATTTGGTTTCCTGCGGCGCATCGGCAGCAGAAAGCGGAAAGGAACTGGCTTCCCAGGTTGAGGCAGTAATCACTATGGTTCCCAATTCTCCTCATGTAAGAGCAGCAGTTCTGGGAGAAAATGGTGTTGCAGAAGGTGCAAAGCCGGGCCTGGTTGTTATTGACATGAGCTCAATTGACCCGACGGAGAGCAAGGCAATCGGCGCAGAGCTGGCAAAGATGGGCATTGACATGATGGACTGCCCCGTATCCGGCGGAGAGCCGAAGGCAATTGACGGAACCATTTCTGTTATGTGCGGCGGCAAAAAAGAGCTGTTTGACAAATATTACGATATGCTGATGTCTATGGCAGGCTCTGTTGTTTATGTTGGCGAGCTGGGTTCCGGAAATGTGGCAAAGCTGGCAAACCAGATGATTGTTGCAATCAATATTTCTGCAGTTGCAGAGGCTCTGACCTTCGCAAAGAAAGCAGGCACGGATCCGGAGCTGGTATATCAGGCAATCCGCGGAGGACTGGCCGGTTCTACCGTTATGGATGCAAAGGCTCCGATGATGCTGGACGGCAATTACAAGCCGGGCTTCCGTATTGAACTGCACATTAAGGACCTGACCAACGCGCTGAACGCAGCTCATGCCATCAATTCTCCGGCTCCTCTGACTGCTCAGATGATGGAGGTTATGCAGTTCCTGAGATCAGAAGGCTGTGATAAAGAGGATCATGCAAGCATTGTGAAGTACTACGAGAAAATTTCCGGTACCAGCATTGTAAAATAATCCCAGAGGGACAAAGGAGACGGGTATGAATACAGATTTTATCAAGGGAGTCGTTGTCCCGATGATTACACCCATTGATCAGGATGAACTGATTGATGAGAAGGCAATCCGCAGCCAGGTGGATTATGTGATTGACGGCGGAGTAAGCGGAATCCTGTTATATGGAAGCAACGGTGAATTTTATGTGATTGAGGAAGACGAGATGGAGCGCGGCCTGAAAATCGTTGTGGATCAGGCTGCAGGACGTGTCCCGGTATATTTCGGTATCGGAGCGATCAGCACCAAAAAGTGTATTCGTCTTGCTAAAATGGCAGCCGCAGGCGGGGCAGCAGGAATTTCAGTGCTGCAGCCCATGTTTTTAAAGCCGACAGAGACAGAGCTGTTTACCCATTTTAAGGCGATTGCAGATGCAGTGAAGGATCTTCCTGTGCTTTTATACAATAATCCCGGACGTGTGGGATACACTCTGTCAGCCAATCTGGTAGAGCGTCTGGCCCACGAGGTTTCCAACATTGTAGGAATGAAGGATACCAGCGGAGACATTACCCAGACCTCTGAGTTTATCCGGAGAAACAGAGATATCGGATTTAAGGTGTTCGGCGGAAAGGATACCCTGCTGTATGCTTCTCTGTGCCACGGAGCGGTAGGCGGCGTCTGCACTGCTGCAAACTTTATGCCTGAGCTGATTACAGACGTTTACAACAAGTATGCTGCAGGAGATCTGGAAGGATCTCTGGAAGCTCAGTTTAAACTGAATCCGGTTCGTCTTTCCATGGACGGCGCAAGCTTTCCGGTAGCGGCCAAGGATATGGCCAACCTGCGGGGGCGCAATATCGGTCTTCCCTACACTCCGAACCTTGCAACACCGGAAGGACCGGTTCTGGACAAGATCAAAGCAGAGATGACAAAAGCAGGACTGCTGTAATCGGAACGGACAAAAACAAGAAAAATTTACTGCCATATATTGATATCATAAACCGGCCATCCCCCACAATCTGGCCGGTTTATGCATTTTTACAGAATAAATTAACGGTTCAGGAGGGGCTATGAAATTATTATTTGCATCAGATTCATTTAAAGGAACCCTGTCATCCCAGCAGATTATCCGTCTCTTGAAAGCATCGGCAGAGAAAATATTTCCGGGCTGTGAGACGGTGGGAGTGCCTATTGCAGACGGAGGAGAGGGAACGGTTGAGGCGGTGATTACGGTAACCGGAGGCGAGTACCGCCAGGTAAAGGTTCACGGTCCTCTGATGGAGGAAACAACCGCTTCTTACGGTGTGTTCCACGGTGACAGAGCGGTGATTGAAATGGCTGCCGCGTCCGGTCTTCCCATGGTTCCGGCAGAAAAAAGGAATCCTCTGGAGACAACGACTTATGGAACAGGAGAGCTGATTCGTGATGCGTTAGAGCAGGGATACAGAAAGATTGCCGTAGCGATTGGCGGAAGTGCCACCAATGACGGCGGTATGGGCGCCATGAGGGCGCTGGGAGTCCGTTTTCTGGATTCGGAAGGCCGGGAACTGGAAGGCCGCGGACAGGATTTGGAAAAGGTGGACAGGATTGATATGAGCGGTCTTCATCCGGCGGCCGCGGAAGCGGAAATTACGGTTATGTGTGATGTAAACAATCCGCTTACAGGGCCGGACGGAGCAACCTATACCTTTGGAAAGCAAAAGGGAGGAACTCCGGATATTCTTGAACGGCTGGAGGCGGGCATGAAGCAGTATGCCGGTGTTATGAGAAGAAACGGGATGGATGTGGAGCAGATGGCCGGAGCCGGAGCAGCAGGAGGTCTGGGGGCAGCCCTCTGCGGATATCTTCATGCAAATCTGAAATCAGGAATTGAAACAGTGCTGGATTTAATGGACTTTGACAGCCTTCTGGAAGGAACGGATCTGGTAGTGACGGGAGAAGGCCGTATGGACTGGCAGTCAGCTTTCGGAAAGGTTCCCAGCGGAGTCGGATTAAGATGCAGGGCAAAGGGAATTCCGGCCGTAGCGATTGTTGGCGGAATCGGAGACGGCGCTGAAAAAATGTATGATTTTGGTGTGGAAAGCATAATGTCAACCATAAACGGAGCGATGGATCTGGAGGAGGCTCTCGCCCGGGCGGAGGAGCTGTATGCAGAGGCCGCGGACAGAACCTTCCGTATGGTGCGCACCGGAATGAAGATATCAGGAGTTTTAAAGTAAAATCATAGAGAAAGAAGTGGAGAATGCGATGGAACATTATGCAGTTCTGCCTGACGGGACGCAGGTTCCGGCTCTGGGCCAGGGAACCTGGTTTCTGGGGGAACACAAGGCAGCAGGGCTACGGGAGCAGGAAGCGCTGACAGCAGGCGTCAGCGCAGGCATGACACTGATTGACACAGCAGAAATGTATGGAAGCGGAAAGGCGGAGCTTTTGATTGGAAAGACCATAAAGGAAATGGATAGAAGCAGTCTGTTTCTGGTTTCCAAGGTCTATCCTCACAATGCAGGACGGAAAAATATATTTAAAAGCTGTATGGCAAGCCTGGAGCGCATGGGAACGGATTATCTTGATTTGTACCTGCTTCACTGGAGAGGAGGAATTCCTCTGGAGGAGACAGTGGCATGTATGGAGCAGCTGAAAAAAGAGGGAAAGATCCGGCGCTGGGGCGTTTCCAATTTTGACACAGAAGATATGGAGGAGCTGTGGTCTGTACCCGGAGGAAAAAACTGCGCAGTAAATCAGGTCCTTTATCATGTGGCCTCCAGAGGCATTGAATATGATCTTCTTCCCTGGATGCGGCAGCATCAGATTCCTTTGATGGCTTACTGCCCCCTGGCTCAGGGCGGGGATCTGCGCAGAGGGCTTTATGAATCTCCGGTTTTGAAGAAGGTGGCAAAAGCTCATGGAGCAAGCATTTCTCAGATTCTTCTGGCCTTTGCGATTCGTGACGGAAGCACGATTGCAATTCCCAGAAGCGGAAAAAAAGAGCATACCCTGGATAATGCAGGGGCAGACAGGATTTTGCTGTCACAGGAGGAGCTGGAGTGGATTGATCGGGAATTCCCGGCACCGTCACACAAGGTTTATCTGGATATTGTATAAATTCCTCTTGTGATTTTCTCAGATACATATTAAAATCTAAAGGGCAACAGTTCAGGACGGCCGTTTTCTTGACCGTCCTAAACTATTGCTTTCGTGGAATCATTTTATGTATAGAAAAAAGACGGAGGCCTGTTAATGAAAGCTTATCAGTTAAAAATTGCCATAAAAAATTCGAAGCCCCTGGTGTGGAAGCGGTGCCGGGTGCCGGCGGGGATTACCTTTTCTCAGCTGGCTCCGATTCTGGAGGTTGTGACAGAGACGGAGGAAAATGCCAGGTACGAGTTTGAGTTTTTCCAGAAAAAGGTCCAGATCAGAGAATGGCAGGGAGACGCTTCGTCGGATGCCAGGTCCCCGTTTGAATACAGGGATGCTTTGAAGACCGGCATTGATCCTATGATGGAAACAGAAGCCTGGTTTACTTTCCGCCGGGAGACAAAGCCGGAATTTCGATGTGAGATTGAAAAGCTTCTGGAAGAGGAGCCCTGTTTTCCTGCTGTTTTGAAGCAGAAAGAGGATCCGGAAACATGGACGTGGATGGATCCGGAAGAAATGAACCGGAAACTGCAACAGAGATTTTTCATGGCAGACGGGGAGAAGAGACAGGAAGAGGAAACGGAGCAGAAAGAAGACGTTATCCGGGAGGAAAGTCCTGTTCAGGAGGAAGTGTACAGAGGTCCGCTGCTTCGGGATTATCTGAATGCCTATGACAGAGAGGATATGGAACATATTGCAGAAGAAATTTTCCTGCCGGGATACCGGATGATGGCAGAGGCTGAGCTGGCCCAGAAGCTGTCAGAAGAGCTGCTGCGTCCTGAGGTGATGAAGGAGCGTCTGATGACTGTTCCGGAGGAATCCATTGAGGCGATGGAGCGGGCGCTGAACAGAGGATGCTTCCGGCCGGATAAGAAAGAACTGGAACTGTTGCTTCCAATCTATGAGCTGGATTATCTGATTGCCTACGAGGATGAACAGGCAGAGATAGCCGCTGATGTCAGCGCGGTATTTTCCGCAATGAATACACCGGAATACCGGCTCCAGAGAAGAGAACAGTACTGGATGTGGGTGTGTGTGCGGATTACAGAACTGTTTTATGCATCTGCGCCGGAAGAGATTGTTCACCGGATGTATAAAAAATACAGCGGGCTGGAGGCGGATTCTGCAGAATTCCGGAGAATTTTTGAAAGCCTTCCGAAGAGATACAAAAGCTGCCAGCTTCATGAGGGTAAGGTAATTGCCAGAGAAGCGCTGCTGAATAATGTGTATCAGGAAATTGAAAACAGCCAGAGCGGAAAGAGCTTTTATATTCCGGAGGCAAAAGAGGCGGAGGATTATGCCCGCCATGGATATCCGTCCAGAGATATCTGGTACAGAAAGCTGGGGGAATATCTGGTGGAGACCTTCGGCGCCGGAGAAGAAATCCGGGAAACCGTATTGTCTGTTTTGTGGGATCATGCCTGCATGGGAGAGCCTTTGGCTGCAACTCTGGACTGGATGAAGAATTCCGGATTTGAATTTCCGTCAGAAGAGTCATATCACAGATTTGTTTCTCTGGAAGCCAATGCTGCCAACAATACCCGCAAGCTGATTCTCAGAGGCCATACGCCGGTTGAGGTTCAGGGAGATCAGTCTGCTTTGGGAAATGGCGGAAGAATGCCTGTAGGGCCAATCGGCTCCGCTCTGGCGGGAAGCGCCAAAGCGGAAAAGGAAACGGCGGGAAGAAAGATTTATCCCAACGATCCCTGCCCCTGCGGAAGCGGAAAGAAATATAAGAAATGCTGCGGAAAAAACAGATAAAGCCGTCAGGGCTTACCAGGTCAGCTTGCTGACATTGCGGTCTTTCAGAAAACCTGGAATCTGGTAAAGAACAAGAATATCGGTAATGCCCTGTTCTTCTATGAAATTGCTGATTTTTCCATTGTAGTAGCGCAGATCAATCATGTGTGTCTCTTCAAAATGAAGAGCTGCAAAGGGGGCAAAGCAGTGGGCGTAGGAATCCTTGATAATCAGGAGCCTGCTTCCATCTGTCCGGCTGTGATTTTTGATTTTTGTCCAGCCGTGATTGCCGTCTAAGAATACCCGGTACTGATCGCGGGTATTTAATGCATCCATAGAGTAAAGTGTGGAAACCGGACTGTCAGAGCCGTCATAACAGACGCTCCAGTCCGGTTCTTTTTTTGGCCGGTAAAGAACAATGGAATCCGGCTGAACCGGAATATTCAGCTTGGAATGAATGGTTCCGAAAAAATTGTCAGAAACAGTTTCCGGCTGAAAATCAGACAGTTCAAAGGAATCAAGTCCCAGGGATTTGGCCCAGGCCTGATAGCCGGCAAAGGCGCCGAAGGAGGTCCAGTGGTGATCTGTGCGGTAATAGGGAGCCTGATGTTCTCTGGCGTCAGACAGTGCCTGACGGACAGGAACCAGCATCTCTCCAATTCCTCCTTGGGTCAGCCGTTCAGTGACAGCGGCCTGTGAGAAGGGGGAGGCAAAGGGCGGCAGCTTGTCCGTCATGATCTCGGCAGAAGAAGGAACCAGCATGACCCGCACATGGTCTTTGCCTGCCAGAGCCTCCTGAGCGCTGACAAACTGACAAAGGCGATCCAGGTTTTTTCCGGAAAGCTCCGGATCCAGATCCTCCTGATAAAAGGTTTCTATGAGATAATGATCCTTTCCAAGCCAGACTCCGTTAATTTCTTTTTTCTGCTGCAGCTGTTCTGCTGTGGTTTTTACGCCAATCCACTGATCGCGGAAGGGAAACTGATCACTGAGATAGGTTTCATATTCCCTGCCAAAGGCTCCGCTCTTCAGGCCCTGCCAGGTAAGAGAGGGCCTCTGGGCCAGATAACGGTTTTCTGTTTCTGAAAAGCTTTTTTTCGGCATGAAAACCGAGGCAAAAGCTCCGCAGCCCAGAAAGGCGCAGAAAAGTCCCGTCAAAACGGCCGGGTATTTTATTTTCTTTTTCATATAAGCTCCTTTCCAGGTTCCGGTTAAAATCGGAAATACAAAAACGGGTTATAGGTTGCATCCACCAGATAAGCAATGGACAGAAACAGAACGGCTCCTAAAAACAGAGGTTCCAGAATGGTGCGGCCTTTTTTGCAGAACCGGTCTGCCAGTCTGGCCGGAAGCGGCGTAGAGCCGAATGCGGACAATACAAGCAGGGACAGGCTTCCCAGCAGAAGAAATACGGTTCTGTCATTGGAGAAGGGCAGACCGCCTCTTCCCAGCATCTGAAGCAGATAAGCCAGTCCGGCATGAAGATCTTCAAATGCAAACAGCACCCAGCCAAAGATTACAAGGAGACAGGCATAGGTGTGCTGAATCCAGGAAGGAAGTTTTTTCAAAATATTCTTTAAAATAAATTTTTCAAAAAGAAGCAAAATTCCGAAATATACTCCCCACATTAGAAAATTCAGACTGGCGCCGTGCCAGATTCCTGTCAGAAGCCATACAATCAGAATGTTGCGAACCTGGAGCAGACCGCCTTTCCGGTTGCCGCCCAGGGGAATGTATACATATTCCTTAAACCAGGTTCCCAGGGAAATGTGCCACCGTCTCCAGAACTCCGTAATGCTTTTGGAAATATACGGATAGCTGAAGTTTTCCGGGAACCGGAAGCCCAGCATATGTCCCATGCCCACGGCCATATCGGAATAACCGGAAAAATCAAAATAAATCTGAAACGAAAAGGCCAGAATCCCCAGCCACACCATAAGAATGCTGCGCTCTCCGGGCAAAATACCATTGATCTCCGTCCAGAGGGCTCCGGCCTGGTTGGCAAGAAGTACCTTTTTTCCCAGACCGATAATAAAATAACGGATTCCCAGAGAAAACTGTTCCAGGTTTTCCTTTCTGCAGTTTAATTCTGCGGCAATGTCCTGGTACCGGACAATGGGGCCGGCAATTAACTGGGGAAACATGGAAACATAAGCTCCAAAGGAAATCAGGCTGTTCTGAACAGGAGCTTCTCCCCGGTAAACATCAATGGTATAGGACATGGTCTGGAAGGTATAAAAAGAAATACCGATAGGCAGAGCCAGTCCCAGAAGAGGGAAGCTGCTTCCGGTCAGTTCGTTGAAGGAGCGGATAACAAAGTCCGTATATTTAAAAACAAAAAGAAGAGAAAGGTTGATAACAGCAGAAGATGCGACCGCCAGGCGGGCGCCTTTTAAGTTTCCCTTCTCTTTAAAATGTCCCACCAGCTTGCCGTGAATAAAGTCAACCAGGGTGGAAAACAGCAGGAGAGAGATGTATACCGGCTCTCCCCAGCCATAAAAAATTAAACTTCCAATAAACAGAATTCCGTTCCTGAAAGCTTTCGGCGCTGCAAAATACAGCGCCAGAAACAGCGGAAGAAAACGGAACAGAAATAAAAGACTGCTGAATACCATGGCTTACTTGAAATATCCATCGATAATATCAATGGCAATCTGATTGTTTTCAGAAGCGGACTTTAACGCAGCTTCATCGCCCTCTTCCATGGCAGCGTCACTGGGAGCGCCCAGCATAACAAAGAAAACATAATCGCCGTGACGCACAACCTGAGAGGCCTGAATCTTGGCAATGTTCATGGGATACTGCATGGTATCGCCCACCAGACGATCCCGGTATGCAGTCAGGGCCGCCTCTGTCTCATCGCCTTTTCCGTCTTTTGCCTTTACTCCGATAAAGGTTTCAACAAAGGTGCTGATCATGGGAGCCTCTGCCACATAAGACTCGTAAAGCTCGGGAGAAAGTCCGATCACATCCTCCAGCATCTGTCCATCCATCTCTGTATTGGGAATATAATTTTCACCGTAAGCATTTTTTATATCACTTAAAAGATCATCCAGGGAGATATCTTTTACCGCTTCAGGAGCTGTGGTTTCCTGTCCGGCAGGATTGCCGGAAGTGCCGCTGCCGGAACAGCCGGTAAGAGCGGAAACAGATAAAGCAGCAGCCATAAAAAATGCAGTCAGTTGTTTTTTCATCATAATAAATGTTCCTCCTTTTTGCCCCCCGAGGGGTCTGTATGACATATTATAAGGGAGAGGATAGGAAAAGGCAATTTACAAATATCTGAAGCTTCCTTACGGAATCCGGATGAACAGAGACAGAAATATTACAAACACTTTTAAAAAAAAGAAAGGAAACAGGGAAAAACGACGTTTTTCATGAAAATAAAAAAGTTGAAAAAATCTGTTGACATTTGTAGAAGTATTTGGTATTATATAACTCGCCGCTGAAAACGGCGGCAACAAACTTTAAAAGAGTTTGAAAAAAATAAAAAAAGTTGTTGACAAACGCAAGCAACTGTGATAAGATAAACGAGTTGCTGCTGAGAACAAAAGCAACAGCGAAATGAACCTTGAAAATGAAAAATTGAACAGTGTTTAAAACCCTGAAAATTCTAATAAAAAAGAGTCCTGGTTGGACATCTTTGAATAAGAGTATTCAGAACAAAAACAAACCAAAACAACAGTAGAACGGTTTAAAATTTGCTAGTAGTTAATTTTGAATCGGGACACAAACTTTTTATTGAGAGTTTGATCCTGGCTCAGGATGAACGCTGGCGGCGTGCCTAACACATGCA
>OGYI01000881.1_pt1 | contig 33790 bp, 29 predicted proteins | sample 1576521 | NCBI WGS metagenome assembly OGYI01 (sample SAMEA3541484, study PRJEB24748) | human gut metagenome | biome: human gut; feature: human-associated habitat; material: faeces | place: China | collected 2012
TACTGGTACGGGTTTTCCAATGAGGGGAATTCTTCTGGGGATGCAACAATGCTTTGGATCAAAATCTCCAAGACAGACTATTCCTTTACAGAAGGGCAGTGGACGCTGTCCAACGCGAAATTGATGGATGTGGGCACCCGCGACCTTGATACCTTTGCGGAACGGAGTGTGAAATGCTGTGTCCGGGGCGGGTATCTGTATGTGCCGGCCTATGACAAGACGGGGATTTACAAGATCAATCTGGAGAATTCCACGGATGTAACTTTGGTCGAGTTTGGGTTCACTTCTAAATGGAAGCCCCTTTGTGAGGCTGGCACCTGTGAGCTGTATATGACGCTGATTGGTGACCTGATCGTGGGCGGGGATTTCCAGATCACGGCGGATGATACGGTGATCCAGACACAGGGAAGAGCAAGGCTGAATGATGCAGCTACTCCACTGTTCCAGTACAAGAATTTCCTGATCGGCTGGGGCGGCAGCTATGGCAATGAATACCGGACGGCCTATCTCCTGACACCTTACCTGGCATCTATCAACAACCTCTCGTCAGCGGTGGTGAAAACCGTGGATAAGACCATGAAGATCACCTACACGCTGACGGAGGCATAAGTGGGGATTAGCGGGATTTCTTAGATGGGGAATTGTATCCGGGATTGGGCTCAGCTACATGGGAAAGTTTACGGGAGTCTTCATGAAGGTCTTTCTGGAGTCTGCAGATGGCGGCAGACTTGGCAGCCAGTTCCTTTTCCATCTCGGCTCTCTGCTGGTCTGCCAGTTCCTCTGCCGTCATGGGACGGATATGCAGGGAGCCTTCCCCGTACTCCACCACGATGGTGCTGCCAATGGAAAAGCCCAGTTCCTCCAGCCATCGGCCTTCCATCTGGATCTTCGGCATCTGGGTGTAGGAGCCGCCGATACTTCGGCTCTTGTATACGACTTTGATGTTTTTCTGCTTCATGCGATTACCTCCTGTTTGATTTTGTGATTGTATTTATCACTCTGTCCGGCAGGAATAGCAAGATAAATCTGTGTCATAAACTGCACAAATCTCTGGCGGCAGGCTTGTGTACTAAGACACTTTATATAGAAACCTACAGTCGGCGCTCTTATGGGGCGTCCTTTTTATTTCAGGAAAGCGAGGGATTTCGTTATGAAAGAATTCTGGAACATGATCCAGCTGGTCTTTACGGCTATGGGCGGATGGCTTGGGTACTTCCTTGGGGGATGTGACGGCCTGCTCATCGCCCTGGTGCTGTTTGCGGTGGTGGATTATCTTACAGGCATTATGTGTGCCGTGGCGGACAAGAAGCTGTCCAGCCATGTGGGATTTAAGGGAATTTGCAGGAAGGTGCTGATCTTCCTTCTGGTTGGCATCGCCAACATCATTGATGTGCAGGTCATTGGAACGGGAAGTGTGATCCGGACAGCGGTGATCTTCTTCTATCTGTCTAATGAGGGTGTAAGCATTCTGGAGAACGCAGCCCATCTGGGACTGCCGATTCCGGAAACCTTGAAGGCTGCCCTGGCTCAGATCCATGACAGGACTTCGGATACCGATGGAAAGGTAGGTGACGAATAATGGCATTTACAAATAGTTCTATGGTGGCATATAAAAAGCTCAGTCCGAATCATTCTGGGCAGAGGACGCACGGTATTGACCGCATCACGCCTCACTGCGTGGTGGGCCAGTGTACGGTAGAGGGACTTGGAGACTGGTTTGCCAAATCCTCCACAAAAGCATCCAGTAATTACGGCATCGACAAGGACGGACGTGTCGGCCTGTACGTGGAAGAGAAGAACCGCTCCTGGTGTACTTCCAGTAATGCCAATGACCAGAGGGCGATCACAATCGAGTGCGCTTCCGATACCACAGAGCCGTATGCTTTCAGGGATGTGGTGTATCAGACGCTGATCAAGCTCTGCATCGACATCTGCAAACGTAACGGCAAGAACAAGCTGATCTGGTTCGGGGATAAGGACAAGACGCTGAATTATTCGCCGAAGAGCGGCGAGATGATCCTGACGGTTCACAGGTGGTTTGCGAATAAGTCCTGTCCGGGCAACTGGATGTACGCAAGGATGGGAGATCTGGCAGAGAAGGTGACGAAGGAACTGCAGGGATCCGCTGATTCCGGTGGCGGTTCGACTGCAAAGGGAACGCAGGCTTCGGTTCTGAAGGACCTGTCTGAGGCGGATGCGATCAAGAAGGTTGGTGCACTGTTCACTGCGGATCAGAAAAAGAGCGGCATTCTGGCATCGGTATCGCTGGCTCAGTTTATTCTGGAGTCCGGGTATGGAAAGAGTGAGCTGGCTCAGAACGCCAACAACATCTTCGGGATGAAGTGCAGTCTGTCCGGGAATACATGGAGTGGATCCAGCTGGGACGGCAAGAGCAAATACACGAAGAAGACGCAGGAACAGAATCCTGACGGCAGCATGGTCACGATCACGGCGGACTTCCGGAAATATCCCTGCATTGAGGATTCCATTGCTGACCATTCCGCTTACCTGCTTGGAGCGAAGAACGGCAGCAAGCTGAGATATGATGGGCTGAAGGGATGCACGGACTATAAGAAGGTTGTGCAGATCATCAAGGATGGCGGTTATGCCACAAGCCTGATGTATGTGGAGAAGCTGATCTCTATCATTGAGAGGTGGAACTTGACGCAGTATGATGCTAAGGACTCCGGTGGTGAGGTGATCCGCTGGTACCGGGTGAGGAAGTCCTGGGCCGATGCAAAGAGCCAGAAGGGAGCCTATAAGATCCTGGATAATGCGAAGAAGTGCGCGGATCAGAATCCGGGGTATAAGGTGTTCGATGCGGATGGCAAGGTTATGTATGAGCCGAAGGCAGCGGAGCCTGCGGTAAAGGTGCCGTTCCTGGTGAAGGTCAGTATTTCGGATCTGAACATCAGAAAAGGACCGGGGACCGATTATGACAGGGTTCAGTTTATTCCGATCGGTGTGTACACGATCATGGAGGTACGGAGCGGTAAAGGCAGCTCTGCCGGATGGGGCAGGCTGAAGAGCGGTATAGGATGGATATCGTTGGACTTTGTCCGGAGGATTTAAGAATGACGGCTGGTGGAGATTGAGTTCTCTGCTGGCCGTTTATTTTTTTGTTCAAAAATCGGAATGGCAAGTGTTCAGGGAACTTTAAGAAGTAGCAAAGACGAAGGAGGTTCCCTTATGACGTTAGAAGAAATGAAAGCCGTGGATGTAAGAACGGTCAGCAGGGATGAGCTGGTTGATATCCATGATGTGCATATCGACAGAACGCTGCCTAAGATAGAGAGAATAAAGGATTTTATCCGGCAGATTAAGAATCCGTATGTGTTTAAGTGCGGGAATGTTGTAGTAAAGATGGAGTTTGCTGACACAGACCTGACGCTGGAGGATTGTATGGAGCATTACCTGAGGAACAGGTAGAAGTGGTCATATTTTTTATGTCGTGGAATTCGCTGAACAGGAGTGATACGATAGGCTCAGGTCGAAACAAAATATCACTAAGCTGAAAAGCCTGATGGTTGGATTTCTGACTGAGCAAGATCAGTCGAAAGGAGCTATCAGGCTATGAGTGTTTTATCGAAAGAATATAACGCGTGTATCTATGCGCGACTGTCGCGAGATGACGGCGATAAGCTGGAAAGCGACAGCATTATTAATCAGAAAGCCCTGATAAGGGACTTCATATCTAAGCATCCGGAGATCCATGTAGTTTCGGAGAAGACCGATGATGGATACTCCGGTGTCAATTTTGACCGACCGGCATTCCAGGAGATGATGGAGGACATCCGTTCCGGGAAGATTAACTGCGTGGTGGTCAAAGACTTATCCCGATTTGGAAGAAACTACATTGAGGCTGGTAACTACATTGAGCGTGTATTCCCCTTCATGGGTGTTCGTTTCATTGCTATCAATGACAGCTATGACAGCCTTGATCGGAACCAATCCGATTCACTGATTATTCCCTTTAAGAATCTGATCAACGATGCCTACTGCAAGGATATTTCTGTGAAGATCCGCAGCCAGTTGGAAATTAAGAGGAAGAAGGGGCAGTTTATCGGAGCTTTTGCTGTGTATGGATATCTGAAGGATCCAGAAGATCACAACAAGCTGATCCCTGATACATATGCATCTGAGGTTGTGAGAGCAATCTATAAGTGGAAGCTGGAAGGCATGAGCCAGGGACGGATTGCGGAAAAGCTAAACCTGCAGGGTGTGCTTTGTCCTATGGAATATAAGCTGTCTATGGGCATCAAAGTCCAGACGAACTTTAAGGTGCGAAAGCAGGCATTGTGGTCTCCGAGATCGGTGACGCGGATACTGACAAACGAGATATATACCGGTGCTTTGATACAGGGTAAAACCAGTACGCCTAATTATAAGGTGAAGAAGATTGTTGCGAAGGATGAGGCGGAGTGGATTCGGGTTGAGGATGCGCATGAGGCGATCATTGACCGAAGAACATTTGATGATGTGCAGCGGATTCTTCAAAAGGATATTCGTTCTGCTCCGGATGAAGAAGTGGTGTATCCGTTTTCGGGATACCTGAAATGCGGTGATTGTGGTCAAAACATGGTGAGGAAGACTTATACCGCAGGGGATAAGCGTTACACCTATTACATCTGCTCTACAAGGAAAGCGGGAAAAGGCTGCAGCACTCATCAGATTACAGGTGATGAATTGCAGGATGCGGTGCTTCAGGGAATACGCAGCAGAGTGGACAGTGTTATTGAGATGGAAGAACTACTGAAGATCATTGAGTCCCTGCCGGAGACACAGAGAAATGTTTTCAACTATGATGCTCAGATTGTGAAGCTGAAGGAGGATATCGAGAGGAACCGCAGCTTCAAGATGAAACTGTATGAAAACCTGCAGGAAGGCATGATCGGCCAGGAAGAATACTTCCTTTTCAAGAAAAGCTACGAAGCAAAGATTCAGTCTGCGGAGGCAGCAATAAGAGCTGTTGAGCAGGAACGGCAGCAGGCAATTGAACATAACCGTGAAAGCTATGCCTGGATTGATGTCTTTAAGAAGTATCAGAACATTACAAGCATTGAGCGCAAGACCATCGTGGAACTGATCGAGGAAGTCATAGTCCATGAGGACAAGAAGATAAGTATCCGCTTCAGATATGGTGATCAGTATACAAAACTGGCGGAGCTGCTGGGCAATTACTCCGATATGGCAGCAGAATAGGAGGCAATCAATGGCAAGAAAAAGCAGAAAAAATGTCAATCAGAAGGTAGATACAACGATCGTGACAGCCTCTTATACCATGACCGGAATCTATGTGAGGCTGTCTATTGAAAATAGTGGTAAAGATGACGACGGGGATTCTATAGATAATCAGATAAGCATCTGCAAAGAATATTTGGAAGAGCATCCGGATCTGAAGCTCTATGACGTATATGAGGATAACGGCAAGAAGGGTACCAACTTTGACAGGCCTGAGTTCAAACGACTGATGGACGATGTACGTGCTGGAAAGGTGAAGTGCGTTCTGGTGAAAGATCTGTCGAGATTTGGGCGTGACTATATCGAGACAGGTGAATATCTGGAAAAGATATTTCCGTTCCTTGGCATTCGGTTTATTTCCATCACGGACGGCTATGACAGCCTGACTGCCGGTGATGCGGAAGATGCACTGATGATACCGTTGAAGAATATGATTAACGATGTGTATGCAAAAGATATTTCCAGAAAGATCATTACCAGCTTCAGAGCAAGACAGGAGAAGGGAGAGTATCTTCCGGCATTTCCTCCGTATGGGTATGTGAAATCTAAGACCAGAGCATACAGATATGAGGTGGATGAAGCGGTTGCTCCGTATGTGAAAATGATCTTTGAGTGGAAGGCAGCAGGCGTGTCTCATAGCGAAATTTGCAAGCGGCTGAACGATATGGGGGCTGTTACGCCGGCAAAGCGAAAGGTGGAGCTGGGTATATGGCATGCAGAAAAGTATAAGCACACAATCTGGCACGGTAGAACTATCATCGATATTTTGAAGAATGCCACCTATACCGGAACACTGGTATACGGGAAGATGCCGAAATCTTTATATCAGGGGATAAAGTGTCACAGGGCAAAGCCGGATGAATGGAGATGCATCCCTGATGCCCATGAGGCCATTGTTAGCCAGGAACTGTTTGATAAGGTTCAAGCGATCTTTGAGGAACGATCTGAGCGGATGCAGAAGAAGTGGGCAGAATCCAAGCAGGTAAGGGACAATATTGTGAATCTGTTTGTAAAGAGAATCTACTGTGGGGACTGCGGTAAACGGATGCGTTTCGTGAAGGGAAACAACGCCTTAAAAGATAAGAATTTCTACTACACGAACTACGTTTGCGGAGGTTACTTAGACAGCGGGTATCGGAACTGCAGCAGACATGGAATCCGGTATCAGGATGTGGTGGATGCTGTATTTGCCGCAATGCAGGTACAGATGGAGTGCGCACTTAATCAGGAGAAGATGTTGCAGAAGCTTCGTGGAACGGCAAAAGAGCGTAGCCTGATCGATCAGTATGTTGCGAGGGTCAATTATCTGACGCAGGAGCTGAAGAAGATCAATTCACGCAGGGAGGGATTGTTTGAGAGCTTTGCAGAAGGAATACTGGATGAGGCAGATTACCAGTACGCAAAGAAATCCTATGATGAAGGATATGATCGTCTGGAAAAACAGCTTTCAGAAGCGAAGCAGAGGAAGAAGGAGCTGGATGGTGTGCTGACAGCGAATAATGAATGGCTTCAGGCTATGCACGAGGTCCAGGGAGCCTCAGAGCTGGATCAGGGCTTGGTTAATGCTCTTGTTAAGAAGGTTTTGGTTTATGAGGATAACCGTGTCGAAGTAGAGTTCAAGTACAAAGAACAGAAAGAAGTATTCGACCGGATATTCATGGAACTGAAGAAGGGAGCTGTTCAGAATGGGTAAATGGGTGATAGGGAAATACATCCGGTTATCTCAGGCTGATCGGGATCTGATGGTGAAGGAAAACAAGGCTGAAAGTGAGAGCATTTCACACCAGAAAGCTTTGATCCAGAATTTTATCAGTGGTGATCCTGAGCTTGCTGAATGTGAACAATATGAGTTTTTCGATGATGGATACAGTGGCACCAATTTCGAGCGGCCTTCCTTTGAGCGACTGTTGGAAAAGATCAAGAACGGTGCCATCAACTGTGTCATAGTGAAAGACTTTTCCAGATTCGGACGTGATTATATTGAGCTGGGTGACTACTTGGAACGGATTTTTCCGTTCCTGGGAGTTCGCTTCATTTCCATCAATGATCATTACGACAGTCAGGACTACAAGGGAACTACCGGCGGTCTTGATGTTGTCATGAAGAATATCGTTTATGATTATTACAGCAAGGATTTGTCTGTTAAGGTCACGACGGCGAAACGCGCTAAAATGAAGCGCGGTGAATACATCGGCGGTCATGTGCCGTATGGGTTGAAAAAGGATCCGGACGATTATCATAAGTTGGCAGTGGATCCGGAGGCAGCTGCAGTTGTCAGAGAAATCTTTGAGGCTGCGATTGACGGGATGCGCATTTCTGATATAGCCAGAATGCTAAATGAAAAAGGATATGAGACTCCGGCACGTTACTTTCAGCGGAAGCATCCGGAGAAAAAGAAATTTGAGAATACCTCAGAGCTTGCGTGCTGGAATCACAATTCCGTCAGACGGATACTGAAGCAGGAAATGTATTATGGTGCCGTTGTTGGTCACAAACGTGAGGGCATTGGTGTTGGATGGAAGCATTCTGTAGCAGTACCAAAGGAAGAGCAGGTTATTGTTGAGAATAAGCATCCGGGGATCATAACGAAAGAAGAGTTTATCAAGGCTCAGAAAATATTCCGGGAAAAGCGGCCGACAAAGCGTGTGACAGAAAAGGATTATCCTCTATGGAGAAAAGTCAAGTGTGGCACCTGCGGAAGGGCAATGCCTTTTAAGGATAGGATTATTCGGGGAAGACCTTACAGATATTTTGCCTGTCCTCATGCTCAGGTGCAGGTTGAGGAGAACGGCTGCAGTAAGGAATACATCCGGGAGGATGTTCTGAACGATGTTGTCTGGGAATCTATCAAAACATTGCTGGCAGCAGCTGATGGGGTGAAGGAACAGGTGAAGCAGAAACAAAAGGAAGCCGATCAGAATAATACCAAGCTTGTAAAGAAGCTGGTAAAGCTGCAAAAGGACAGGGAGAAGTGCGATGCGGAAAGGTTTGCGAATGTGGACCAGTTTATGGCCGGCACATTAGATAAAGAGGTATATCAGAGCAGGCGTGCTGATCTGACGCGGAAGGCGGATCGGCTGGAATCAGAGATTGCGGAGCTGGAAGCAAAGTATCATGAAGCTGAGGTGATACAGGATGACGGAGTGCAGAGTGCTTTGGAGACGCTGGACAAGTTCTCTGACGCAACAGAACTGGACCAGGATATTGTCGGGGCACTGATCGAAAAGGTTCTGGTCTATGATCTGAGGCATGTGGAGATACGTTGGAAATTCTCAGATGAAGTTTTGAAGCTGCTGCAGGGATGAATACGGAGTCGGTTGGAGAGATCTGACCGGCTCTTTTTACGTAATAGTTCATATTCCTGCTGTTCAAATTGCTCATTCTATGATATTATGAAAATCTGAAATTAGCTATTGACATACAAACCGAACCGTGGTATTTTATAATATTCCAATTTAAGATTGGAAAGGGCAACGTAGCATACCAATATTATTTTTGGAGCTGAGCTCTGGGAAGGAGGTAGTGCTATGAACTTTGTTGTCACCATTGACTGGAAGTTTGTCGTTGCCCTTGGCGCGGCTACGGTCGGTACCATTTTCGCAGTGAAGATGGATGCCAGTGCAGCCGAGCGAGTATCAACCCATGTGGCTGATGCTTGTAAGGAGTATGCGTTCGCTGTGAACAGCGAGCGCTAGCTCCAATATAGGATGGACTGGGCATATAATCTTCGGGTTGTATGCCTATTTTATTAGGGGGATTAATATGGTAGTTCCTAAAGTGGCGGTTTGCCCAATCTGTGGGAAAAAAACATACATGAGAATCGAAGATGGAGGGTATCTGAAGGAATATCCAGTCCGCTTCAATTGCATTAATTGTCGTGCTCTCATTAAGGGGACTTATAACATCTCTCTGCCTGGGCAAAAGGGATTAATCCTTTACAATGCAAAAGTGGAAGAGTGTGATGTAGATGCTAATTCTGAGAGAATATTAAACGCTGATTACGTTGTAGAGATATCTGGTGAACTTCCTTGTGCAAAGGTGAAAGCCTTTGACGGCAAGATTATAAAGACAACACCATTCATAAACGCGACAGATAAGATTGATATGATGGATCGTATCAACAGGCTTTCTTATTTCGTCAAAAACATGGAAGAATGGAAAGCGTGGAGAAGTATCGCCTTTCAATTGTTAAATGAAGGAAGTACTGATTATGTGCCGGAAGCCTTAAAGCATATGATGGGTGAGTATTCATATAAATGTGATAATTATCTTAAGGCTCTTCATTGTTTGCAGGAAGTAGTTCAAGAAGAGACAAAGCACCTTTTTTACCCGGAAAGTGAAGACGATATTATTGCAGGATTGATTGCTGATCTTGCAGTAATTGATAGGGATAAGCTGCATCAATTTGTTGATGATAAGGGCGGCACGGATACCTTAGTTTCTGATTACAGGAAAGTGATAGAAATCTTTTCGACTTTTATGAATATATATCCGAATATTCTACCTGCAGAGACATATATGCGTTACAAGACCCCTGAACCTTTATTAGGAATTGCTACTTGCTCTTTCGAGGACCTTAAGTCCTTTTATCAAGATGCGTATGAATCTTTGCTATCGCTATTATATATACCGGTTTGCATGGATAATATACTGATGAGGTCGGATTACACAAGTTTTGACAGCGCTATTACAGGCTTTGTGAATGATCCTGGGTTTAGAGGTGCACGAGGATCTGATTATGCAAAATATGTAGGGATGGATAACGGAAAAAAAGCCGACCTGATAAATAACGCTGAACCGATTCAAAAGACCTTGAGAATACCGGTAAACAAGGATTTGAGAAATGGTATAGGCCACAATAATTACAAATACGATGGACTGACACAGACTATAACAACCTTTGATTATCGGAGAAGGAATAGGATAAAGATGCAGACAAGCTTGATGGATGTAGCTCTAGATTGCTTGGGACTTGCCAGAGCAGCTGTAGTTTTTGGAGAAATACTCCTCTTTATCCTACGACAGGAATTACGTGCCGATAATATGCACAGTGCGATACATCCGAGGTTTTATAAGAAAGTCGGACAAAACGATAGATGCCCTTGCGGAAGCGGATTGAAGTATAAAAAATGCTGTAGGAACGATATAGGTGAGATGAAGCCGATTAAATAATTGTGGTTTTTCAGCCATCGAAAATATGGCTGAAAAAACCTTTAGACCTATGTTGACATACGCTGATGAGTGTCAGCTGGTAGCAGACCCTTACCGGGGGCACAACTGGACCAGGGCCATTCTGGGAATCCGGGCGGAGGAAATCCATCTGTGCATGGCCCCTGAGGCGGAGGATATCATTGTCCAGATGATTCGCCGCTGCGGGGATCAGTATCGGATTGTCCGTCATAAACGGAACACCCGGCTGACCCTGGAGGAAAAACCCTATGTTCTGGGAAAGGATTTGAAAAAGGGCGACGCGCTGATTGTATTTTCCAAGAAATCGGTGCTGGCCCTGGCCGCCCACCTGGAGACCATGGGAATCAAGAGCAGCGTCATCTACGGAAGCCTTCCCCCGGCCACCAGAAGGGAGCAGGTCCGCCGCTTCCTGGCAAAGGAGACGGATGTGGTGGTCAGCACGGACGCCATCGGCATGGGTTTAAACCTCCCCATCCGCCGGATCGTGTTTGTGGAGACCAGAAAATTTGATGGGGTGAACCGGAGGGACTTAACGCCGGAGGAAATTAAGCAGATTGCCGGACGGGCCGGGAGATTTGGCCTTTACAATGAGGGATTTGTGGCGGCCATTGATAATGTGGAACTGATCAAAGACGGCCTTTCCCGGTTTCCGGTTCCGATTCTGAAAGCCTATGTGGGATTTCCGGAGCAGGTGCTGAACCTTCCGGCTCCCATTGATACCCTGGTGAAGATATGGGCGGGGATGGAAGCCCCGGCCATATACGAGAAAATGGAGGTGGACGAGCTTCTGGCGCTGTACCAGATTTTCGAGGACGTCCATTTTCAGGACATGGAGCAGTACAGCAAACAGGAGATTTACAAACTGATTACCTGTGCTGTGGATATTGACAATCGGCTGGTAATGGATCTGTGGAGGGATTACTGCCGGGAATACCGGGAAGTGGATGAGCTGGAATTTCCCTACAGTCCGGGAGATGACCTGTATGATCTGGAGAGCTACTACAAAATGCTGGACCTCTATTTCCAGTTTTCCCGTAAGGTGGGGCTGCCGGTCCAGAAGGAGAACCTGGCGGCAGAGCGCAGGGAGACGGAGGGAAAAATCAGCCAGATTTTAAAGGACGAGTGTGCCAGCTATTCCAGAAAATGTTCCTTCTGCGGAAAGGAGCTGGCTTGGGATTATCCCTTTTCCATCTGCGAGCGCTGTTTTGAACGGGGGTATTCCAAAGGCGGTCATCGGGGAAAAGGAACGGCACATCGTCAGAGCAAACGAGCATAAGAAATACAAAGGAGGACGAAATGGAGAATCATCGCATCATTCAAGTAGAAGACAAGGTACCGTTGAAGCTTTTAATTCCCCTGAGCATTCAGCACATGTTCGCTATGTTCGGCGCTTCGGTCCTGGTTCCGTTTCTTTTTGGAATCAACCCGGCGGTGGTGCTGTTTATGAACGGTGTGGGAACCCTTCTGTTTATTGCCGTCACCAAGGGGAAAGCCCCGGCTTACCTGGGCTCCAGCTTCGCCTTCCTGGCCCCGGCGGGCATTGTCATCGAGACCATGGGCTATGAATATGCCCTGGGAGGATTTGTGGTGGTGGGTTTCTGCGGCTGCATCCTGGCGTTCATTGTATACAAATTCGGTACCCGCTGGATTGATGTGGTGCTGCCCCCTGCCGCCATGGGGCCGGTGGTGGCCTTAATCGGCCTGGAGCTTTCGGGAAACGCGGCGGAGAATGCAGGACTGCTGGCTGAGACCATTGACCCCGGAAATCTGATCGTATTTCTGGTGACTCTGGGGGTAGCGGTCTTTGGCTCCATTCTCTTTCGGGGATTTCTTTCCGTCATTCCCATTCTGATTGCGGTCATCTGCGGTTACGGGGCGGCCCTGGCCTGCGGCATGGTGGATTTCGCGGATGTAGCCGCAGCTCCCATTTTTTCCATTCCCAATTTCAGCACGCCAAAGTTTGACCTCAATGCCATTATGATCATTCTTCCAGTCATACTGGTGATTACCTCGGAGCACATCGGACACCAGGTGGTGACCAGCAAGATTGTAGGCCGCGACCTTCTGACGGACCCCGGGCTTCACAGAACCCTTTTCGGTGATAATTTTTCCACCATGCTTTCCGGCCTCATCGGCTCCGTGCCTACCACCACCTACGGGGAGAATATCGGCGTCATGGCAGTGACCCGGGTTTACAGCGTTCGTGTGATCGGCGGGGCGGCAGTGCTCTCCATTCTCTGCTCCTTTATCGGAAAGCTGTCCACCCTGATCTCCACTATTCCGGGGCCGGTCATCGGCGGCATCTCCTTCCTGCTATACGGTATGATTGGCACATCCGGTCTCAGGGTGCTGGTAGATGCCCAGGTGGACTACGGCAATTCCCGGAATCTGGCACTGACCAGCGTGATCTTTGTCACAGGGCTTTCCGGAATTGCGGTCAACATCGGAAACATCCAGCTGACGGGAATGGTGCTGGCCTGTGTGACGGCTATGGCTCTGAGCCTGGTATTTTATGTGCTGGACCGGCTGCATTTGACCAATGACGGGGAGGAATAAAGAGGCCTGTCAGATGAGGGACAAAAACCTGGCAACATCCTCCCGGCCTGGAGCCATATGACCGGATTGATCTGGGCTATCCTAATTACTGGGGGACCAGGCCCATGCCGGTGTTTACTTTTCCGGAACACTTTGACTTCTCCGGGAAGATCATTCTTCCCTTCTGCCCCATGAAGGCAGCGGGCTGGGGCGCAGCGAAGCGGATATCCGCCGCCTGTGCCCGGGAGCCGAGGTGAAAAAGGGGCTGGCGATCCATGGGGGAAGCGTGGAAGCGTCGGAGGATGTAATCCGGAGATGGTGGAAGAAAAAGAATTAAAAATGAATTTGTGAAGGATTGCCTGTCAGAAAAATCTGGCAGGCAATTTTTTGAGAAGAGCAAAGAGAAAATAAACAAAAGAAGGGGGATAAAATCCAAAATATACATGCAATAAGTACAAAAAAAGTTGGGATAGATGTTGACAATAAATCTATCCTATGCTATCATTTGTTTATGAGAAAACGATTACTCAACAAAAAAGATATCACTTAAAATAAAAAACGCATTATAAGAATGAATAAAGTAAAAAAATAATGGTTTTTAAGAGATAAAAACAGAAAAATATCAATTTTTAAATAAATTATTTAAATAAAATGAAATAAAAATAAAATATACAGCCGGTAAACGTTTACTAACAAATTTTCTTAATGCTTTTACCATTTGACAATGAAGAGGAGAAAATTATTTCACGGCATTTAATCATTGGATTATTAATGCGTTCGAACAGACACTGAACAGCTCGTAATCCGATTGTATTTGGATTTAAGGCGATGCAGGTCGGAGGTACTGCGAACAGTTCCGAATTATCTACGTGTCCATATGCAAAGAGAGAAAGTTGATCAGGTATTACAATATTGTGATCCTGACAATAGCGCAGAGCGCCGATCGTAATGGAGTCATTCATAGTCAGTACTGCGCTTGGTGCGGGAGAGCGGCTGAGAAGCTGCTGAATGCCGGAATATCCCGTATCAGTATCATATTTTCCGTTATACACATAAAGAGAAGCCTGTTCTGAAGAAATGCCGGCAGAAGACATCGCTTTAAAAAAACCGTCTAAACGTTCCTGACCGGAGGATACGGAGACATCTCCATTGATAATTCCGATTCGTTTATGACCGTTTTTTAAAAGAATATTTGTCATTGTAACAGCGCCATCAAAATCATCAGATCCCACAAAATCTAATTGAGCTTTCGGATTCGCCAGATCGGGAATGCGCCGATTTACCAGAACAATTGGAATATCTTGGCTAAGTTGGCAGATTTCCTGATCCGTGCCGCCACAAGTATTGAGAATAATGCCATCGGTTTGTTTGCAAGATAAAAAATCGAAATACCATTTTTCTCTTTCGGGAGAATTATCAGTGTTACAGACAACCAGACTGTAATCAGTAGAAGGAAGCCCATTAGCAATGGCTTTAGTCATGAGAGAGTAATAGCGGTCTGAAATATCGGAAACAATTAGTCCGATTGTAAAAGTTTTATTTACTTTAAGACTGCGTGCTGAAAAGTTGGGTTTAAAACCACTGTCAGCAATAACTGCCTGAACGCGAGCTTTCATCTCTTCGTTCACATTGCCTGTACCATTAATGACGCGGGAAACCGTAGCGGTAGATACACCTGCTTTGCGGGCGATATCTTTAATTGTCATTTGAGACATAACATTGCCTGCCTTCCTTCATTTTTTTCATCATAGCATAGGCGGAAGGGCATGTCAAACGCAATATTATTAAGGAAACAATACCTTGTGGCCAGAGGTTTTGTAATAAAGATAATAGGAGGAAAAATGGTGATTAAAAATCATTTGATTGACGATGTAATTTGTGAAATTCCGGTATGGGAGTATAAGGAGAGGGTTGAGAGAACCAGAAAAAAGATGGAGACAGAGAAGTTTGATGCTCTTGTAATTTACAGTAATCCATGGCATATGAGCAATGTATTTTGGCTGTCAAATTTCAGAGCATTTGATGGGATTCAGCCGGATCCGGCTTTGCTTTTCCTTCCTTTAGAAGGAGAACCCATATTATTTTGTGAAAAACCAATTATACCGTATTGTCGGGATTTAACATGGATCGAAGATGTTCGTCCGGTAAGGCCGGGATTTGAAGATGCAATGAAGGATTTAGAAAAATCCGGGAAATATATCAGAATTGGAATTGTAGGAGCCCAATACTTTGCACTGGAATTTTATAGAATTTTGGAGAACGTCTTTGGTAAAAAAAGACTTTGTGATACGGATTTACTTTATGAATTAAAATGCATAAAAAGTGAGAATGAAATACATATAATGAGAAATGCGGCACGTCTGGCTGACCAGAGTCTGCTGGATTTAAAGGAAAATATTTATGATGGCATGACAGAACGGGAAGCAGTTCAAATTATGCATACATCTCTATTTATGCATGGAGCTGACAGTCAGGCCTTTGATGTAATGGTTCAATCAGGTATTCATTCGGGAAAATATGTTTTGGCGAGAGGAACAGATAAAAAAATCCGAAAGGGTGAATTGCTATTGATAGATACGGGAGTGCGCTATCGAAATTATGTAAGTGATATGGGACGTGGCTTTGCGTATGGAGAAATTAGTCCTCAGCAGCAAAAACTTTTGGATACTGCATTAAAAGCCTATGAAGAGGGAATACAATTTTTGAAACCAGGTTTGTCATCAGCCTTAGCAAGTGAAGCAATTGATGCAGTTTTACGAGAAAATGGATATGGTTCCATGCATACAGCAGCAGGTAATAGGAAATGCGGACATGGGCTTGGAATGGATCCGGAAGAAGAATATCCGGTAATGGGAAGAAAGGAACATATTCTTCAAGAAAATATGAGCCTTGCCTATGAGTTAACTGTACAGCAGCCAGATTTGGGGGGCTGTCGGGTGGAAGATGTTGTAATTATCAGAAAAGACGGACCAGAGTTTTTGACATGTTTCCCGAGAAATGTTCGCTGGGATTAAGCATGCTGGAAAGCCGTTTGTCAGGCGCACCGCTATAAGCAGAAAGGAGGAAAAAAGTGAAGGAAGAATTGCTGAATGTTGAAAAGGTGACAAAACGCTTTGGCGGGCTGGTCGCTCTTGATTCGGTTAATCTGCATGTAAAGAAGGGGGAAATAGTAGGGTTGATTGGCCCGAATGGGGCTGGGAAAACTACCATGTTTAACGCGATCAACGGTTCTTTCGGAATTACATCGGGAAGAATTGTGTACGAAGGAAAGGATATCACCGGTTTGACACCTCATGAACGGTGTCAAATCGGTATTGGCAGAACCTTTCAGATAACGAAGCCTTTCGGTGGTATGACTGTTCTGGAGAATGTAGCGGTTGGGGCTATCTTTGGGCAGAAGAACAGAGGAAATGTATTAAGCAGGACGTTGATGCAGAAAAGTTTGTCTGAAGCAGAAGATATTTTGGAAATGATGAATTTCTCCAAGAAAAAAGATGTAATGGCTGCAACATTAAATGTGCCTGAACGAAAACGCTTGGAAATTTGTCGAGCACTGGCAACAAAGCCTCAATTGTTGCTTCTGGATGAAGTGATAGCAGGCTTAAATCCTTCCGAGGTAGGCGGAATGGTGGAACTGGTAAAACATGTAAATGAATTGGGTGTTACGATCCTCATGATAGAGCATGTTATGAAGGCGGTTATGAGATTATCGCATCGGCTGTATGTACTCAGCTTTGGAAAATTGATAGCAGAAGGCACTCCTCAGGAAATTGTGGAAAATCCCACTGTAATTGAAGCTTACTTAGGGAAGTTGGGGCAAAAGGAGGCGGCACATGTTAAAGGTTGAGCATATTAATGCTTTTTATGGAGATGTCCAAACATTATTTGATGTTTCCATGAAAATAGATGAAGGAGAAATCGTCACAATTTTGGGCTCTAATGGGGCGGGAAAAACAACTTTGGTAAAAACCATATGCAATCTTTTGCCGGTTCGATCAGGGGAAATCTACTATAAAGAAAAGAGGATTGATAAAAGTCCGGCATATCAGAGAGTAGAAATGGGGATTTCTCTGGTACCTGAAGGCCGAAGATTGTTTCCGGACATGTCTATTATGGATAACCTTCTTTTAGGAGCATATTCTTTGAAAGATAAGAAACAGATTAAAGATAATCTTGAATGGGTAATTAGCTTGTTTCCATGGCTGAAAGCGCGGGAAAAACAAAGTGCAGGAACTCTCTCCGGAGGAGAACAACAAATGTGTGCAATTGCCAGGGGATTGATGATTCGCCCAAAACTGGTTATATTTGATGAGCCATCCTTAGGTCTTGCCCCCGTAATAGTAGATCAGATTTTTGAAACCTTGGCAAAGATCACGAGAGAAAATGAATCAACCATACTTCTGATTGAACAGAATGCTCAAACAGCTCTTGAAATTAGTGATAGGGGATACGTTTTAGAGAATGGTCATATTGTACTGGAGGGGACCAGCGAGGAGCTATTGAACAGTCAGGAAATTCAAAAATCTTATCTGGGCTTATAGGAAGGTGGGTGATGATATGAATGCAGCGTACTGGATTGAGATGGTTATGAGCGGTATCGTAACTGGTACATGCTATGCAATGATTGGAGCGGGGTTATCTTTAATTTGGGGAACCTTAAAAATGGTAAACTTAGCTCATGGTGAATATTATATGCTGGGAGCATATTTCTTATGGATGTTATTGACAGTCGGAAATATGCCGCTTATTCCTGCCATTATGATCAGCGTGATCGGAGTGATTTGTTTTGCATCGTTGGTTCAGATAACAACGATTCGGCCTTTGTTGCGTAAGCCCGGATGGAATATGAGCCCCTGGATCTTAACGTTGGGACTGCAGATTCTGCTTCAGAATATGGCGCTGCAAATTTGGGGTGAACTTTACCGAAACGTACCATATTTCTGGAATACGGTTTTTAAGCCCTTGGGATTATTTACGCTTTCAGGACAAAGAATCATAATTTTGGTTAGTACAGCGATAGTTATTTTGGCCCTTATGTATATGATTAAACGGACAAGGCTTGGCCGTGCGATTATTGCAACTTCTCAGGATGGAGAGTATGCAATGATGATGGGGATTAATATAAAACAAATATATTTTATTACTTATATTATTAGTGCGGCTCTGGCTGCAGTGGCGGGGATCCTTTTATGCCCGGTATATTCCGTTAATCCCTGGATGGGATCAACGGTTCAGACGAAAGGTCTTGTAGTATGCATTTTGGGAGGATTAGGAAGTATAGAGGGAGCGATTATTGCAGGGGCCCTTATGGGGATTATCGAAAGTCTGGCAGTTAGCGTTGTAGGATCAGAGTGGAGAGATGCAGTTGCATATGTATTTCTCCTGGCAATCTTATATATTAGGCCTTCTGGTCTGTTTGGAAAGAAAAAGGGGGTATAATATTAAGATGGATGTTTTAAACCGTGCGGTATTATATCAGAGAAAACGTATTGCAACATTTACAGGCATAGTACTTCTGGCATTACTAGCAGCTTTGCCCTTTATGGTAACGAAGATTTATTATATCCATGTCCTGATTTTATGCATGATGTATTCCTGTATTACCAGTGCGTGGAATATGATTGCCGGATACGCAGGAGTATTTAGTTTCGGGTTTCAGGCATTGTTTGGGACAGGAGCTTATGTGTCTGCTTTGTTGAGTATTTATTTAGGCTGGTCTCCATGGATTACTATGTGGATTGGGGCGCTTGCGGCAATGTGTGTGGGGGCGGTAGTAGCAATTCCGAGCTTGAAGCTGAAGCAATTACCATATATTTGTATTGCAACGTTATGTATGGGAGAAATTATCCGGCTAATCGCATCGAATTTCCCAGAAATTACCAGAGGAGAATTGGGATTATCCCAGATTCCTAAATTGTTTGATGGTAATATAAAAGTTAAGAGTTATTATCTTATCTTATTAATTCTTATCATTACATTAACGATAGTGATTAAAATTGTAAATTCTCCGATGGGACTATCTTTAAAAGCGATCAGAGATTCTCAGGAAGCCTCAGAGAGCCTTGGAATTAATATCTCCGGAACAAAAATAAGGATTTATATGATTGGAGCTTTTATTGCAGGATTTGCCGGAGCATTTTATGCTCATTATATGAATATCTTAACGCCAACATCAGTATTGGGAACAGCGTTGATGACACAATATGTGGCTATGTGCCTAATCGGAGGGCTTGGCACGATTGTCGGACCTATATTTGGAGCATTTTTGATTACAACGAGCTTGGAAGTACTACGTAAGATGGAAGATTATCGTATGATTATCTATGCGCTGCTTATTATTATAACAATTATTTTTCTTCGGGAAGGAGTGTGGGGAACTTTAAAAAATTATGTATTGAGAAAGGCGTTAATGAAGCAGAAGAATCAAACTTAGGAGGAAAATTATGAAGAGAAAAATTGCGGCATTTCTATTAGCAGTGATAACCGTTTTCACAATGTGTGCGGGATGTGCTGGTTCGGTTGCGACTTCTGGAGGGGATGATAGCAGTAGTGCAGAAACAGAGTTGGCAAGTGCACAGAATTCAGAAACGGAAGAAGGAATAATTCGGATGGGAGCTGTGTTGCCTCTTAGTGGTGCTTCAGCTGAAAGTGGGATAGCTTGCCAGCAAGGCTTGGAATTAGCAGTTGCAGAGCTTAACGAGAATGGCGGCATTGCAATGAATGGAAAAAACTATCAAATAGAATTGATCTGTGAAGATGATACAGGATCTCCCGACCAGTCGGTTTCTGTGGCAACAAAGTTAATTGAAATGGATAATGTTTCGGTTGTGTTTAGTTCGTGCCTAAGTTCTTGTGCATTGGCAATTATGGATATATGCGATCAATATCCAGATGTTTTATTTACAACAATTGAGTGCACCAGTGATAATTTCAGCACTATTATTTCAGAAAACACAGAGAAATATTTTAATTTTTATAAGCCATACTATAATAGTGCAGATTATGGAACAGCGTTTGGTCAGCTGATAGCGGATTTGAGTGAGAGGGGCGTGATTGATTTTAGTAATAAGACAGTTGCCTATATTGTAGAAGATACGGATGCGGGGCGCAGCTGTATAACTGCCTGTGAAGAAGCGCTGGAGGAATTCTGCGGAGGATCAACAACAGTGGCGGCTGAGGTTATTACTCAGGGGGCTACAGATTTTTATTCCCAGATTAATAAATTTAAAGCACTGGATCCAGATGTGGTTATGACATTCTTTGTGCCTTTAAATTCTGGAGTGGCGTATATTAAACAGGTCGATGAGATTGGGGCAGATTGGGTGGATGTAGCGTTTGTATACCCGTTAAAGGCGGGGTTTGTCGAGCAAACTGGTGCGGCTAGTGAAGGACTGTTCTGGCTTCCGATGCAGGTGGATTTTTGGAATAATGAAGACTGTGCGGCGTTTGCGGAAAAAGTATATGACATGTTCCCGAATGCGGGCTTAAATGCTATGCACTTGAGTTCCTATCTAGGGGTATATATGATAGCGGATGCGATTGAAAAAGCCGGAACAACAAGTGCACAGGATGGTCTGGCGGAAACGTATGGAAATATGGACTATCAAACGATTAACGGGCGATATGTTTTTAAAGAAGATCATACAGCAATTGCTGGGCCGGAGTATTTGGTTATTAGCGCTGCTCAGGTTCAAAATGGAGAGTTTGCAGTCGTATGGCCCGAGAATTTTGCATATGCAGAGCCGGTGCCGCAACAGTAAAATTTGTATATAAGTGCTAGCGCAGCACTTTTACCAACACCACCTGGGCGTCTTTTTCCCGCAGTCCAAAGACGGACCCATCTGCCATATATGCAGACATCCGGCCTTTTGGACCTTTCATCAAACACAGGACGGAGCAGCCGGGGGAAAAGCCGATTTCGGTCAGACGGCGTTCGTGGTCCGGCTCGGCGGCAATCCAGACGATGGAGCCCTCCTGGCCGGGAGACAGGCAGTTTAAGGGGACAACCATTGGAATCACACTTCTAACACTTTCATAATAGGATATGAAGAGAGGCAGCCCGATGTGCGGCTGCCTCTGAGCATCGCGTAAAAATGGATTGAGCTTTTATCCGGCAGGCTGCGCTTCAAGACGGACCGGCACCGGCTGGTCTATGACCATGGAATCGGGCGTGACCTGGCAGTCCATGGCCAGGATATGGACTCCCCTGGCGGCAGCTTCCCGCAGTGCCTCTCCGAAGGCGGGGTGGGTCTGGTCATTTGGAGAAAAGCAGCGCATCCCCTTCATCTGGATGACAAAGAGCACATAGGCTTCATATCCCTCCTCCAGGGCTCTGACCAGGCCGTGAAGGTGTTTGATGCCTCGTTCTGTGGGAGCATCGGGAAAGCGGGAAACGCCATTTTCCTCCAGGGTCACGCCCTTGACCTCCATAAAAGCGGGAATTCGGGAACCGTCAGGACCCTTCAGGGAAAAGGCCAGGTCAAAGCGGGAATCCCCATGGGTCACCTCCCGCCTCAAATCGGCGAGGGGAAATGGGGCATCCCGGCCGCTCATCCACTCCCATGCGGCCCGGTTAGGAGCCTGGGAATCCATATTGATTAAGAGTTTTCCTTTGTAGACTGCGATCAGGTCGTAGGCAGTTTTCCTTCCGGATCGCTCCCAGTCCGGATGATATTCCAGAATGACCGTAACGCCGGGCAGGAGAAGCTCTCTGCAGCGCCCGGTATTTTTTACATGGCAGATGACAATTTCCGAATTCAATTCTACATGGGCAATAAAACGGTTGGGCCGCTTTAGAAACCGGCCGGTGACAATATGTTCGTATTTCATAGGAAACTCCTGTTGCATCAGATTGGTCTGCAGGCGGTTTTGTACCTCCAGGATGATAGAATTGTAGCAGATTGAACAGCATTTTTCTACTGAAACTTTTATTTCCCCAAATCCCTTGATAACACCCCCTCCGGCATGCTATACTGGCCTTGTCTGAAATATCTATATACATTTCTGTACCATTCTTTTCAGTCCGGCGTTTCGCCGTTTTTGATTCCCCTTGACATCTTTCTGGAAAGCCAGCACAATATAAGTAACAGATTAGACGCCTGGCTGATGCTGATTGCCTCGGACAGACCGGAGCAGATTCTTAAGGTCATCCGTGCTTACCCGGAATTCGAGGAGATTTACCGCCAGGTGTTCGGCTTTCGCCGTCAGGTAAAGGAGTTGATGAATATGTTTTCCGATGCACTGAAAATCCTGGATGCCAATACCACAAAATACATGATTGAGCAGCAGAAGGAGGAAATCGAACGGCAGAATGAAAAGATTGAAAAACAGAATGAAGAAATTGCACAGCGGAATGAAGAAATTGCGCAGCTGAAGGAAGCAAATAAGAATCAGGAGGAGGCGCTTCTGAGTAAGGAGAAAGAGATTGAACGCCTGAAAGCCCGCCTTGCCGCTGAAAAAACCATTGACCTTTGAGAGAGAACCGAAAAAGAGCCGGGAATACACAGGAACCCGGCTCTTTTTCGGTACAATCACTATATTTACACTACTATTTATAAGGAGAAAGCGAATAAAATGGGAATTATTCCGTATCTACCGGCTCGAACATGTCAAGCTGTTCCAGTACCGGCAGCAGTTTGGTAACGCCGCAGGTAAAGAAAATGATGCGGATTACCTCAAAAATTTCGTCCAAAGTGGCTCCGTTTTCCATGGCGATTTTTGAATGAACCTTCATGGTGGTGGGAGTGCCCGTGGCCATTCCAATGGCCATGACGATTAATTCTCTGTACTTTTTAGGAATGGAAATATCCTTCTTATTGCAGTTGACGTACTGCTGAAGGAACATGTTGACCAGGTTGGGGTCATTGCCCATTACCTTGTGGGACTCCAGCAGAGAGCCGCCTCTGGCTTCTTTCAATTCTTCCAAAATCTTCTGAGAACGCTCCAGTTTCTCCGGATTTGTCTGTTTCATATAATTTAACCTCCCATATACATTCAATATTTTGTCAGGATAACTGATATTTTGATCTTAAAAAGTCAACGGCGTAATTGGGGAAGAGGGCATAGGTGAGTACATCTTCCTCGGTGCGGGCCAGACTGCCGGCTTCTTCCTTGGCCTTCTCCCAGCCAGGCTCCAGCAGGTCGCCGGGTCTTGTAAAATCAGGTTTCTCATCGCCCAGAGCTTTTTCCAGCAGCTCCTGTGAAATGGGGCCCGGCGGTTTTCCATACATGCCCCGGCAGTAGCCTTTTAATTCCTTGCTCACCATGGAGTAGCGGTTCCCTGTAAGCACGTTGGTAGTGGCCTGAGCTCCGCACATCTGGCTGGAGGGGGTGGCAAGGGGAGGATACCCCATGTCGGACCGGATCCTAGATACCTCCTCCAGGACCTGGGGCAGCAGATGAGAGACATTCATGGCCTTTAACTGGCTTTCCAGGTTGGAGAGCATGCCTCCGGGAATCTGATGTTTCAGGCAGCCGACGTCAACTCCCACCAGCTTTGTCTCAAATTCCGCGTACTTCTGGCGGATCTTCAGAAAATAGTCGCTGATTTCTTTAAAAGCTCCCAAGTCGATGCCAGAGTCTCTTGAGGTACCCCGGACCGCGGCCAGGATGCTTTCCACCGGGGGCTGGGCAGGTCCCATGGACATAGAAGAAACACAGACGTCCACACCGTCCACTCCGGCCCGGATCGCTTCCCAGTAAGCCATCTCCGCCATACCGCCTGTACAGTGGCAGTGGAGATGAACGGGAATATGAAGGGCTTTTTTCAAAGCGGAAATCAATTCATAGGCAGCCTGAGGAGTCATAAGACCCGCCATATCCTCCACATGCATCAGTGAAACGCCCATTTTTTCCTGTTCCAGAGCATTCTGAACAAACTGCTCTGTGGTGTGGAAGGGGCTGATGTTGTACTGGATCGAGCCCTCGATCTTCTTTCCGGCTTTTTTCACAGCGCGGAAGGCGGATTCGCAGTTGCGCAGGTCCTGAAGAGCATCAAAGATCAAAAAGATATCAATGCCCGCTTCGGCCGCTTTCTCCACGAATTTTTCTACGATATCGTCAGGATAAGCCTTGTAGCCTACCAGGTTCTGGCCTCGTAATACCATTTTCAGAGGCGTCCTTTTCATGTGCCGCTTAAAAGCCCGCACACGTTCCCAGGGGTCTTCCTTTAAAAAACGGACCGCCACATCAAAAGTAGCGCCGCCCCACATTTCCATGCTGTCATACCCGATTTCATCCATCAGAGGAAGGATGGGAAGCATATCCTCGGTAGTCATCCGGGTGGCAAACAGGGACTGCTGTCCATCACGGAATTCTACGCTGTTGAATTTTAGCGGGGGACCGGTGAGAACGGCAGGTGCTGCTTCAGGCACTGGTGAAGCTGGTGCAGAAGTTTCCTTTCGTTTCCAGAACAAATCCTCACATCCTTTTTATACACATTTGATAGGACAGATTAGAAGGACACACTCTAAGTAAAACGTTAAACTAAATCGTTAATCTTATTATAGGAGCGGCATTTCTGTTTGTCAAGAGGAAAATATAAAAATACCAGGTTTAATAACACCCGGCTGATTAAAAGCTTCCAGTTTTCCGTGTTGTGTCCTGAAAACCGGATGCTGTTTTTGTGAATTTTGAAGAAAATTCAGCTTCGGCTCTGAAAGGTAGAACGCAGGTAAACCTGAAAGGGGACTTCGATTTGCCTGGGATCCCGGCTGCCGTCGGCAATGGCATCCAGCAGAAGGTCCAGGGCTTTTTCTGTTACTTCTTTATTATTCATCTGGATTGTACTCAGAGAGGGAGAGGAATATTCCGTCATTTCCGGGTCCATCATTCCGATGCAGAGCAGTTCTACATCCTGGGGCATGCGGATTCCCTGGTGGTTCAGCTCCCAGATTGCCCCCAGAGCCATCAGGTCCGACTCGCAGAAGATTACTTTGGAGGGCTGGGAGGCGGCACAGTAGGCCCGGGCGGCCTCCACGCCTCCGGAAATCGAATTGGCAGTTGCAAAGATTTCCTCCGGGTCTACGGTGATGCCGATCTGAGTACAGGCATTGAGAAAAGCCTGAGTTCTCAGACCGGTTGCCATGTAGGGACGGCGGGCGGTAAAAACGGCCGCCTCCGTGTAGCCTTTCTGCCGGAAAAGAGTGGCAGCCTGGAATCCGATCGCCTTGTAGTCGGTATAAACGGTAGAATATTTTTCCGACTGCCGGTTGATGAGGACAATGGGAATCTGCAGATTCAGCTTTTCCAGATCCTCCAAATCCTTCTGGGAGGTAGCGCCGATAAAGGCGCCGGTGTAGCTGTTCTTCATTAAAGGTACAATGCTCTTCTCAATGTGATCATTCTCGTACACCCGCATCAGAAGTTCACATTCCAGATTCCTTCTTTTAATAGAAGCCTGAAAGCTGTTCAAAAAAGAGGCCAGAATGTTGGAACGGAAGTCAATGGGCCAGTAAAAGGCCAGGGTGGGTACGATTTTTTCCTGAACCCGCAGCCTTCTGGCGCTTAAATTGGGCTGATAGCCCAGTTCCGCCATGGCAGACAGAACGCGCTCTCTGGTTGTTTCCGAAATGCGCCGTTCATCTGCTTTTCCATTTAAAATAATCGAAACCGTAGTGCCGGATACGCCGGCCCTGCGGGCAACATCTTTTATCGTAACCATATGATTAGTCCTTCTTTAAATTCCCGATTTTTCGTACTTTCATAATAATACAGGGTTCAAAAGCCGTCTGCTCCCTGTTTAGTACCATCATAATAAAGAATCGCGCTTTTTGTCAAGCGGAATACCAGGAAAGCGGTACAAATGGGGGCCATTAAAAGTCAATAGAAAATAATTGACAAAAATTTGCACGAAAAAATGTGAAATGTGCCAAAATTATAAAATTCCCTTGATTTCGGTTTTACGATAAACTATAATGACTACCGTAGGACAAACGTTAAACTAATACGATAAACTAATTCGTTAAACTAATGTAAAGAACCATTGAAACAGAATATCGGGAAAGGAATTGATTACGATGGCAATGATGAAAAAGACAATGGATGGCAACGAAGCCGCGGCATACGCGGCATACGCCTTTACGGAGGTGGCGGCCATTTACCCCATCACCCCCTCGTCTCCCATGGCGGAGCTGACGGACAAGTGGGCGGCCAATGGAAAGAAGAACATCTTCGGACAGCCGGTTAAACTGGTGGAAATGCAGTCTGAGTGCGGCGCCGTATCCGCAGTACACGGAGCCCTGGATGCCGGAAGCCTGGCAACCTCCTACACCGCCTCCCAGGGACTGATGCTGATGATCCCCACCATGTACCGGATTGCGGGACAGCTGAAACCCGGCGTGATTCATGTAGCTTCCAGAAACGTAGGTACCCACGCTATTACCATTAACGCGGAGCAGTCCGATGTCATGGCCTGCCGCCAGACCGGATTCGCCCTTCTGGCCTCCGGAAACGTGCAGGAGGCCATGGACCTGGGAGCCGTTGCTCATCTGGCCGCGATCAAGGGACATGTTCCTTTCCTCCATTTCTTTGACGGTTTCCGGACCTCTCACGAGATTCAGAAAGTGGACTGCCTGGATTACGACGACTTGGCGAAGCTGGTGGATTACGGCGAGCTGAAGAAATTCAGGGAGAACGCCTTGAATCCCGAGCACCCGGTCCTTCGGACCACCGGCCAGTATTCCGATACATATTTCCAGAGCCGTGAGGCCTGCAATCCCTATTACGATGCCCTCCCTGACATTGTAAATGAATATATGGAGAAGATTAACGCCCTCACCGGAAGAAACTACAAGCCCTTCAACTACTACGGAGCGGATGACGCGGAGCATGTGATCGTGGTAATGGGCTCCGCTGCCGGCTGCATTCAGGAAACCATCGATTACCTGACCGCCAGGGGAGAGAAAGTGGGACTTCTGGAAGTACATCTGTACCGTCCCTTCTCAACCAAATACTTCCTGGGCGCACTTCCTGAGACCGTAACGCGCATCACCGTTTTGGACCGCACCAAGGAGCCGGGAGCTGCGGGCGAGCCTCTGTACGAGGATGTATGTTCCGTGATTCTGGAATCCGGAAGAGGAATCCAGGTATACGCCGGACGGTTCGGGCTGGCCACCAAAGACTTTACTCCAGCTCAGGTTATCGCAGTTTATGACAATATGAAGAACGAGCAGCCGAAGAACCATTTCACCGTAGGAATCAACGATGATGTGACCCATCTGTCCCTGACGGTGGGCCATGAGGTGAACACCATGCCGGAGGGAACAGTCAGCTGCAAGTTCTGGGGCCTCGGCTCTGACGGTACCGTAGGCGCCAACAAGAACACCATCAAAATCATCGGAGACCACACCGATCTGTATGTGCAGGCTTACTTTGAATACGACGGAAAGAAGTCCGGTGGCGTGACCCGTTCCCATCTGCGGTTCGGAACCCAGCCCATCCGTTCCACCTATCTGGTCAACCACGCGGATTTCGTGGCCTGCCACAATAAATCCTATCTGGATAAGTACGATATTTTGGGCGATGCCAGGGAAGGGGCCAACGTGCTCATTGCCTGCGACTGGCAGGGGGAGGAGCTGGAGAAGAACCTGACTCCCGCGTTCAAGAAAGCGGCGGCGGCAAAGAAAATTCATCTTTACACCATTGATACCGTAGCCATTGCCCAGGAACTGGGGCTTGGAAGCAGAACCAATACCATCCTCCAGGCCGCTTTCTTTAAGATTACGGGAATCATCCCCATCGACCAGGCAGTGGAATACATGAAGGCCGCGATCCTGAAGTCCTACGGAAGAAAGGGAGAAAAGGTTGTCAACATGAACTACGCCGCTGTGGACCAGGGCGTGGAGAAGGTAACGGAGGTGGAGGTTCCCGCAAGCTGGGCCGACATCGAGGTTCCGGAAGAAACAGTGGATGAGAACCTGCCGGAGTGGATTCGCAAGATTCAGATTCCGGTGAACAAGATGAAGGGCGACGACATCCCGGTCAGCGACTTTGCCGACCTTCCCGACGGAACCATGCCGAACGGCACTTCCAAGTACGAGAAGAGAGGAATCGCCGTCAATGTTCCGGTTTGGAACAGCGAGAAATGTATTCAGTGCAACCAGTGTTCCTACGTCTGCCCTCATGCCGCCATCCGTCCCTTCTTGGTTTCCGGGGAAGAAACGGAAAAAGCGCCGGAAGGATTTGTTACGGTTCCTGCTAAGGGTAAGGGCATGGAGAGCTACCGCTACCGCATCCAGACCGCTGTTTTAGACTGCACCGGCTGCGGAAGCTGCGCCAATGTGTGCCCGGCTCCTGAGAAAGCCATCACCATGCTGCCTCTGGATGAGCACAAAGATGAGGAGAAGAACTGGGAGTACGCCATCGCGCTTTCGGAAAAGAAGAATCCTCTGGGCGTGAATACCGTAAAAGGCAGCCAGTTTGAGCAGCCCCTGCTGGAATTCCCGGGCGCATGCCCCGGCTGCGGCGAGACGCCTTACGCCAAGCTGATTACCCAGCTGTTCGGCGACCACATGTATGTGGCTACCGCTACCGGCTGTTCCCAGGTATGGGCTACCAGCTTCCCCTCCTTCCCCTACACCTCCAACCGTCAGGGAAGAGGTCCTGCCGTAGGCGGCTCCCTCTTTGAGAACAACGCAGAGTACGGAATGGGTATGTGGCTGTCTGTTACCCAGCACAGAGACCGTCTGAAAGGGGCTGCTCAGATCCTGACAGAGCAGTGTCCGGACGAAGCTGTGAAAGCAGCTGCAAATGAGTGGCTGGAAGGCTTTGATGACTACCAGGCTTCTCAGGCGGCAGCAGGAAAGCTGGTGGAGGCTCTGAAGAACTGGAATGGACAGGAAGGCGAAGCAGCCAAGGCGGCAAAAGAGATTCTGGAGAACCAGGATCAGCTGTCCAGAAAATCCATCTGGATGTTCGGCGGAGACGGCTGGGCATACGATATCGGATACGGCGGTCTGGATCATGTCATCTCCACCGGAGCTAATGTGAATATCCTGGTATTCGATACGGAGATTTATTCCAATACCGGCGGCCAGGCCTCCAAGGCAACGCCTACCGGAGCAGTGGCTCAGTTTGCAGCAGCAGGAAAGAGAACCAAGAAGAAAGATTTGGGCATGATGGCCATGACCTATGAGAACGTCTATGTGGCCCAGGTAGCCATGGGAGCCAACCAGGCTCAGTTCTTAAAGGCAGTTCTGGAGGCTGAGGCCTACAACGGACCGTCCATCATCATTGCCTACGCTCCCTGCATCAGCCACGGACTGCGCTGCGGCATGGGCAAGGTTCAGGATGAAATCAAGCGCGCGGTAGAAGTAGGGTACTGGCAGCTGTACCGGTACAATCCGGATTTGAAGAAGGAAGGAAAGAATCCTTTCATTCTGGATTCCAAGGAGCCCGCCGGCGATTTCAGGGAGTTCCTCAGAGGCGAGGTTCGATTCTCCTCATTGGAGCGGACCTTCCCGGAGGCTGCGGATGCACTCTTTGAGCGCACGGAAGGCGAGGCAAAGGCGAGATATGCCAAATACAAAGCATTAGCAGAAGCGTAATGGGGTGAAAATATGGGAAAAACAGCGATTGAACAGATTTTAAATGGAGTTGCAGGCGAGACCGTTACCGTAAAGCCCACCTATGTGGTGGTAAACGACGGGGAAGGCCACAAGGCCGTGGACCTGGTAGAGCGGGGAATCGTCAACCGGGACAGTATCATCATTTTCTTCGACCACGATGTTCCTACGGGAACATCGGAGGCCGCGGCGGTGGTGGGAAAGCTGGAGCGCTTCTCCCAGGAGTACGGAATCCGCTATATCCAGTCAAAAGGAACCGGCTATCAGGTGATGCTGGATGAGTTCGTAAAGCCGGGAGATATCGTGGTTTCCGCGGGACGCCACAATTCCATCTACGGCGCGGACGGGGCATTGGGATTAAACGTCAATGTGGAACAGCTGGCCCACGTGATGATGAAGGGCAGCTTCCAGATGCAGATTCCCCAGACCGTAAAGATTACGGTAAAAGGAAGCCTTCAGGGCAAAGCTTCCGCTATGGATGCCTTTATCACCTTCCTGGGGGACACGGTAATGGAAAACTTTTCCGGACGGGCTCTGGAGTTTACCGGAGAGGGCATGGATTCCATGACAAAGCCCCAGAGAGAGACATTTCTCAGCATGGTGGCTCAGACCGGCGCGGTGACCGCCTTTTATCAGAAGGACGCCCAGGGCCAGTACGCCAAGGAGATGGAGTTTGATTTGGGGGCTGTGGTCCCGGTAGCGGCTCTTCCTTCCACCCTTTACACCTACAAGCCAACCTATGATTACAAGCCGATTTCAGAACTGACCGGAATTAAGCTGAACCAGGGTTACATCGGCGGATACACCGGCGGGCGGATTGAGGATTTGCGCCTGGCGGCAGGGATGTTTAAGGGAAAACACATTGCATGGGGATTCCGGCTGTGTATCAGCCCCGTAACCTCCGACGTCTACCTGCAGGCCATGGATGAGGGACTGCTGGAAATTTTCATCGATTTCGGCGCTCAGATTATCGCCCCCGGCGAACACGGAATCAACCGTCAGGGCGCAGGCGTCATCGGGCACGGCGAGAAGGAAATTACCACAGGAAGCTACAACTATCCGGGATGTCTTGGATGTGAGGATTCAGAAATTTATATCGCTTCCGTGGCCTCTGTGGCGGCAGCCGCATTGACCGGAACCATTACGGAAGCATAGGAGGGGCTTATGGAAAAGAAATTTAGCGGAAAAATCTGGGTTATGGGGGATGACATTGATACCGATACCATCATTCCCGGAAAAAGAGGAACGATTCCCAATGTTCGGGAAATGGCCACCTACGCCTTTGAACTGTACCGCCCGGAGTTTGCCTCCACGGTGCAGCCCGGAGACATTATTGTGGCAGGAAAGAACTTTGGCTGCGGCTCCTCCAGAGAGCAGGCGGCTACCGTAATCGCCGCCAACGGCGTGCGCTGCGTGATCGCGAAATCCTTTGCGCGTATCTTCTTCCGCAACGGCTTCAACTCCGGAATCCTCCTTCTGCAGAACGACGAGATTCAGTCCGCCTGCAAGGAGGGGGACATCGTAACCGTTGACGTGGAGAAGAACACCATCAGCGTAAACGGCAAGGAGTTCACAGCCAAGAAGGTACCGGAAAACCTGTTTGAGATTGTAAATGACGGCGGCCTCATCGAGCACTGCAAGAAGTTAAACCGTCAGAAACGGGAGGGAAAATAGCATGGGATATACATTAGTTGAAAAAATCCTGATGAAAAACGCCGGAGTGGACCATGTAAGCGTAGGCGATATCGTGATTACCAGGCCGGATATGTTCATGATTCACGACATTTACACCTGCTATCTGGTGGACGCCTTAAAGAATATGGAGACCGAGGTTCTGGACGACCCCAGCAAGGTAACCATTATCTTTGACCACTGCATGCCAACCGCTGTGGCCAAGAACGATTCCGCCCACTATGACGCCGGCATTTACCTGACGGAAAAATATGGGCTGGACCGAAGCAAAATCCACATCGGAGAGGGAATCTGCCACTCCATCATGCATGAGAAGCGCTACGCCAAGCCTGGCCAGATTGCAACGGCCACCGACAGCCACACCACCACCTACGGCGGCGCCGGATGTTTCTGTACCGGAATCGGCACCACGGAGATGGCGGCGGCCCTGACCACCGGCGAGCTGTGGTTTAAGGTTCCCGAGGCTATTAAAATTGTGCTCAAAGGGCATTTAAAGCCCGGCGTAACCTCCAAGGACGTCATCTTAAAGATTCTGGGCGATATCCGTTCCGATGGCGGACAGTATAAGTCCCTGGAGTTTGTGGGACCGGCCATCAAGGATCTGTGCATGGACGCCCGGTTCACCGTTTCCAACATGGCTCTGGAGGCAGGCGCGAAATGCGCTCTTTTCCCGGCAGACGAGAAGACGGCGGCTTACTACGATATGGATTACAGCGAAATCGCATGGGTACATCCGGACGAGGATGCGGAGTATGAGCAGGTCCTGGAATACAATCTGGACGAGCTGGAGCCCCAGCTTTCCTGCCCCCAGGGCGTGGACAACGTTCACTCCATCGATGAGGTAAAGGGAAGAAAGCTGACTGAGGTTTACATTGGCGCCTGCACCAACGGAAATCTGGACGATATGCGCATCGCCGCAGAAGTGCTGAAGGGCAAAAAGGCGGCTCCCTATGTGCGTCTGATTGTGGCTCCCGCCACCAACAAGGTCTATAAGGAAGCCATCAAGGCCGGATACATCCGCACTTTTGTGGAAGCCGGGGCCGTGATTATCCATCCCTGCTGCGGACTGTGCTGCGGCATGCCCTACGGACTTCTGGCGGACGACGAGGTGATTTTAAGCACCGCCAACCGGAATTTCATCGGCCGGATGGGAACGAAGAAAACATTGATTTATCTGGGCTCTCCGGCCATGGCCGCTTACTCTGCCATCAAAGGTGAGATTGCGGATCCCAGAGAAGCATGTCAGGAGGCGTAAATCATGGTGAAATCATTTGAAGAAGTAAAGGAGCGGCTTTTAGCCTTCCCGGTCAAGCGGAAAATCGGCGTCGCCGCCGCCCACGATGCGCATAACCTGGATGCGGCGGTGATGGCCGCCCGGGACGGCTTGGTGGAGCCAGTGCTGGTGGGGGACGAGGAGAAAATTCGCCAGATTTTGAAAGAACTGGACTTTGACCCGGCCGGAGCCGAAATCATCCATGTGCCCGACCCGGTGGAGGCAGCCCAGAAGGTAGCCGGCCTGGTACGGGCAGGAGAGCTGGACTGCGTCATGAAGGGCAAGATTGAAACCGGCCCTCTGATGAAGGTGATGGTCAACCGGGAGCACGGAATCCGCAGAAAAGACACCATGTCCCTGGTGGGATTCATTGACTCCCCCTACTACCACAAGGTATTCGGCGTGACGGACGTGGGATTGCTCACCTATCCGAATACGGAGCAGAAAGTAGCGGCCATTGAAAACGCTGCCGCCGCTTTCCGGGCACTGGGAACAGAGAATCCCAAGGTTGCGGTTCTGGCTGCGGTGGAGAATGTGAATCCCAAGATGCCAGAGACCGTAGAGGCGGCCCAGATTAAGGAGATGAACCAGAAGGGAGAGCTTACCGGCTGCCTGGTGGAAGGACCCATTTCCTATGATTTGGCCATGGACCCGGAGTCCTGGAAGATTAAGGGATATGAGAGCCCGGTGGCAGGGGATGCGGATATTTTGGTGGTTCCAAACATTGTAGCCGGAAATATCCTGATTAAGAGCCTGGCCTTTACCGGCGGAGCCAAAACCTGCGGCGTAATCTTCGGAGCCATGGTGCCTTTAATCATCACATCCAGGTCCTCATCCGTAGAAGATAAGTTTATGTCCATCGTGATGTCCGCTCTGGTAGGCGGAGCAAAATAATAGGGGGAAATTTCAAATGAAGATTAATTTTAAGGTTTGCGGCCTTGAGGCCAAGCATTTTATCCCGTTTTTTATCATTGTTATGGTGGCGGTGTACTGCGGCTTTATGCCCACTACAACCGTAGGCTCTGACGAATATGTAGCCACCACCTTTGTGGGAACCATCGCCTTTTTGATGGCCGTGGGCGGATTGTTCTTCTGGCTGGGCAATACCATTCCCATTGTGAATAACTATCTGGGCGGAGCCTGCCTGCTGCCGCTTCTGGGCGCATCCTTTATAAACTTTATCGGAATCGTGCCTCAGGAACTGGTAAACGGAACTAAGGTTTTAATGTCCGGCGGCTTTCAGGACGCCTACATCGCCATGCTGCTGGTGGGCTCCATCCTGGTGATGGACCGGAAG
>OGYI01000884.1_pt1 | contig 33762 bp, 30 predicted proteins | sample 1576521 | NCBI WGS metagenome assembly OGYI01 (sample SAMEA3541484, study PRJEB24748) | human gut metagenome | biome: human gut; feature: human-associated habitat; material: faeces | place: China | collected 2012
GAACCGGATGGCAGTCCCGAAATCAACAGCCGCAGGGGAGAGGGGAAGAGGCAAAGGCTGAGTGCTGTATTTATTCTACCATATTTTTCCGGGTGAAAAAGAGGACGGAAGGAAGTCGGTAATTTTCTGATATGAATGATAATATCCTTTTATTTACATGAAAAATGGCGGCCTGTATGATAAAAATATAGATTCATTCAGCTGTTAACGGCGCCGTAACGCTAAAATCTATAGAAAAAATATTGGGTATACAGGGAGGTTACCAAGATATGAAAAAAAGAAAAGTAATATCCGTCCTGCTGGCTTTAACGCTTATTGGAAGCTGCCTTGCAGGCTGTCAGGGTAAAGCGGAAACATCCGCATCCGCCGATAACAGCCCCGCGCAGACACAGGCTGCGGCCGATAACGCAGAGGTTCTGGAAGAGAATGTGGATCCTTATGGTCCGGTGAGCGATGAAAAGACGGTCATCCATGTGGGCAGGGCGGAATCCGCCAATGTTTCTTATGAGGATGGTGAGGATTCCCAAAATAACTATATTGTGAAATATCTGCAGGATAAGCTGAATGTGGAATATGTGTATGATTTCAGCGTGGACGATTCTTCTTACAACACCAAGGTTGCCATGGCCATCGCATCCGGGGATATGCCTGATGTGATGAATGTTTCCTACACACAGCTGGTACAGCTGGTCAATGCCGGGGCCGTGGAGGATATGACGGATGCCTTTTATACATACCGTTCGGAAGGGCTGGCAAAATGCTTTGATTCCACCAACGGCATTTCAGAAGGGCTTGCAACCTTCGACGGCAGGCTGATGGCTATTCCTGATATCCAGCCCGGTATGGATGCGGTTCCCCTTGTTTTTGTCAGAGGCGACTGGCTGGAAGAGCTGGGGCTGGAAGAGCCGAAGACATTGGATGATATCGTAACGATTGCCAAAACCTTTATGGAAAAGAATCCGGGCGGGAACGTTTCAAACGGGATTGCCATTGATAAGGATATCGTGCAGAAGGGAGGCGGCGCATGGCATATGAACGGGCTCTTTACCATGTTCGGCGCATATCCCAAAATGTGGCTGCAGCAGGATGACGGCAGCGTGGTTTACGGTTCCGTGACTGAGGAGACGAAGCACGCGCTGACGGAAATCAGAAAGCTTGTGCAGGACGGCATCATTGATCCTTCCTTTGCAGTGCGTGACGGCGATCAGTGTACGGAAATGGTCAGCAACGGGCAGGCCGGTATTTTCTTTGGCGCATGGTGGTCCTATCAGTGGCCGGTTGTATCCATGCTGGAAGGCGCGGACGATTCTGTGAAATGGAATGCTTATCTGGCTCCGCGGGGCGATGACGGCAAGCTTAATGTTCCGATGAAGAGTCCCACAAGCACTTATATCGTAGTGAAAAAAGGATGCTCCGATGAAATTAAGGAAGCGATTGTTAAGACAGTGAATTATCAGTATGATCTGGATCAGTCCCAGGCGGAAGGTGTCCGCCCCAATGGTATGGACTCCCCGTTCTCCTGGCATTATTATCCTATCAATGTTCTTCATTGTGATTATGATGCGAAGGAAAAACAGATCCAGGCCGTTATGGACTGTATCGACGGCAAGGTGGCTTATGACGATCTGAACGGTGATGGAAAAACCTGGTACAACGGCTATACAACCGTTCAGAAGGACGGCTTCCGTAAGGCGGTGGAAACGAATATATCCACGGCAAATGCATGGGGCTGGGCTACCGGCGCATGGATCGTACAGAGCCAGGCTGCAGACCTCAATCAGGTATATGCCGCAACCTATGCGGAATCTCCGTCAATGGAATCTTTGTGGGCGACGCTGGAAACCCAGGAGGATGAGTTCTTCCTTCAGGTGCTGACAGGAGACGTTTCCATAGATGAATTTGACAGCTTTGTAAGCCAGTGGAAGGCCCTGGGCGGAGATACCATTACCGGGGAAATGAACGAAATGGTAAAGGCGAAATAAAGCCGATAGTGCGCGGCTGACATAAACCGGGCTTCCGGGAATACCGGACAGTCCGGTTTTTATGAAAAGAAGAGGTGAAAAAGCAGATGCTGGGAAAAAAACAAAATGTGAAAAAAGTGCAGGCTGGCCGGAAGGTTACGTTCAGACAAACCTACCAATATCATCTGTTGATGCTTCCGGGCTTTCTGGTGCTGTTTATTTATACAATTATCCCTTTTTTCGGAAATATCATGGCATTCCAGAATTTTCAGCCCATACTGGGCTTCTTCAAGTCCCGGTGGGTGGGTCTGGATAATTTCAGACATATGCTGATGCTGCCGGACACGGCCAGGATTTTCAGAAATTCCTTTGTTATTGCAGTGGGAAAGCTGGTGTTTACCATGGTGTTTTCCATCCTGTTTGCGATCCTGCTCAATGAAATCAATCATATAAAGTTCAAGAAAACCATACAGACAATCTGTTTCCTTCCCCATTTCCTTTCCTGGGTTATCCTGGCTACTATTTTCAGGAATCTGCTGGATACCAACGGGATTGCCAACCAGCTCATGATGAGCAGCGGGCTGATTAAGGAACCGCTCATGTTTCTTGGTTCCAATAAGATTTTCCAGGGAGTGATTATCAGTACGGATGTATGGAAGGAATTCGGATATGGGGCCATTATTTTTATTGCGGCGCTGATGGGAATCAATCCGGAGCTGTATGAGGCGGCCAATGTGGACGGGGCGGGAAGGCTTCAGAAAATATGGCATGTAACCCTTCCGGGAATCCGGGTGACAATAGTCCTTGTGGCGACGCTGAATATTGCCAATATCCTGAATGCAGGCTTTGATCAGATTTACAATCTGTACAGTCCCATTGTTTATAAAAGCGGCGATATCATAGATACCTATGTATACCGGATGAGCTTTATCAACACCCAGTATTCCCTCGCTACGGCGATAGGCCTGCTGAAATCGGTGATCAGCTTCATCATGATTGTAACTGCCCACGGCCTGGCAAAGAAGTTTGCCAACTACCGCATTTTCTGAAAGGGATTTCCCTGTTTGGATTGCATGATTTACATGCCTGCCTGTGGCGGGCAGATGGGAGCAAATATGAGAAAATATAAAACATGGAGCAATTTCCTTTTTGACAGTGTTGTGGTGCTGCTTCTCCTGATTTTCGGACTGAGCTGCCTGATTCCCATTCTGCATGTGGTGGCACTGTCTTTGAGCAGTAAGACGGCGGCGCTGGCGGGAAGGGTATATCTGTGGCCTGTGGAATTTACCATAACGCCCTATAAGGTGCTTGTGACCGACGCCAAATTTATGCAGGCGCTCTGGGTTTCTGTAAAAAGGGTCGTGCTGGGAGGCGGGCTGAATCTGATACTGACTGTCATTACGGCCTTCGCCCTTTCCCAGGAAGAAAAAGATTTTCCGGGAAGAAAAGTTTATATGTGGTTTCTGGTTTTTGCCATGCTGTTCGGCGCGAGCCTGGTGCCCTGGTATTTTGTGATTAAAGCCACAGGGCTGATGGACAGCATATGGGCTCTGGTGGTTCCCGGCGCCCTTCCGGTCTATAATACGATACTTCTGATGAATTTTTTCCGGAACCTGCCGAAGGAGATCAAGGAATCGGCCATATTAGACGGCATAAGCCCTGTGCAGATGATGCTGCGCATCTGCGTGCCTCTGGCCCTGCCCGCGATAGCCACCGTAACCGTATTCTCCATAGTCGGCCACTGGAACAACTTCTTTGATGGGCTGCTGCTGACCAATACACCCAGCAAAATGCCGCTGCAGACCTATATCCAGACGCTGACCAATAAAAATATCGATGTGTCCAGTTCCTCTCTGACTCCGGAAGAGCTGGAGGTGCTGACCTCCCTTAAGACCTTTAACGCTGCCAAAATTGTAGCGGCATCCCTGCCGATTGTGGTGTTTTATCCCTTTATGCAGAGATTTTTCGTGTCCGGGCTGACCTTGGGGTCGGTGAAGGAATGACGGAACGGGATAATTTATTCCATAATGAAATAAAAGGATTTCTGCCATCCGGAGGGTTTAGTCCGGCTGGTGGGAATCCTTTGTTTTTACATTCATGGAAACAAATTTTTAATCTGCTCCGTTATGACAATAGACTGGTTATATAATTGCAATTACCGTCCGGTTTGTTTGGATACTGATACTGTGAGTTTTAACCCTAATGGCTGGAAAATTTTTAACAGGGTATCTAAGTTAGGCGTAGTCTTGAAGGATTCAATTCTTGCCACGGAAGACTGGGGGATTCCGCAGATAGCGGCAAGTTCCCTCTGGCTGATTCCAAGTGCCTTACGCTGTTCAATCATAGCTCCTACAATGGCGGCAAGATTTTCAGCTTCTTCGATATCAGCTTTGCTTTCAGGGTCAACTGCTTTTACATGGCTTTTGTAATCGTTCCAGGTTTTCATGCTTTTTCAGCCTCCTTTCTGGATAAGTAATCATCACGCTCTGATTTGGCCTTGTCAATTTCGCGGCGTGGTGTTTTCTGCGATTTTTTACGGAATTGATGGAGAAGAACGAAGGTGTCATTATTAAAATAGAAATAGAATACACGGTTGTTTCCGGGACGCAGTTCCCATATGCCATCGCCGAGATGTTTGGTGACATTTTCCGGAAGGCAGGTACCATTGTCCTGTAGAAGCTGAATGTAGAGGACTGTCTGCTTATATTGTATGCGGGCGTCTTTATTTGTGGATGCTTTCTTCCGCAGCGATTCAAGGAACTCCCAAATTTCGGATTCGCCGTTGCTTTTTTCATAAAATTCGATTGTATACATCCTTAGTATACTCCAAAGTGTTTTAGTTATTTCTTAATGATATGATAGCATAAACGCTATCATATATCAACGACTTTATACATATTTATGGATAATTTATTCCTGTGCGAGGATACTGTCGATCCGGCCTGATATCAAATCTCACAAAGAATCAAGAAAGGCCCTGAGGGGCAGGGATATCCGGCGCTTGTTGCTGTATATGACCTGTATGGACATTCGGATCTGGTAGTTTTGAACCTGAATCAGAGAAATAGTCCCCATCCGCAAAGCCTCCGAAAGGGTCATTGCCGGCAGCAGGCCGATACCCAGCCTGCGGGAAACCGCCTGGATGATGTACCTGGTATAGCCGATTTCGGTGATGCAGGTCAGTGTCTGGCCCCTGGCGGCGACCTCGCTTTCAAACACCTCCCGGTAATTGCAGCCCTTTTCGGTCAGGATGAAGGGCTCCTGCAGAAGCTGTTCCAGCGTAATATCCTTCTGGGAAGCGAGCGGATGGCCGGAGGCGCAGAAAAAAGAAATATCAACAGGGTATTCCCGCGCAGTCACCATGTCTGGGCGGGATATTTTGTTGTCCAGAAGGAAAATCAGGTCGAATTTCCCTTTTTCCAGCATATCAAGGGCCTGGTGGGTGGTGACGATCTGTAAATTCAGTGATACCTGGTGATAGTTCAGGCTGAAATTCTGGAAAAGGTTGACGAACTCGGAAGCGCATATTGTTTCCATAATACCGATGTTCAATTCCCCTTCGGGTTCGCCTGACAAAGAAAAATGTTCGACAGCCATGGACTCATATTTGATTATTTGATAAGCATACTGAAGGAATTCTTTTCCGGAAGCGGAAAGGACAATACGTTTTCCATTCCTCTCGAAGAGGTTCACGTGCAGTTCGTTTTCCAGCTGCTGAATCTGTGCGGTTACTGTTGATTGTGCATATCCCAGTTCCTGTGCGGCCTTTGTAAAATTTCCCAGCTCCGCGGCCTTGACAAATGTACATATATTTTTAATCTCCATATCGTCCTGTCCTTTCGTTCTGAAACTCATTTTTCCTCAACGTATTTATAATCGAAAAAATCGATATGTATTATTATACATTTTAATTATGCATATTACAATAAATATGCTATACTGTAACACAAATTTAAAAATGATTTACAATAGTATACAAATGATTATCAGGAGCCGGGAAATGATGGAACTTACGAAGGAAGAGTATAGAAATTTTGTGGAAATATTGAAGGAGGAGCTGACGCCGGCCTTTGGGTGTACGGAGCCAATCGCCATCGCCTATTGTGCGGCGAAGGCAAGAGAGACTCTGGGATGCCTTCCGGAGAAAGTAGTGATTGAGGCTTCCGGCAATATCATAAAAAACGTGAAGAGTGTAATCGTTCCGAATACCGGCAGGCTGAAGGGAATTCCGGCTGCTGCTGCTGCAGGGATTGTGGCTGGAGAAGCTTCAAAGATCCTGGAGGTGATTGCACAGGTTTCTGATGTCCAGAGAGAGCAGATCCGGGAATATCTGGAGCAGGCCTGTTTTGTGGTGAAAGCGCTGGAAAGCGGGGATAAGCTGGATGTGCGGATCACTGTTTCTGCAAAAGGGCAGGAAGCGATGGTGCGGATTGCCAAATGCCATTCCAATATTGTGCGTGTGGAAAAGAACGGAGAAGTGCTTTTGGACAGGGAAGGGGAGAACTGTGAGGTTTCGGGCCGCAAAGCCGACCGCAGCGGCCTTTCCATTGAAAAGATAATAACCTTTGCCCGGGAGGCGGAGATATCTGATGTGCAGGAGATTCTGGACAGGCAGATTTCTTATAATTATGCAATTGCCGAAGAGGGAATCAAACACGATTGGGGAGCAAACGTAGGAAGCGTCCTGCTCAGAACCTGCGGCACAGATGTTAAGACGAGGGCCAAGGCCATGGCGGCCGCCGGTTCCGATGCGCGTATGAGTGGCTGTGAGCTTCCGGTTGTCATCAATTCCGGAAGCGGTAACCAGGGGATTACAGTGTCTGTCCCGGTCATCGTATATGCAAAGGAACTGCATTCCTCCGAGGAAGAGCTTTACCGCGCGCTTTTGGTATCCAATCTGATTGCCATCCATTTAAAGAACGGCATCGGCCCGCTGTCCGCTTTCTGCGGGGCGGTGTGCGCCGGCTGTGCGGCCGGATGCGGCATCGCATGGCTGCAGGGCGGCAGGCTGGAAGATGTTTCTCATACATTGGTCAATTCCATTGCCATTGTTTCAGGAATTGTGTGTGACGGCGCCAAACCGTCATGTGCCGGAAAAATAGCGTCTTCTGTAGACGCGGGCATCTTAGGGTATTCTATGTTTCAGGAAGGACAGCAGTTCTATGCGGAAGACGGGATTGTATCCCAGGGTGTGGAAAACACCATACGGAATATTTACCGTCTGGGTGCGAAGGGGATGTGTGAGACCGACGAGGAAATCATACGAATCATGACGCACTGTGATTAAAGCATGGGACACAGGCTTTCACAATAGAAATAGAAGAAGTACAATCAGACAAGAAAAAGGAGGACACAAAATGAAAAAGATACTGGCAATGTTACTGACGGGCGTGATGATAATCGGCATACTGTCAGGCTGTGGGGACGGTACGACAGAAGTGGCTACCGCCGGGGATTCCAATGTTTCCGCTCAGGCGACGGATAATGCTTCCGACGAAGGCTCGGCGGCAGGCGCCGATACGCAGGTGCTGAATCTGCGGGCTACCGCATTCGGAAATAACTATGATGTACAGGATATGGGCTGGCGCTGGATGATGGGCGACTGCTATGAGGGACTGTACCGCAATGTGGCGGATGAAGACGGGGAGCACTTCATCCTGGCAGGTGCGGAGAGTGTGGATGTTTCCGACGATGGTCTGGTATATACCTTCCATCTGAGACAGAACGCGAAATGGTCCGATGGACAGCCTGTTACGGCCCATGATTATGAATATGGCTGGAAAAGGCTGCTGGATTCTTCCAAAGGTTATGATTACGCTTCCTTCGCCCTGAATGTTGTGGGTGCGGAAGAATATAACAAAGGAACCGGAAGCAGAGACGATGTGGCGGCAAAGGCGCTGGATGATTATACCTTTGAAGTTACACTGAAGGTGGCGGATCCTACCTTTGATGCGAAACTGGTGGCGACTCCTCTGTATCCTACACGTGAGGATATTGCGGAAGCGGCAGGAGACAACTGGGGCAAGGACTGGACGCTTTGTGTTTACAACGGACCGTTCTGCATGTCCGAGCTGGTGGAAGACAATAAAATGGTATGGACGAAAAACCCTTACTACTGGGATGCGGACAATACAAAGCTGGATACCGTGAATTGGTTTTTGGTAGCGGAGGATTCCACCGCAGCGACCATGTTTGAAAACGGAGAGCTGGATGTGCTGCAGACCTCCGGCGACTATGCGACAAAATATTCCGCAGCGGCTGCTGAAGGAAAGTATGTGGAGCTGACCTCGGATTATCCGGGAACTGTTACCATGAATTTTGAATTCAGAGACGGCGGTCTTTCCGGACTGATGAAGAATGTAAAGATCCGGAAAGCGATTTCTTACTGTATTGACAGGGATGAAATGGTAGAAGCGATCTATGGCAGATACAAACCCGCTTACGGATATGTGGCTCCTGCGATCACCTTTGACGGAGAGCCCTGGCGCAGCCAGGTAGAGGAGCCTGCAAAGGCAGAATATGAACAATATGGCGGCGATCCGGCCAAGCTGCAGGCGCTGTTCCAGGAAGGTCTGGATGAACTGGGTGTGACCACACCGATCAGTGATATTACGCTGAACCTGCTCACCAGCGGAAATACGATTGAAAGCCAGTCCGAGAGAGAATATATCCAGCAGGTGATTTCCCAGAAGCTGGGCTGTAAGGTGGAACTGAATTCCGTAGGTGATTATGCCCTGTTTAAAGCGCAGAGGGATGATAACCAGTACGATATGATGATCGGCGGCTGGTGGAGCGATTATAATGATCCGCTGGATTACCTGAATACCTTCCATACCGGTTATTATGATTCCTATGGATATTACAGCAATCCGGAATATGATGCCCTGGCTGATTCCCTGGTTGGTGAAAACGATATGGCAAAGCGCAAGGAAATCTACACAAAAATGGAAAATATGCTGTTTGAAGATTGTGCGCTGGCTCCGATTTATTACAATACCAAACAGGTATTCCTGCAGAACTGGGTGAAGGATTTCAGGACTTCCTCTTTCGGCGCGAGCCAGGAGCTTTATATCACCAGAATTGAAGGAAGAAACAGATAAAAGAAGCTGTAACTTCAGCGAAATAAGGTATACGATAAAAGAAAAAACTTTAGAAGGGCTTACGAAGGGCGGTATGGTTTGGCGAAGATGCCAGGCCGTCCGCGTGAAGTAGCCCTTCTTTGGTATAAGAACAGGGAGTGCTGTTATGGTAAAATACTTACTCCGGCGATTCTGTGAAATGATACTGACACTTTTCCTAATCGCTACCGCAACATTTTTTCTCCTGGAGGCGGTTCCGGGAGATCCTCTATCCCAGCGTGCGGACAAGCTGCAGCCGCAGGCAAAGGAAACTCTGTATAAGAGATACGGTCTGGATAAGCCCGTGATGGAGCGTTATGCCATCACAATGGTCAATATGGCAAAAGGTGATTTCGGTGAATCCTTCGTATATGCGGGGCAGACGATCGGCAAACTGGTTCATGACAGGCTGCCTGTATCCGCCAGGCTGGGGATCCAGCAGATGCTGCTGGGTGTAACCATCGGCCTTCTTCTGGGAATTCTGGCGGCCACACGGAGGGGAACGATTGCGGACTATATGGTGGTCGGCCTGTCGGTGCTGCTCATTTCCGTTCCGCATCTGATTTTCGGCCTTCTGCTGCAGAAGGTATTCGCGGGAAATCTGCGATGGTTCCCGACGATCGGCTGGCCGGCGGGGAAGGATCTGTGGGTAGGAGGCTGGGAGTATACCTTCCTGCCGACGCTGACAGGGTGCTTTACCTATGTGGCTACCTATGCCAGGCTGTTAAAGACATCCATGCTGGATGTCATCAATCAGGATTATGTGCTGACTGCAGAATCCAAGGGCTTAAGCCGTGCGGCTGTCGTACGGCGGCACATTCTGCGCAACTCCTTTATTCCGGTCATGACGCAGCTGCCCATGTCCGTGGCCATGTGTATCACTGGCTCCTTCTTTATTGAGAGTATTTTTTCGATACCGGGCATCGGACAGTATTTCGTGACAGCGGTTAATAATCAGGATCTTTCCATCGTGCTGGGGGAGACGGTGCTGCTTGCCGCGCTCTATATTGTGGTGCTGTTCATCACAGATATTCTCTACGTGCTGGTGGATCCCCGGATCGGTATGCCGGGCAGTGAGAAATAGGAGGAGAGAAGAATGGCACAATTAACACCGGAAAAATTTAAAGTCATCGGCTTCTCCCAGGAGGAAGCCAACCGGATCGACCGTCCGACCATCTCTTACTGGCAGGATGCCTGGAGAAGGCTGAAGAAAAATCCTGTGGCTATGGTATCGCTGGTGGTTCTGGGACTGCTCGTTGTCCTTGTCATCATCGGTCCGTATATCCGCGGCTACGATTTTGTTGCGATGAACGTGGTGGATAAGAACAAGGGATCAAGCGCCCAATACTGGTTTGGCACCGATAACCTGGGGCGTGATCTGTTTTCCCGCATCTGGGTCGGTGCGCGGGCTTCCATCCTGATCGCCATTGTGGCTACCATCTTAAAGCTGGTGGTGGGCACCCTGTACGGAGCGGCTATGGCACACTTCGGCGGCTGGGTGGACGATGTACTGATGAGAATCATTGAGGTCATCAATTCCGTTCCCTATCTGTTGGTGACCATCCTGATTATGATGGTCCTGGGCAATAACCTGTTCGCGCTGCTGATCGCCCTGAGTATTACCGCATGGTGCAACACGGCCAGGCAGACCAGAGGCATGATTAAGCAGCTGAAGGAATCGGAGTATGTCTATGCGGCAGAGGTCCTGGGAGCGAAGCCGTCCCGGATCATCTTAAAGCATTACATCCCGAATATGCTCAGTATCCTTATTCTGGATGCCTCCACGGCAATTCCGCAGTTCATTTTCACCGAGGCCGGGCTGAGCTTTCTGGGGATCGGCCTGAAATCGCCGGCGATCAGCCTGGGTGTCCTGATTTCCCAGGGACAGCAGACCATGGATTTCTATCCGGCCCAGCTGTTTTATCCCTGTGCGGTCCTCTGTATCATCGTCATGGCCTTTAACCTGCTGGGAGACGGCCTGCGTGATGCCCTTGACCCGAGACTGAGACAGTGAGGGAGGATAAGACAAAATGAGCGAAACAAAAAATATACTGGAAGTGAAGGACCTGCGGGTTTCCTATCATACCTATGCGGGAGAGGTACAGTCTGTCAGAGGGGTTTCTTTTGAATTGGAAACAGGGAAAGCGCTGGCGATTGTGGGTGAGTCCGGCTGCGGGAAATCCGTTACCGCCAAGTCCATTATGGGGCTGATCAAGGGACCTGCCGGAGAAATCAAGGAAGGCAGCACGATCCTTTATAACGGCGATAATATATTAAATTACAGCAAAAAGCAGTGGCAGGCATATAAGGGCGGGGAGTGCGCGATTATTTTCCAGGACGCGCTGGCATCCTTAAATCCCACTATGCGTGTGGGAAAGCAGATTATGGAAAATTTGATGGCCCATAAGAACATGGATAAAAAATCGGCGCAGAAGGAAGCGGTGGAAATGCTGCGTATGGTCGGCATCCCGGAGCCTGAGAAGCGGGTGAAGCAGTACCCTCATGAATTTTCCGGCGGTATGCGCCAGCGTGTCATGATCGCCATCGCCTTTGCCTGTGACCCGAAGCTACTGATCTGCGACGAGCCGACGACGGCGCTGGATGTGACTATCCAGGGGCAGATTCTGGATATTATCAAGGATCTGCAGAAGAAGCATAATACATCCGTTATCATTATCACCCATGACCTGGGCGTTGTGGCGAATCTGGCGCAGGATATCGCGGTCATGTATTCCGGCGTGATCGTGGAAAAGGGAAAGTGTGCGGACATTTTTTACCGCCCGAGGCATCCCTATACCTGGGCGCTGATCGAATCCGTACCGCGCCTTGACCTGGAAAACAAACAGGAGCTGGCCTCCATACCAGGAACGCCGCCCGATCTGCTGAATCCCCCCAAGGGCTGCCCTTTTTCCACCAGATGCAGATACTGTATGGAAATCTGCAAAGAGGAAATGCCGGAGCGCACGGATTTCGGGGACGGCCATATGGCATCCTGCTGGCTGCATCATGAGATGGCGCCGAAGGTGGAGATGCCGGAGCGGAAAGGAGGAAAGCGATGAAGGAGCAAAAGGAAGTGCTGCTTTCCGTACAGCATCTGAAAAAATATTTTCATGTGGGGAAAAATGCCATATTAAAAGCGGTGGACGATGTTTCCTTTGACATTTATAAGGGCGAGACGCTGGGTATGGTAGGGGAATCGGGCTGCGGCAAGACGACCTGCGGCCGTACCTGTATCGGCCTCTATGACAGGACGGACGGAAAGGTCCTGTACAAAGGGCAGGATGTACACGCGCTGAAGCCGAAGGAGAAACGGTCCTTTAAAAAAGAAGTGCAGATGGTGTTCCAGGATCCCTATAATTCTCTGGATCCCCGTATGACAGTTGCGGAAATCATCGGCGAGGGAATTGACATCCATCACCTGGCAAAGACAAAACAGGAGCGCCAGGATATTATTTATAAATATCTGGAGCTGGTTGGGCTGAACAGGGAACATGCGAACCGGTTTGTACATGAATTTTCAGGAGGACAGCGCCAGAGAATCGGCATTGCCCGCGCGCTGGCGGTACAGCCGGAGTTTATCGTGCTGGACGAGCCGATCTCTGCGCTGGATGTTTCCATCCAGGCGCAGATTGTCAACCTGCTTGTCGATCTGCAGAAGAAGATGGGGCTGACCTATCTGTTTGTGGCTCATGACCTGTCCATGGTAAAGCATATTTCCGACAGGGTGGCGGTGCTTTATCTGGGAACGCTGGTGGAGCTGACAACCTCGGCGAAATTATATGATAACCCGCTTCATCCCTACACGCAGGCGCTGCTTTCCGCCATCCCAATCCCGGATCCGGAGATCGAAAAGGAAAGGGACGAGAACAAAATACGTCTGGAGGGGGAAGTGCCGAGCCCCATCAATACAAAGCCCGGCTGCAGATTCAGGGGAAGATGCAAATATGCGATGCCCGTCTGCGAACAGGAAATGCCGCCTCTTACGGAAATCGGGGAAGGGCATTATGTGGCCTGCCACCGCTGTGTACAGGGAAACGACGGTAAGTGACAGGTTTTTGAGGAGTGAATATGAACAGGATAAAAAATCTGCTTAAGGATTTGGTAAAAGCGCTTCTCGTGGGAATGGCTGCTGCATTGGCAGCGGCTGTTCTTTTATTTGTTTCAGGCTTACTTTTCGGAAAGGGCGGCATAGGCGCCGGCCTGGAAACAGCTAAAAACGGTGTTTTCCTGATTGCGGCGCTTCTTCTGTTTCTTTTGTCGGGAATGCTTATAGTGAAGGGGAAAAAGCCCGACAGGGAGGAAAAGGGCCTTCGGAAACATTTCGAGGTGATAGGTTTCAAAACAGCGGCAGGCATGGCGGCTGTGGCTTTTGTGGCTGTTGGAGCTGCTGCGGATTTCCTTCAGCGTTATTTATAGCCTGCTGCCGCAGGATATGGATAAAGCCGCTTGACAGGAGTATTTCATCCGCCTTACAATAGGTACAAGGCTGCTTTGTTTCTACGGATTGGCCTATCATATTAAGGAACCAATCGGACAGCAGGAATAAGGAAACAGGTAATGAAAACGGAAAAGGCTTTCCCGGATCAGGGGAAGTCTTTTTCTGGGTAACGGAAAGGGTTTTATGATAAATCAGGATAATGTGCAGTTCAGTGACTATGCCATATCGGGCGGAATTCTGGAGGCATTAAAGGCTTTGGGCTATAACAGCCCTACAAATATTCAGAAGGAAGTGCTGCCCGTTCTGCTTGCCGGGAAAAATGCGGTGGTAAAGGCGCCTACAGGCAGCGGAAAAACGGCGGCGTTTGCCATTCCCATATGTGAAAGTATCGAATGGGAGGAAAATGCGCCGCAGGCACTGGTTCTTGAACCAACCAGAGAATTATCCGTGCAGGTCAGCGATGAAATTTTTCATATAGGAAGAAAAAGAAGGCTGAAGGTTCCCGCCGTATTCGGCGGATTCCCTGTTGACAAACAGATACAGACGCTGCGGCAGAAATCCCATATCGTCGTGGGAACTCCGGGACGTGTTATGGATCTTGTGCGCAGGGACAGCCTGAAGCTTGATAAAATAAAGTGGCTCATTCTGGATGAAGCGGATCTGATGCTGGATATGGGATTTGTCGACGAAGTGAAGGAAATCTGCGCCCTCATTCCGAAGGGGTGCAGGATATCGCTGTTTTCGGCGACTCTCAAACCGGAAATCCAGGAGCTGGTGGATGAGTTTATCCGGGATATGGTTCCGATTATCGTGGAGAACACGGAGGAAAGCGCGGGCAGTATCGAACAGAAGGCATATCGGGCGGACGGGGAGGATAAATATCATACGTTTCTGCATGTTTTGATGGATGAGAATCCGGAAAGCTGTATTATTTTTGCGGAACGAGGGAAATGGTAAACGTACTGTTTCAAAAGCTGCGGAGAAACCGGATTTTCTGCGGGATGCTTCATGGGGATATGGAGCAGAAGGAACGTCTGAAGACAGTGGATGCTTTCCGGCGGGGATGCTTCCGGTTTTTGATTGCCACAGATGTGGCGGCAAGAGGGATCGATTTTGAGAGTATTACCCATGTCATCAACTATGATTTTCCGACGGGAAAAGAAACCTATGTGCACAGAATAGGAAGAACCGGAAGAAATGGGAAAAGCGGGATTGCGGTAAGCCTGGTATCGGGCGAGGAGCTGCATATGGTAAAGCAGGTGGAAGCGTATACAGGCCGCAGTCTCACATTGCTTGCGGATCCGGGAACGGATGAAGAGAAGGAAAAAGAATTCTGGAAAAGCCAGCGCATCAAATCAGCGCCCAAACCGGCAAAGGGGGCAGCGCTGAATGCGGGAATCATGCGCCTGTCCATCGGCGGGGGACGGAAATCGAAGCTGCGGGCGAGCGATATTGTGGGAACCATCTGCGGCCTCGAGGGAATAGAGGTTTCCGATATCGGTATTATTGATATCAGGGACAGCCTGAGTTATGTGGAGATACTGAATCAAAAGGGAAACATGGTGCTGGAGTACCTGCAGACCAGACCTATCAAAGGGAAAATCAGGAAGGTCAGGAAAACGAGAGGGACGTTATGATTAAAGAAGAGTGGCAGCAAATCAAAGAAAATCAGGATGTACGGCAGAATTTAAGCAGGCTCAGGCAGGAGATAAAGGATAAGGATTTGCGGCGGCGTTTTTCCGAACTGATCAGAGGGGAGGAGTTCCGGCTGACAGAGCTGCTTCATTCCGAGGATGCAAAGACAAGGAAAAATGCGGCGCTGCTGATGGGTGATTTGGGCCGTCAGGAGTTCATGGCTCCTGTTTTTGAAAGCTACAGAAAGGAAGAACAGCGTTTCGTTCGAAGCTCTTATCTGACGGCAATGGGGAAATTTGATTATGAGGAATATGTGCAGGATTTAAAGGAATGTCTGGAAGAGCTTCAGAAAACGGAAGTAACGGCTGAAAACCAGAAACATCTGGCGGAGGAAATGAGGGAATTATCTTCCCTGGTCGTCCGGGCGGAGGAAATTCAAACCCATCGTTTTACCGGCTGGAACGAATCCTTTGATATCATCCTGCTTACAAACCGTAACTTTGCGGAATATACACAGAAGGAGCTGATCAGCCTTGAGCCCGGTGCAAAAACAAAGCTTTTCGGAGCAGGGGTCAAGGCCAGGGTGACGAATCTGAAATGGGCGGATACCATACGTACCTACCACGAACTTCTTTTTGTCATAAAAGGAATGGAAAATTCCCCCATGGATGCATTGCAGATGGCGGAAAAGATTGTGAAATCCGATCTGCTCTGCTGGCTGGAAAAAATACATGCCGGAGAAGCGCCATATTTTTTCCGTGTGGAGATGAAGAGCAAAAAGCCGCTGGACGAAAAGAGCGCATTTGTGAAGAAATTGTCTGCCCGGATAGAACGGTTATCGCAGAGGAGACTGACGAATAATACGGCCAATTATGAGCTGGAGCTGCGCGTTATACAGAATAAAGAAGGCGGCTGTAATCTGCTTGTGAAGCTGTTTACCTTGAAGGATGATCGCTTTTCCTATCGCAAGGAAGTCATTCCCACAAGCATCCGTCCGGTGAATGCGGCTCTGACGGCGGCGCTTGCTGCCGAATATATGAAGGAAAATGCCCAGGTTCTGGATCCCTTCTGCGGTGTGGGAACGATGCTGATCGAACGTTATAAAGCGGTTAAGGCCAGTTCCACCTATGGCGTGGATATCCAGGAAGACGCCATTGTGAAGGCCAGGATAAATACCAGGGCGGCTGGACAGATCATTCACTATATAAACCGGGATTTTTTCCGCTTTGAGCATGCGTATCTGTTTGATGAGGTGATTACGGATATGCCTTTTCAAATAGGCAGAATTACGGAAGAGGATGTGGAAGAGATTTATGAACGTTTTTTTCATAGCATTTCCGATTATCTGAATCCGGATGCTCTCATGATTCTCTATTCCCATAACAAGGAGCTGGTGGAACGCTTTGCCCCGCGCAGCCGGTTTTATATATATAAGAGCTTTGAAATCTCCAAAAAAGAAGGGACTTATGTGTTGCTGCTTCGGCGGAGAGGATAAAGACCGTCGGGCCAGGGCGCAATGGTATAGCTTGCGAAAAGCAGGGAACGGATGGAATTGAAATGAAGGCATTATTAGTAATAGACATGCAGGAAAATTATCTTGGAAAAAAGGCAAAAAGCCATTATGATGCGGAGGGGCTGATTCAAAATATAAACAGGCGTATTGCTGAATGTCAGGAAAATAAGGAACTCATAATTTATATTGTCAATCGTTTTTTCTACCAGAGAAAAGCGTTCAGGCCTCAGTTGGCCGAGGGATTGACGGCAGCATCAGAATTGCTGTTTGAAAAGCAGCATGCAGACTGTTTTTCCAATCCGGATCTGGTGCGGTTTCTGGAGGAAAATTCAGTTGATGAAGTTGAGGTGGTCGGTATAGACGGGCAGTTTTGTGTGGGTATGTCGGCGCTGGGGGCCGTAAAACATGGGCTGACGGCGTTTTATAACAGTGACTGCGTCGGGATAAAAAATAAGGCCGGATTTCAAAAAATGAAGGACAGGCTGGAAAAGGCAAAAGTGGTTTTTATTTAATCCAATAACTCAAACTTCGCCCCTGCTCCCTACGGCAAGTGCGAAGTTTGTCAATAAACAGGCCATGCATCCGCAAAGAGTTATTATTTCCGCAGGATTTTGTCCATTGCTTTTCCCTTGGACAGCTCATCGATCAGTTTATCGAGATAGCGTATTTCCTGCATAAGAGGTTCTTCAATCTCTTCTACCCGGATATCGCATATGGAGCCCTTGATGAGGTGCCGGTCAGCATTCAGCTCCGGAGCATTCCGGAAAAATTCAGCATAGCTGACCTGTTTTTCGAGAATTGTTTTTATATCTTCCGGCTGGTATCCGGTAAGCCAGCAGATGATTTCATCCACTTCGGCCTCAGTTCTTCCTTTTTTCTTTACTTTGTTCACAAGAAGGGGATAAATTTTTGAAAAATCCATCTGGTATACTTTATCGTTGTTCATATAGGCTTTCCTCCAAAACAAATCTGCTGATATTGTATCATACATTGTTGGATAAGCCATAGTAATTTTAAGGGAATGGTTGAATTTTGCCTGAAGAAAGTTATAATGAAAGATATCGGCTTTTTAGCTGTATTTGTTAGGGAAGACGAGGGGATTTACATTGAAAAAGACAAAGGTTGACTGGAGTATATTTTTTAAAGCAGTGGTGACAATAGCCCTGCCCATAGCCCTGCAGAATTTTCTGTCCACAACGGCAAGTATGGTGGATACGATTATGATTGGAAGCCAGGGAGAACTGTCTGTGGCTGCGGTTGGGATCTGTTCCCAGATATCATCGCTGTTTTTTTCCTGCTACTTCGGTTTTGCAGGAGGCTCCCTGCTGTTTTTCTCTCAGTACTGGGGCGCAGGGAACGAAAAGGGAATCAACAAGACCTTTGGCCTTTCCATGGTCTTTATGCTGGCGATAGCCTTGCTGTTCGGCACGATGGCCGTTACCAATCCGGAGTGGATTCTGGGTATTTATACGGATAAGGAAAATATCATAGAGGTGGCCGTTCCTTATATACGTATTGTGGGATTTGCTTATCCTCTGCAGGTATTGGCCATGCTTGTGAGCTTTCTGATGCGATCCACAGAAAGGGTAAAAGCGCCCCTTATCAGTTCCATTCTGGCGCTTATTACCAATTTTGTCCTGAACTGGATCTTAATTTACGGACGGTTTGGCATGCCCAAAATGGGAGCGGCAGGAGCCGCTGTGGGGACATTGGTATCAGGTATTGTAAATCTTTGCATACTGTTCACTTTTCTTCTGAAGGACAGTAGAATGGTGAAATTGAGAATAAAGGATATGTTCAGCTGGGGAGATGGTTTTTCCAAAGTCTATCTGAGCAAATGTCTCCCCATTCTCTGCAATGAGCTTTTTTACGGAGTCGGCCAGATGCTGATCAATGTGGTAATCGGAAGACAGGCGGAATCCGCTATAGCCGCCATGGCGGCATTCCGTGTGCTGGAAGGCTTTGTGTTCGCCTTTTTCGGAGGACTGGCGGATGCAAGCTCCGTGGTGGTGGGGAAGGAAGTCGGCGCGGGCCATCATATGAAGGGATATCAGTACGTGAAAGGCTTTGCCCTGCTTTGCCCGGCGATTACCTTTGTTATCTGTTCCATCGGACTGGCGTTTAACCGCCCTCTTCTCGGTTTGTTCGGACTGGGGGCAGAGGCTATGTTCTATGGAAAATATATGATTATGATCTACCTGGCGGCAGGCACCATCCGTACCTGCAACTATATTATGAACAGTTGTTACCGTGCGGGCGGGGAGGCTGTTTTCGGTACGGTTCTGGAAATCGTATGCCTCTTTACCATCAGTGTTCCGGCTACATGGATTGCGGGAATGGTGCTTCACCTGCCGTTTCTGGCGGTATTTGCCTTCATCTATACGGATGAAATTATCCGTCTGATTTTTGAGGTTTATTATACGAGAAGCGGAAAGTGGATTAAGCCGGTTACGGAAGAAGGAAAAGCCATGGTTCAGCAATTCAGGGAAGAACTGCGGGGGTGAAGCGTTAAGCTTCGCCCTTTTCTATTTGAGGAAATAGAGATTGAGTAATATCTTTTAAGAAAATTTTTGATAGTCGGAAATACATGCTTTTGACATCTGAAAAATCAGTATTTATGCGGCCTGAAAGCTTTTTGAGGCACTGGAAGCATTAAAAAAAACGTCATTTTGCCAATTGAAATTTTGGATGTTACCAGTTAATATAACAATCAAGGACGAGATGAAATCGTCAGCCAGATTAAGGGACTGCAGTTTCCCGGAAATAACTGCACAAAATGTCGGTGCATATTCTGACGCGCCGCTAATTTCTTAATTACTGTTTTTATACCTGATTTTGAAACAGTATCACCTATACAAGTCCGGTATTACTTCCCCCTGTTTACGAGTGAGTTAACTGCTGACTAACGGTATGTTTATGTGCTGTTTTTATGCATAAAAAGGCAGCCCGGACTTGTTCCTATCTGAATCAAGATGCGCATGCACAGAAGAAAGCGGATGCAGAATTCATGAAACGTTTGCTGAATGTGATGCTTTTTCCAAAGCTTTTCATGCGGTCTTCATTATATATTTTATTAATTGTACACAGGAGGTATTGCGTGTGAACGACAGTGAAAAAATGGATTTGATTCTGAATATTGGTATGGAGATTTCAGAACAAATGAAGGCGGCGAACGGCCGGATGGAAGTGATGGAAGGCGGAATGAGTACGCTGTCAGAACAAATAGGGGATCTGACAGGGCGGGTGGATGAATTTGCGGAACAGGCGGCGGCTCTGACGGAACAAGTATCTGCAATGGCAGGAGGAATGGACACGTTAACCGGACAAGTATCTGTGCTGGCAGAGCGGATGGATACGCTGATGGGGCGTATGGATACGCTGGCAGAACAAGTGGACACGCTGACGGGGCGTATGGATACGCTGGCAGAACGGGTGGATACACTGACAGAGCGAATGGACACGCTGGCAGAACGGGTGGATACACTGACAGAACGAATGGACACGCTGGCAGAACGGGTGGATACACTGGCAGAGCGAATGGATATACTGACGGTACGAGTGAATACACTGACCTCCCGAATGGATGCCCAGGAAGCGCGAATGGACAATATGTCTGAACAGATTGACAGCATGGCGGATCAAATCAAAAAGATAAATAACCGTATCGACTTTTTGGAACTGCAGATCAAGAGCACAGAATCCAATCTGAAAAGTGAAATTCATAAATCAGAAGGCCTTATATTGGATGAAGTGGAAAGAATCCATAACATATTAAACAGGCACATGGCTGATCCAAAAGCACACAGCGCATAAACAGAAATGCAGTACGGAACATAATGTGACGTTAGAAATCTGCGTAAAAGAAAGGCGTCTCACAAAACAGAGACGCTTTCTCTTTTTATTAACTTGGTTGCCATACACATTTTCAGACATTCAATTTGGTTGTTTTCCACCCGATCCATCAGCCGCTGGATCGCAGTCGCCCCCAGTTCCTGCTTCTTTACGCGCATGGTGGACAGTGAAGGGACCATCATATCACACAGGGGCATATCGTCAAAGCCTATGATTGAAATATCTTCCGGGAGGCGATAGCCCCGTTCCCGGAAAGCCTTCATGGCTGCAGCGGCTATGATGTCATTATCTGCAAAATATGCGTCTGCCAGTTCCGGTCTGGTATCCAGAATGGCCAGCATGTCCTGATAGCCTTCTTCCGCAGTGGGGGAAATAGCATGGACGTAAGGATGGGAAGTGCTTTTGTTATGAGCCCGAAGAGCTTTGTAATAGCCGTCTGCCCTTTCTGCAAAATTGCTGATTTCTATGGCGGAGCGCAGATAACCGACTTTCTGATGTCCGCATTGAAGCAGATAATTGGTAGCTTTAAATGCTCCCTGTATATTATTTATCAGTACACAATCATATTTCAATTCATCGTAGTAACAGTCGAGAACCACAATAGGCACATGAAAATCTTTAAATTTCTTAAAATCTTCTTTTCCCATTTCCGTTGCCAGAAGCAGAATGCCAATACAGTCCACTTCCTTCAGGGATGCAAGCTGGGTGGAAATATCCATATTTTCATAAAAATAGGATATGTGGAGGGCAGCGTTCTGGCGGTAACATTCCTGGGTAATCCCTTCCGTCAGTTGGGAAAAGAAAGGCGTATCTGCCGCAATTTTTCCATGCTTTTTATAATTGATTAACTGAATAACTCTGGAAGCGGCTGCTGTCTGTATGCTTTTACCCGTATAACCATACTGTGCAGCGGTACGCATAACCAATTCTCTGGTAGTCTCGCTGATTCCCGGTTTATTGTTAAAAACCATGGAAACGGTTGCAGGTGAGACATTTATTAATTGAGCTAATTCTTTTGCTGAAATTTCCATGAAGAATCTCCTGAAGATTTGAATTTTTATTTAATTTTAATACGAATTTAAACATTAGTCAAATTATTCCTTCAAAATTTAATTGAATCCCTATAAAATATGATAAATATGGCATTTTTGCCATGGTATATCAACATGTCAGCTATCTGTATGATTAATTTAGTCACTCAGATTTAGTAAATCATATAAAAAGATATCTTGACAAATTTAGTTAAATTAAATAGTATTAAATTAAGAATTAAATAAGTTCAGTAAATGTTAATTATTTATTCAGCAGGCGCCGAAGTGCGCAGAAGGGAGATTGTATGAAAAGAATTAAAATTGGTTTTCTGCCGACCAGAAGAAGTATTTTCAGTGCACCGGATGCAATAAAATATGCTAATCTGACCAGAAAACGTCTGGAGGAACTGGGCATTGAATTTGTGGATATTACAGATGTGAACGAAGAAGGGCTTTTTTATGATGAGGCCGACAGGGAGAAAATCCAGGAGAAGTTTCGGACTGAAAAAGTAAAGGGCATTTTCATGCCTCATTGTAATTTCGGGACGGAGTATGTATGCGCGAGGCTGGCAAAAGAGATGAATCTGCCGGTACTCCTGTGGGGCCCCAGGGATGAAAGACCGGATAAGGACGGTATCCGGCTGCGTGACAGCCAGTGCGGATTGTTTGCTACAGGTAAGGTGCTGCGCAGATTTCGTGTCCCCTTTACATATATGACTAACTGCCGTCTGACGGATCCGGAATTTGAGAGAGGCATCCGTAATTTCCTTGCTGTCTGCAATGTGGTGGACGTGTTCCATCATACCAGGATTCTGCAGATCGCACCCAGGCCTTTTGACTTTTGGTCCACTATGTGCAATGAAGGAGAGCTTCTGGAAAAATTCAACATCCAGCTTTCCCCTATCCCCATGCCGGAGCTGACCGCGGAGATGAAGAAGGTGAAGGAGGAAGGCCTGGAAGTAGAAAAAGTAGTTGCCTACTGTATGGATAAGATGTGTGTAAAAATCAAACCGGAGGAGCTTGTCAATGTGGCGGCGCTGAAGGTGGCTATGAAAAATCTGGCTGATAAATATGGCTGCAATGCCATTGCCATACAATGCTGGAATGCCCTGCAGGGGGAAATAGGAATCATGCCCTGTGCGGCGAACTCCCTGCTGAATGAAGAAGGAATTCCCGTGGTATGTGAAACAGATATCCATGGTGCGATTACGGCGGTACTGGTGGAAGCGGCGGGAATGGATGAAAACAGAAGCTTTTTTGCTGACTGGACCGTTCGGCATCCGGATAATGAAAATGGGGAACTGCTTCAGCATTGCGGGCCATGGCCGATTTCTGTGGCAAGGGAAAAGCCGGTTATCGGATACCCTCTTGCATTTGATCATCCCGGTGCTGTGGAAGCACAGGCTAAATCAGGTGATATGACGCTGGTACGTTTTGACGGAGACAACGGGGAATATTCTCTGCTTCTGGGAAATGCAAAAGGAGTGGAAGGCCCTTATACAAAGGGAACCTATGTATGGGTGGAGGTGGAAAATCTGAAGAGGCTGGAAGTGAAGCTGGTGGAAGGGCCTTATATCCATCATTGTGTGGGGATCCATCAGGATGTCGTGCCGGTGCTTTATGAAGCCTGCAAATATATGGGAATCACTCCGGATCTTTATGATGATAAGGAAGAGGAAGTAAAAGCATTTTTAAGAGGGGAATGAATGTCATTTTTCTGATAATGGAGGTAAGAGAATGGATGAGATAAAAAAGCTGTCGGCGCTGGCCTATGAACTCCGCAAAGATGTGGTGGATATGATTGTGGAAGGAAAGGGCGGACATATCGGGGGCGATATGAGCGTTATGGATATTCTGGTATCTCTTTATTTTAAGGAGATGAACATAAGCCCGGAAAATAAAGACGATGAAAACAGGGATCGTTTTATTCTGAGCAAGGGGCATTCCGTGGAGGCTTATTATGCTGTACTGGCCGCGAAAGGTTTTTTCCCTAAAAAAGAAGTGATGGAACAGTTTTCACGGTTCGGTACACCCTATATAGGACATCCCAACAATAAACTTCCCGGAATTGAAATGAATTCCGGTTCACTGGGGCATGGCCTGCCTGTGAGTGTGGGTATGGCGCTGGCCGGAAAAATGGATCGAAGAGATTATCGTGTATACACGGTTATGGGAGACGGGGAACTGGCAGAGGGCTCTGTCTGGGAAGGGGCTATGTCGGCTTCCCAGTACAAACTGGATAATCTGTGTGCGGTGGTGGACAGGAACCGGCTACAGATATCCGGAAATACGGAGGATGTAATGGGACAGGACAGCCAGGAAGAGCGCTGGGCGTCATTCGGCTGGAATGTTATCTCCATTAACGGCAACAGTATGCAGGAATTATGCGATGCATGGGAAGCAGCGAGAGCATGTAAGGGAAAGCCTTCCGTAGTGATCGCCAATACCGTGAAGGGCTGTGGCTCCGCAGTTATGGAAAATAAGGCGCAGTGGCATCATAAAGTGCCGGGAACAGAGGAATACCGGCAGATTATGCAGGATTTAGAAGAACGAAGGGAGGCATTCTGTCATGAATAAAATACCAAACAGACAGGCGATTTGTGATGTCCTGATGGAAAAAGCAAAGGAAGACAAAGACATTGTAGTTTTATGCAGTGATTCCCGGGGCAGCGCTTCCCTGACGCCTTTTGCACAGGAATTTCCGGAACAGTTTGTGGAAGTGGGAATTGCGGAACAGGATCTGGTAAGTATTTCCGCGGGATTGGCGAAATGCGGCAAAAAGCCGTTTGCCGCCTCTCCGGCCTGCTTCCTTTCCACAAGAAGCTATGAACAGGCGAAGATAGACTGTGCATATTCCGATACTAATGTAACCCTGATAGGAATAAGCGGCGGTGTCAGCTATGGAGCCCTGGGGATGAGCCATCATTCTGCCCAGGATATTGCTGCTATGGCGGCAATTCCCAATATGCGCGTATACCTTCCAAGCGATCGTTTTCAGACGGCAAAGCTTACGGAAGCCCTTCTTCAGGATAAGAAACCGGCTTATATACGGGTCGGGCGAAATCCGGTGGAAGATATTTATGATGAAACGGCGGGAGCGTTTGTCATGGATAAGGCCACAGTACTGGCGGAAGGGACGGATGTTCTTCTGGTGGCCTGCGGGGAAATGGTGCGTCCGGCTCTGGATGCAGTGGCTCTTCTTGCCGAAAAAGGTATCAGCGCAGGGCTTTTGGATATGTACTGTGTGAAGCCGCTGGACAAAGAATCGCTCATCCGGGCGGCAGAAAAAGTTAAGGCTGTGGTTACCGTGGAAGAGCATGCGCCCTACGGCGGCCTGGGTGCTATGGTGAGCCAGGCAGTGGGAAGCTTCTGCCCCCGCAGGGTGCTGAATATGGCGCTTCCGGATGCGCCTGTTATATCCGGTACCTCAAGGGAAGTGTTTGATTATTACGGCCTGAATGGGGAAGGGATCGCGGCGAAGGCGGAAGAAGGCCTGAAACTGGCCTGAGGGAACTGTTTTATGGAAGAAGACAGGAAGGTTGATGAAAAGTGAAACAGGAATATATCATAAGTATCGATCAGAGTACCCAGGGAACAAAGGCGCTGCTGTTTGATTGTGAAGGAAAGCTGCTTTTTAGGGAGGACCTTCCTCATAAACAGCTGGTGAATGAACAGGGCTGGGTATCGCACGATCTTTGGGAAATCCGTGATAATACAATCCGGGCGGCAAAGCTTCTCATGGAAAAGGCGTCTGTCAGCCCGGGGCTGATAGCTGCTGTGGGAATCAGCAATCAAAGAGAAACCACTGCCATGTGGGACCGTAAAACGGGAGAACCTCTGGAGCATGCCGTCGTATGGCAGTGCGGCCGGGCGGCCGGTATTGTAAGGGATATTGCAAAGAAGGGATTCGGTAGTATAATAAGGGAAAAGACAGGAATTCCCCTTTCTGCATATTTTCCTGCGGCCAAGATGGCATGGCTGCTCCAGAAGAATGCAGAAATACGGGAGCGGGCCGAATCAGGCGAAATCTGTCTGGGGACAATAGACAGCTGGCTTCTATGGCAGCTCACACAGGAACATGTTTTTAAAACGGATTATTCCAACGCCTCCCGGACGCAGCTGATGAATCTGCAGACACTGGGCTGGGATGAAGAACTGGCGGAAATTTTCGGGATTCCCATGGAATGCCTTCCGCAGATCTGCGATTCCGATTCTGTTTTCGGATATACCCTTATGGGAGGATTATTTGAGAAGCCTGTGCCGATATGCGCAGTTTTAGGAGATTCCCATGCTGCTTTATTCGGTCAGGGATGTCTTCTGCCCGGAATGAGTAAGGCTACCTATGGCACCGGTTCTTCACTGATGATGAACATCGGGGAGAAGCCGATAGCAAGCAGCCACGGAGTCGTGACCTCCCTTGCATGGAAATGCAGAGGCCGTGTAGAGTATGTTCTTGAGGGAAATCTGAATTATACCGGTGCGGTGATTACCTGGCTTAAGGAGGATATGAAGCTGATTCAGACGGCCGGGGAAACGGAAGAACTGGCGCTGTCTGCCAATCCTGCGGATGAAACCTATCTGGTGCCGGCGTTTACAGGGCTGGGAGCTCCCTATTGGGATGAAAATGCCAGGGCGGCTGTAATCGGAATGAGCCGGGTAACGGGAAAAGCAGAGCTTGTAAGGGCGGCTTTGGACTGTATAGCCTATCAGATAACGGACTTGATCATGGCTATGGAACAGGATACGGGAATTCCCATGAAAGAACTTCGGGTGGACGGCGGACCCACCAGAAACCGTTATCTGATGCAGTTTCAGAGTGATATTTCAGGAAAGAAGCTGAGGATACCGGCTGAGGAAGAACTGTCAGGCATAGGGGCGGCCTATATGGCTGGTATTGCCGCAGGATTATATCAGGAGGAGGTTCTGTTCGGCAGGGAGAACGGGACGGAGTTCATACCTGAGATGGACGAAATGGTGCGGAAACAGAAACAGGAAGGCTGGAAAGCGGCGGTGGCAAAGGTTACGGCTGTTTGATAAAAATAGGAGAGAATGGGAAATGAGCAGATTAAGTTATCAGAAGAAGGCAGAACGATGGGACGTATGGGAGGTAAGCTGTCACGGTCCCGAAGAGGGCAATCCCTTTGCAGAGCATTGGATGAAGGGCAGCTTTTCCTGTGATAAGGAAACTGTGGATGCCGATGGTTTTTATGACGGGGACGGTATTTATAAAGTACGTTTTATGCCTTCTTATGAAGGGGAATATACATTTAAGGTGACGGCGGATTTTCTGGAGGAAGAGGAGGGCGGAAGCTTTTCCAGCATGCCGGCGGGTGCAGGGAATCATGGCCCGGTGCGGGTGGCGGATACCTATCATTTTGCCTATGAGGATGGAACACCCTATTATTCAATAGGGACTACCTGCTATGTATGGGATCTGCAGTCGGATGAGCGGATTGCGCAGACGCTGGAAACTCTTAGAAACAGTGCATTTAATAAGATACGCTTTTGTATTTTCCCCAAGCATTACGACTATAACCTGGGAGAACCCAGATCCTATCCTTATGAAGGAACACCTATGGATTCCAGTGTGCTCACAAAGGAGAATTTCTGGGATTATGTGGGCAATGCACAGGGAAATGACTGGGATTTCTACAGGTTCAATACGGAGCATTTCCGCCATATAGAGAAGTGTATCCTTGCCCTTCGGGATCTGGGGATTGAAGCGGATTTGATTGTGATGCATCCGTATGACCGCTGGGGCTTTTCTGCCATGAATAAGGAGCAGGATGACCATTACTGGAAATATGTGATTGCAAGATTCTCATCCTACCGCAATGTCTGGTGGTCACTTGCCAATGAATTCGATCTGATGAAGAGCAAGACAGAGGAGGACTGGGAACGCTATGGCGCTATGCTTGTGGAGAAGGATCCTTATCACCATCTGCGCTCCATTCATAACTGTATGAGGATGTATGACCACAGCAGGCCATGGATCACTCACTGCAGCATACAGCGTGTGGATTTATACAAGTCTTCCGAACTGGTCGATGAATGGCGGGAGAAATTCCATAAGCCTGTAGTGATGGATGAAATCGCCTATGAAGGGAATATCCAGCATGGCTGGGGAAATATCAGTGGGGAAGAGATGCTCAGACGCTTCTGGGAAGCGGTCTGCCGCGGAGGTTACCCCGGACATGGGGAAACGTATATGAATCCTGATGATATCCTCTGGTGGTCACACGGAGGAAAGCTTCATGGCGAAAGCTATAAGCGGTTCGGTCTTCTCCATGCGATCATGAATGAAACTCCGGGAAGCGGCCTGATGCCTTACAAAAGAGTCTGGGATGAGGTATGTGCGGTACCGGAGGAGAAGGAGGGAGAAGAGAAGGCTGTCAAAGATTATTATTTGATTTATTACAGCTTCATGCGCCCTTCTTTCCGTGATTTCTGTTTTGATGAGGAAACCCCATTCCGGGTAAAGGTGATTGATACCTGGGACATGACAGTGGAGGACAGGGGAGTTTTCTGCGGGAAATTCCGCGTGGAGCTTCCCGGAAAGCCTTATATGGCAGTACAGATAAAGAAAGAGCAGTGAAATCAGGCAGCAGGTAAAAAAGCCGGCCGGTGAGCGGCGGGGAGAGAAGATGAAGAACAGTGATGAATATTTTCTGGAATTAAAGGATTCTGTTTCCATTATGGATTTATATACGGAGGAGCCTTGTGACGCCCATTTCCATTTTCATGAGGATTATGAAATTTATCTTTTCCAGGGCGGGGATGTGGACTTATATATCGAGCAATCCTTCCATCACATGCTAAGAGGGCATCTTGCCGTTTTTAATGACAGAGAATTACACAGGGCCTGTCATTACGGCAGGGTTCCTTACAAAAGACTTGCCGTTCATTTTAATCCCCGCCTGGTTCATGGAATGTCCACGCCGGGAACAAACCTTCTGGGATGCTTCCAGAACCACCGCCCCGGCAGGGATAATGTAATCCTGCTTTCTGAAGAACAGATGGATAAGCTCATCAAGCTCTGCAGAAGGCTGGATGAAGTGAGCGGTTCCGGCGAATATGGGGCGGATATTCTCACCGTCACCAGCCTGGCGGAAGTACTGGTGTATGTAAATTCCCTGTATCGTGAATTTCGGCAGGAAAAGCCGGTGGTTCCTGATAAAACAATAACATCTATTCTGGATTATATTGACACCCATCTTTCTCCGGAGCTGTCGCTGGCCAGCATAGCGGACTGTTTTTCCATAGACAGGTATTATTTGAGCCATCTGTTTAAGCAGCAGACAGGCAATACCGTTTATCACTATATTCTTCTCAAAAAAACCGCCGCGGCCAAACAGCTTCTGGCTGAAGGGAAAACGGTAACGGAGACTTGTTACCTGTCCGGATTCAACGATTATAATAATTTTATCCGTACCTTTAAAAAAATAACGGGGACATCCCCGGGACAGTATCAAAAAAGCTTTTTAATGAAGCAGACGCTTCATTAAAAAGCTTTTTTGTATGTATGAATTCAGATGGATTTACATAAAGGAGAATGCCATTAACATGGAATTGATAAAATTACCCGCTCCGTGAAGCAGGATTCCCGGAAGAATGGAGCCGTTGAATATTTTTTCATTCAGCCAGCCCAGCAGCAGAGCGGCCATTCCTGTAAAGAGGAACATAAGCATGTGGTACCATAAGCCGACCTGAAGGCCCGCCAGAAGATATAAGGCATTATGCATCAGGCCGAACAGAACAGCCTGCAGCAGAATTCCCTTTACGCTCCCGAGCTTATTGCAGAATCGTTTACAGAAAAATCCTCTGTACAGGATTTCCTCCGCCACGCCGTTGCCGATAAAGTTTTCTATAAATGCAGGCAGAATGGCGGCCGCGCCGATACCGGCAAAGGCATTCACGGAAACAGAACCGCTGTTTTCCAGGTATTCCATGGTTTCCGGTGAAATCCACTGAGTAAAATCAAAGGTATAAAAAAAGTAATAAACAACGGCAAAAAGGAGGAGTGTCCACCATTTGCTTTTCAGCTGCGGCCGTATAAAGCCCAGCCATTTGAAAAATGAAATTTCTTTTCTGTGCCGGAAAAACCACCATAAAAAAGGTATGAAAGAAAATACCAGCAGATTGACACAGGCAGTAGTGATACTGGAAAGAATAAGCTCCATATTCATAGTCTCCCTTGTTTTAGTTTTCCAGTATAATATACTCTTTTTTATTTTTGTTGTAAACGCAAGAAACGCATACTTTATGGCAAAACACGCAAAGAATTTATATTTCTGTTGTGATATGATAAAAAATAAAAGCGGAAAAGAGAAGGAGGTTTTTTATGATTTATGCGGCAATTGTAGGAACAGGAAACATATCGGCGAGCCATATTCAGGGGCTTATGACCTTCCCGGAGAGATGTAAAATTGCAGCTCTTGTGGATATTTACCCGGAGAAGGCGGAGGCGGCAAAGGTGAAATATCAGCTTGAGGATGCACAGGTTTTTGACAGCCATGAAGCGCTTCTGTCATCCGGGCTCAAAATTGACCTGGTACATGTATGCACCCCGCCGTCTTCCCATGCACAGATAGCCATAGACAGTATGAAGGCGGGCTGCAATGTGCTGGTGGAAAAACCGATGGCGCCCAGCCTGAAGGAATGCGATGCCATGCTGGAGGCGGAGAAAAAATATGGTGTGACCATGGGTATCGTTGCCCAGAACCGTTTCCGCAACAGCATTTACAAGCTGAAAAAAGCGGCAGACAGCGGTTTGGCCGGAAAAGTGCGCTGCGCTCATGTAAATTCCTTGTGGTGGAGAGGACATTGCTACTATGATTTATGGTGGAGAGGCACCTGGGAAAAAGAAGGGGGAGGCCCTACTCTGAATCATGCCGTGCATCATATCGATATGATTAACTGGATCCAGGGAGGGCTTCCGGAGGAGGTGACCTCTGTTCTGGCAAATGTGATGCATGATAACTCGGAGGTGGAGGATCTGTCCTTTGCCGCCCTGCTGTATGAAGACGGTTCGGTAGCCGAGGTTACCAGTTCCGTGGTGCACCACGGAGAGGAACAGGGCATTGTGCTTCAATGTGAAAAGGCCAAGCTGGCAGCCCCCTGGTCCTGTGTGGCGGAAGTGACACAGACCAATGGTTTCCCGGTACCGGAGCATAACCGGGAGCTGATGAAGGAACTGGATGATTTCTATGAAGCCATAGAGGATCTGCCCTATGAAGGACATACCGGTGAAATAGAAAATGTATTGTCCGCTCTGGAAAACGGAACCCGTCCTTTTATCACAGGGGAAGACGGAAGAAAAACGGTGGAGCTGATTACGGCAATTTATAAAGCCGGTTTCCAGAAAAGAACAGTGAGCCTGCCTATCCTCAAAGAGGATGAATATTATACGATGGAAGGTATTCTTAAGAATGCGGTTCATTTCTATGAAAAATCCGCAAGTGTGGAAAATTTTACATCCGGAGAAATAACCGTAGGAAATTATTAACTGCTCAGCAGGTTAGCGCATTTACTGCGCTGACCGTAAGAAAGTGATTCAAGAGCGCAAAGGTGCGCGGACAGGAGTGAATATGGATAAGAAAGACGGCATGAATTATGCACCTAAGGGTAAGCCCAATCCGGTGGTGAATAAAGGAGAGTTTGTTTTTGCGGTAATAGGACTGGACCATGGGCACATTTACGGCATGAGCAACGGGCTTCTGGAAGCGGGGGCATCCCTGAAATGGGTTTACGATCCGGATCCGGCCAAAGTGGAGACTTTTATAAACACCTACGAAAAGGAGGGCGTAAAGGCAGCGGAAAGCGAGGAACAGATTTATAACGATCCGGAGGTAAAGCTGGTGGCTGCGGCATGTGTTACTTCAGAGCGCGCGGCGCTGGGCGTGCGTGTCATGAGGGCCGGAAAGGATTACTTTGTGGACAAGGCGCCTCTTACCACCCTGGAACAGCTGGAAATGGTGAAGGCTGCCATCCGGGAAACCGGGAAAAAATATATGGTCAGCTACAGTGAGCGTCTGCAGGTGGAAAGCGCCGTATATGCCGGAGAACTGATTAAGCAGGGAGCCATTGGCAGGGTTATTCAGGTACTTGGAATGGGCCCTCACCGCCTGAACGCCCCTTCCCGTCCGGACTGGTTTTTTGAGAAGGATAAATACGGCGGTATTCTCTGTGATATCGGAAGCCATCAGATAGAACAGTTTCTCTACTATACGGGAGCAACGGACGCTACGGTGGTAAACAGTGAAATAGGAAATTACAATCATCCGGAATATCCCGAGCTTGATGATTTCGGAGACGCCACACTTGTAGGAAATAATGGGGCCATGGGTTATTTCCGCGTGGACTGGTTTACGCCTGACGGGCTTTCCACATGGGGGGACGGCCGTACCTTTATTTTGGGAACGGAAGGCTATATTGAGTTGCGTAAATATGTGGATGTGGCTAAGGAAGAATCCGGCGATCATGTTTTCTGGGCGGACAAGGACGGCGAACATTATCTGAATGTAAGCGGACAGGTGGGCTTCCCCTATTTCGGGCAGCTGATCCTGGACTGCATAAACCGTACGGAGAACGCCATGACACAGGCTCATGCGCTGAAGGCGGCGGAACTGTGCGTGAAAGCGCAGATGCTGGCAAGAAAAGTAAAGTAGGCGGCCAGACAGGTTCTGCCTTTTTGCCGGCAAAAAATGAGATTTCCGGCCAAAAGTTCCTTTGGCCGGAAATCCTATGAATCAGATGTATCTTTATGCTTTTTTCGGTATTCCAGAGGTGTTTCATTGAAAGCATTTTGGAAAATGCGGTAAAAGTAACTGCGGTTGGAATAGCCAAGTTCCGTTATAACCGCCGAAACGCTCATATCGGTCTTAGTGAGCAGGCGCCCGGCCTCTGCCAGGCAGAAGTCCTGCCCATATTCTGAAATAGTCTTTCCCGTATATTTTTTTACAATACGGTTCAGGTATTCCCCATTATAATGCAGCTGTTTTTCCAGATATTCCCTGGAACTGCGGCCCCGGCTTGCCTCCATGATATGGCATATCTTTGAAAAAATGTATTCCTGGCCGCTGGAGTCGGACTGGACCCGGGCCATACAGTAAAGGGAAGGCGTGTCAAGAATCTGGAGAAACCGGGCAAAAGTCCCTTTCAGAAAAAACAGGGAGCCGGGGGAATTTTTCCGAATCTCTTCCAGCATAAAATTAAAAAGAGGATTCAGCTGTTCCAGGATACTGTCGGCTGGGATCACAGGAAGATAATCCAGATATACTTTATGGAAACGGCTGGTTTTATGCAGGCTGTCCAGGTAGAGCTGGAAAATAGGGTTCATACCGGGAGCCTCCGTCTTATGCTCCGAAACCTCCTCATATTCTTCCAGAAGCTGTTCCAGGAACACATCCTGAATCATGAAAAAGACAACCTGGAAGTCACCGGCAACAGCCTCGCAGTGCTTGATATTTTTATTCATAACACAGCATTGCCCCGGCCCATAGGTAAAGGTCTGGTTTTCCACATGATTGGTTATGGAACCGGAAAGCACAAACATGATTTCATAACAGGAATGCTGGTGCAGGGGGCGTTTTGAAAGGGCTTTGTACTGGGAATAGGTTGACTGGGAGGAATAGGTATTCCCGGGAGTGATCTGATATATGGAAAAGAAATTATCCTTTTCATGGCAGGTTTCCAGCAGGATCATAAAGGGCGTGTTCAGTTCATACAGCTGCAGGATATTGCTGTCAGGATTGTGGATGACAAGATTGTCCGGAGCGTCTCTGCGTATCTGCTCCAGGAATTCCTGCATAGAAGAGGATTCTGTATTCATAAGCGCCTCCCAGGTTGGTTTAGGTTACAGCAGGACGGGGATGTTTTGGATCCCGTCATTGAAGCCGTATGTCTTTCTTTTTATACTGAGATCATACATCAGGAAAACAGGGGGACGGGGAACAAAGAGTCCATGTTTTCTATTATACAACAGTATACACGAACACTGGGAAAAAAGGAATGGCACAGCGGAAAAGGGGTGTAGATAAAAAACATTGACGCGGCCCCCGCCTTGCCTCCGGCCTGCCTGTCTTATGACTCCGCCGGGCGGCATTCCCTGCCCTGTCTTGTGTGGTGCGGCCCTGCAAGGTTCCTGTCAGGGCACGCTCCCGCTCGGATAAATACGCAGCGGTACTAAGGTTGCAAAGTACGCAACCTAAGGACC
>OGYI01000887.1_pt1 | contig 33707 bp, 29 predicted proteins | sample 1576521 | NCBI WGS metagenome assembly OGYI01 (sample SAMEA3541484, study PRJEB24748) | human gut metagenome | biome: human gut; feature: human-associated habitat; material: faeces | place: China | collected 2012
CTCTCCCGCAGCGACTTGGCGGGCGGCGGCGAGCGGGCCGTAATCTTTTCTTACTGGGAGGGAAGCGCGGACACAGCGCCGGTGCCGTTCCTGGTCATCTACAAGCTGACCGGCGACAACCGCGTAATGCGGGCCAACATGGCCGACCGCTTTCTCCTGCCCAACACCGGGGAGGAGAAGGAGACCATTTATGCCGCGCGCCTGATCGAGAGTGGTTGGGACTGCGGCTTGGACGAGGAGGGCGTAAAGGCCAATTTCGCCCTAATTACCAGCGATTAGCGCCCACGGCGGACGCCTGTGGGCGAAAGGAGGAAACGGGATGAAAAAGGTACTGGTGCTGGAGGATGAGGCGAACATCCGCAGCTTTGTGGTCATCAACCTTAAGCGGGCCGGCTATGAGGCCATTGAGGCCGAGACCGGGGAGGAGGCGCTGGCCCAGCTCAAGCGCAACCCGGACATCAAGGTGGCGCTGCTGGACATCATGCTGCCCGACATGGACGGATTTGAGGTCTGCCGCCGTATCCGGGCGGGTGACCCGTGAGGAGGACGTGCTGGATACGTGGTTCAGTTCCGCTCTGTGGCCCTTCTCCACGCTGGGCTGGCCCAACAAGGACTCCGAGGACCTGAGGTACTGGTACCCCACCTCCGTGCTGGTCACCGGCTACGATATCATCTTCTTCTGGGTGGCCCGGATGATCTTCTCCGGCTGTGAGCAGACCAAACAGACCCCCTTCCACACCGTTTTCATCCACGGCCTGGTCCGGGACGACCAGGGGCGGAAGATGTCCAAGTCCCTGGGCAACGGCATTGACCCCTTGGAAATGGCGGAGAAATACGGCGCCGATGCCCTGCGCTTTAACCTGGTCACCGGCAACTCCCCCGGCAACGACATGCGCTTTTACACGGAGCGGTGCGAGGCCATGCGAAACTTTGCCAATAAGATTTGGAATGCCTCTCGCTTCCTGATGATGAACCTGACCATCGAGGACAATGCCCTGCCGGAGAAGCTGGAGCTGGAAGATAAGTGGATTCTCTCCAAGCTCAACACCGTCATCGCGGAAGTCACCGAAAACATGGACCACTACGAGCTGGGGGTGGCCGCCCAGAAGATTTACGACTTTATCTGGGACACCTATTGCGACTGGTACATTGAGATGACCAAGGCCCGCCTGCAGGGGGAGGACCTCGCCGCCAAGGAGCAGGCCCAGCGGGTACTGTGCTATGTGCTCACGGAGACGCTCAAGCTCCTGCATCCCTTCATGCCCTTCCTCACCGAGGAAATCTGGCAGGCCCTGCCCCATGCGGCGGACAACCAAGTGAAGTTTCTCATGCTCCAGTCCTGGCCCCAGGCCCAGGCCGGCCTGGCCTTCCCCCAGGAGGAGAAAGCGGTGGAGATGCTCATGGAGGCCGTGAAAGCCGTCCGCGCCCGCCGGTCCGAGATGAACGTCCCCCCCTCCAAAAAGGCACACCTCACCATTGCCACCCAGGAAGCCGATATTTTCACCGCCGGCATTCCCTTCCTCAAACGCCTGGGTTATGCCAGCCAGGTCACCGTTACCGGCCCTGCCGGTCTGGGCAGCGACAAGGAGGAGGCCGCCAAGGGCGTGGTCACCGTCATCACCCACGCAGCCCGCATCGGTATGCCCCTGGCTGAGCTGGTGGACCTGGAGAAGGAAAAGGCCCGAATCGCCAAGGAGCTGAAAAAGAACCGAGGCGAGCTGGAAAAGCTCAGCAACAAACTCAACAACCCCGGCTTCCTGGCCAAAGCGCCGGAGCAGGTTGTCGCCGCGGAAAAGGAGCGGGCGGAAAAACTCACCGCCCTGATTGCCCAGTTGGAGGCCCAGGAAGCCTCTCTGTAAGCAAGGTTTTATCCCTCCCTTCCCCCTTATGCAGCCCCACCCGTCTTAAACGGGCGGGGCTGCATGGTGTTTCATTGCTTTTATATAGGGAATCCCCGTACGAGAATAGTAAGCGAGATGAAACAACAGCTCTTTGGGCACCCGGATGGGCATATCCCGGCCAAGGAAGGGAAGCAGATTTTTTCGATTTTCCGCATCCCAGCACGCACGTGTCAGCCGCTGAATGTTCCGGCTCACCCCGCCCACTGGTCTCTCTGCCCGTTCCGCCATTCGGTCCACCGCATAAACCATGTCCTTTGTACTCTTATTTGTTACACTAAAAATGGTATCCACCTTTTTATTACAGGAACAATTTTTATAATACTTTTATTTATTCTTATTGACATATCATAGTTAATAGTTTATATTTATATATAGATTTTAATATCAATTTGGAGGTGATTCCTGTGCAGATGTAACATGTCGCCACTATTCAATTCCACTCCCCAAGCACATCAGTACTCTGCCAAATATACAACAATCAGGAGGAAAGAAAAATGAAAATTCGACGTTTCGCTTGTTCCGCTTTTTCCCTCTGTGTTTTAATGACGTCCACGTTGTTCGCCAATGCAGCAAATATTCCTGAAGACAACAGGATCTCCGAATATGCAGGGGAAACAATTCAGTGTCAAATTGTTAAATGCACTGATAACAACACCCCTGAGTCTTCTGTCATTAGCGTAACCATTCCTGAAGGCGCCACAAAAGCTCAGGAAGACCAGATCATCCAAGCCGCCGCCTTTAATAAAACCAGCGACACCGACACATATGCTGCCCGTAACGTTATGGATCTGATTTCCAGAGAAACTGACGTATCTGTAAATTCCAACGGATATACTTTTGTTGGAAGTGGAACCATCCCCGGCCCCGATTACATTACTCTTGTTGTTCAATTTGGTAATTATGCTAATTTCGGTGCAAAGAAAATGTCTGTAGTCGTGAGCGGTGGCAAAAACCCAGATAGAAGCCACACAATAACAACCGACATTTCTCCCATGCCATCCACCACAATCACTCTTGTCATGTATACTGGGATGGGTAACGTCTTCTTAACTGATGGAAGCACCGTAACAGCAACGGCAAAGACAGATGCGTCTCATGTAGATGCTGACTATTGCGAAATTTGGGTCAGCCCTTGGGAAATGTCTGGGGGATAATATACACCACAGCTGAGACACTTTTCGTCCAAAGGGGGCTCTCTTATGAAACATTGGAAACGATTTCTCAGCGTTTTTATCTGCTTACTGTTCATGCTTAGTGCCATAGGAGCCAGCGCAACATTTTCCGACCAAGATCAAATTCAAAACACCGAGGCGGTAGACGTCTGTGTCTCTCTGAATATCATCGGCGGATATCCGGATGGTTTCTACCGGCCGGACGGGAAGGTCACCCGCGCACAGATGTGCAAAATGATCTGTCTGCTGTGTAATGGAGGGCGGGAACCCGCATTGGATACAACTCCCTCCACCAGCTTCATCGACATTCAGGGATGGGCCACACCTTACATCGCCGCCTGCTACGCCCAGGACATCGTTTCTGGGGTCAGTGAGGACCGTTTTCACCCTGACGGCCATGTAACCGCCGCTCAAGCTGCGAAAATGTTGCTGGTCACCTTAGGATATTCCACAGATTATGAGGGATTCACTGGGGCCGCTTGGTCCACCAACGTTACCATTCTGGCCACACAAGCTAAGCTCTTTGACGGGTTGAATCTGTCCCCTACCCAAGTCTTAACCCGGGATGAAGCCGCTCAGATGATTTGGAATGCCCTAAACGCCTATGAGGTCACCTACACCACCCAGACCGTCACCGATGCCAATGGGCAGGAAAGCATAAAAGTAGTCCGTGAGGAGAAAGTCATTGCGGGCACCACAGATAAACTTACGCTGATCAAAGACAAATATAGTATTGATACTCCGCCCACGGAAAAGAAAACACAGCCGTGAACTTTCTCCGTTAGGGAATAAAATCCCCAACCGACCCACGCAGAAAGCACGGCCGGTTGGGGATTTCTCATTGACGGGATGGCTCAACCCGTTCCCCTCTGCACCACTTCCACCATAGAAGGGGGCAGAACTTCCAGGATTGATCCAAAGGAGGGCTTTCCTCTCCCGCTTTGACAATATTTTCCATCAAAAAGCAGTATAATCGCCGTGTACCGGACAAGCTGGTACACGGCGATGTTCTTTTTCAACCACCCTCAAAAGAAAGGGGATTTTCTCTATGGCTGTTGCCTACACCACCCATAACCGCATGCTCACCGTCGCCCTGTCGGGGGACATCGACCACCATCGTGTCAAAGGCCTGGTGCAGGACCTGGAGCGGGAGATCGACGAAGTGCTTCCCCGCCAGCTCATTGTTGACTGCGCCGGCATCACCTTCATGGACAGCTCGGGCATTGCTGTCCTGCTCCGGCTCTGGCAGCGGATGGAGGAATTGGCGGGGACCATCCAGGTCACCGGGCTGCCCGATCAGCCCGCCCGGGTGCTCCGAGCCGCCGGCCTTCAGCGGCTCATTCCACTCACCTGAAAGGAGTGCTACATCCATGCGTACCATCAAATACACCAACCAGGTCTCCCTGGTCTTTCCCTCCCGGTCGGCCAACGAGTCCTTTGCCCGGTCTGCTGCCGCCGCCTTCGCCGCCCAGCTGGACCCCACCTTGGACGAGCTGGGGGATGTGAAAACCGCCGTCAGCGAGGCCGTGACCAACGCCATTGTCCACGCCTACCCCGACTCCTTGGGAAAGGTCGAGCTCAAGCTCCGCCTTTACCCCGGCAACGAGCTGGAGCTCATTATCCGGGACTGGGGCATCGGCATTGCCGACGTTGAACAGGCCAGGGCTCCCCTCTTCACCACAGGCAATGAGGAGCGCTCCGGCATGGGTTTTACCATTATGGAGAGCTTCATGGACTCTGTTAAGGTCCGCTCACACCCGGGGAAGGGGACCACAGTCACCATGCGCAAGCGATTCGCCATCCGGGCGGGAGGGTCCGTGTGATCGCGCCAGACACCGTCACCCTCATTCAGGCCGCCCAGGCCGGGGACAAGGAGGCCTGCGGCCGTCTGGTGGAAGAAAACCTGGGGCTCATCTGGAGCATCGTCAAGCGGTACACACGAAAGACGGTGGACAACGATGACCTCTACCAGCTGGGCTGCCTGGGCTTTCTAAAAGCGGTGCAGGGGTTTGACACCCAGTTCGGCACCCAATTCTCCACCTACGCCGTGCCCAAGATCGCCGGGGAAATCCGGCGGTTTCTCCGGGACGACGGCATGGTCAAGGTGGGCCGCGGGAGGAAGGAACAGGCACTGCTCATCCACCGGGCCCGCACCCAGCTGACCGCCCAGCTGGGCCGGGAGCCGGTCCTGTCCGAGCTGGCCCAGGTCACAGGGCTCACCCCGGAGGACATCGCCGCGGCTGATCTGGCTGTCGCCTCCGTGGCCTCCCTCCAGGCTGAGTCCGGGGAGAACGGTCTGTCCCTGGAGGGCATGGTGGGCAGTGAGTCCCCGGAAGAGGGCATGGTGGAAAAGGTGGCCCTGCACACCGCCATCAACCGGCTGCCAGAGCGGGAGCGCAAGCTCATTTTCCTGCGCTACTACAAAGGATTCACCCAGGACAAAACCGCAAAGGTCTTGGGCATCAGCCAGGTCCAGGTCTCCCGGCTGGAGAAAAAGTCCATCCTGTTTCTCCGGGGGGAGCTCAGTGACGATTAGAGTGCCTCCCAGATTCCATCGTCCACGATCCGGTCTGCCTGCCCAACCTTGGACCAGGAGAATTCCGGGACCAAGTCAGAGGGGCGCAGGGCCGTGGGCCGGGGAATCAGCCCTGCGAGATAGGCCAGAAGCCCCACCAGTTTTTCCGGGGTGGTATGCGCCCGCAGATAGCCCATGTCCAGATCCCGGTCCCGTTTGGACAGGCGCCGCCCTGCGGGACTTTTGAGCAGGGGAACATGGCAATAGGTCGGGACGGAGTAGCCCAGCTGTTCCAGCAGCCAAATCTGCCGGGGGGTGGAGGAGAGGAGGTCCCATCCCCGCACCACCCGGGTCACCCCCATCCGTCCGTCGTCCTCCGCCACCGCCAGCTGATAGGCGTAAATCCCATCGGACCGCCGGAGAATAAAGTCCCCGCAGTCCCGGTCCAGCCTCTCCTGCTGGGGGCCAAACACCTCATCCACAAAGGAAATGATCTCTCCCGGCACCTGGACGCGCCAGGCGGGAGAACGGCCGCTCTCTTGGAGGGCGGTTTTTTCTTGGGCCGAGAGGCGGCGGCACCCGGAAGAATGGGAGGCCATGTGCGCGGCCGGCGCCGTCGGCGGCGTGGGGGGCCGAGGCGGCCAAACGCTCCTTCCGGCTGCAATAGCAGGGATAGACCAGCCCCCGGCTGGCCAGCGTTTTAAACGCCGCCTGGTAGAACGGGGTCCGGCAGCTCTGACAATAGGCCGTCTCCCCAGGCCGCCAGCCCAGGTCCCAGTCCAGTCCCAGCCAGATTAGGTCGTCGGCCAGTTGGGATAAATATTCCGGCCGGCACCGGTCTGGGTCTAAGTCCTCCATCCGCAGGAGCAGCTCTCCCCCCAGGTGCCGCACATCCAGCCAGGCCAGCAGGGCGGCAAACAGATTCCCCAGGTGCATTCTCCCGCTGGGGCTGGGGGCAAAGCGGCCCCGGACCGTTGCATTGGTTGCCATGGTATTCTCCTCCCGCTGCATTTTCCCCATTGTATCACAGGTCCGCTCTTCCAGCAAACCTCCCTTTCCCTTGCCATTCCAGGGCAGATATAGTAGAATAAAAAATAAAGTCCCTAAAGCCCCGCGACACACAAATAGGAGGATGCCCCATGAAACCACTTCATCCGCCCCGTTTTCTCCCTCTTATCCTTGCCGCTGCGGCCTGCGGCCTGGCTGCCCTCTGTCTGTGGCAGGTCCTCCAGCTGAAGAGTCAGCTGAAGGACACCACTCTGTCCCAGGCAGAACAGCTCTCCGCGATGGACGCCACCCTGCAGGCCCTCCCTCACCAGATGGAGGACGCCCTCCACACCCAGGCCTCCCTGCTGGCCAACTATGACTGGCATTACGGCGACCTGAACCCGGAGACCGGAACCCTCCCTGTCACCTTCACCGCCGTGCCCAAGGAGCAGACCGCCAGTGTCACCACCGCCACCCTTGTCTGCAACGGGAAATCCTATCCCATGGAGGCCCAGGACACCGGCAGTTTCACCGTCACGGTAGAGGTTCCCCTCCTCCAATCCCTGGCGTTTCAACAGGTCATTCTGGCAGAGGGTCCGCAGCAGCGAATCGAGGCACTGGACTTGCAGGAGGCGGCCGGCACGGAGGAATTGCTCCACCCGTGGATCACCCTGGACACCACCGCTTCCCTGGAAAATGACCAGCTTGTATATGAAGACGGTTCCCTTTCCATCGCACAGATGACACCCGGCCAGGTCCAGTCTGTCACCATGGTGGCCGCCGTGGATGGCAAAGAAGTGGGCAAAACTCCGATTCCCTGGGAGGATGTCCCAGAGGGTTCCGAGGCTTACTTCCCCTTTGACACCGCCTATCCCGCCGCTTCCGGCCGTGTCTTTACTCTGTCCGCGGAGGTTGTGGACAGCTATGGCCTCCGCTACGTCATTCTTGTGGACCAGCTTTCCCTCCAGCCCGATTCTGGCAGCGCCGTCTCCACGCCGGAAGACGGTCCGGAGGGCGCCGCCTCCATGAAAGTCTACTCCTCCCAAGGAAGCCTGCTCTGGGAAGGACGAATGGACACCTTTCCATACTAATACAACAGAAAGAAGGAAATCCCCTATGTCAATCGCAGCCGTACGTGACTATTTTGCCCAGTTTGGCATGGCAGACAACGTGCTGGAGTTCTCCACCTCCAGCGCCACGGTGGAGCTGGCCGCCCAGGCCGCCGGCGTCATCCCCGCCCGGATCGCCAAGTCCCTGTCCTTTAAGGTGGATGGCAAGGCCATCCTCATTATCACCGCCGGGGACGCCAAGGTGGACAACGCCAAATTCAAAAACGCTTTTCACACCAAAGCCAAGATGCTCACCCCCGAAGAGGTGGTGGACCTGGTGGGCCATGCCGTGGGCGGGGTCTGCCCTTTCGCCATCAAGGAAGATGTGGCAGTCTATCTGGACTGCTCCATGAAACGCTTTCCTTCTGTCTTCCCCGCCGCCGGGTCCGCCAACAGCGCCATCGAGCTGACCTGCGACCAGTTGGAGCAGTATGCCCAGAATGTCCAGGGCTGGGGGGACTTCTGCAAGGGGTGGCAGGCGGAGGACTGAGCACCCCCGTGCGTTTGCAGGAAATACCTGAGACAGCAGAAAATCGCGTACAAAAAGGGGGTGCCTTCGCTGGCATCCCCCTCTCTTTTTGTCCGTCCGCAGAGCAGATATCCAACCACCAGGCGTTGCCGCAACCACCTGTTGCTTGCCTCTCCCCACCGGAGATGGTACAATGGCCGCGAGGTGATGACATGGAGACAAAGGATGTGATCCTGCAGCTACGCATCCAAAACGGATGGACCCAGGAGGAACTCGCGGAAAAACTGTGTGTAACCCGGCAGGCGGTGTCCCGCTGGGAAACTGGAGAAACCACGCCAAATCCAGAGACCCTGAAGCAGCTGTCCGCCCTGTTTGACGTATCCCTTCATGCACTGCTGGGGGCCCCGAGGCAGCTGATCTGTCAGTGCTGCGGAATGCCTTTGGAGGAGTCCTCCATCAGCAAGGAACCCGACGGCACCCCCAATGAGGCATACTGCAAGTGGTGCTATGCAGATGGGACGTTCACCTATTCCAATTTGGAGGAGCTGATCGCATTTCTTGCCGGCCACCTGTCCAACAGCCACTGGCCCCCGGAGCAGGTCCGCGCCTACTTTACCGAGCTGCTGCCCAAGCTGGCCCATTGGCGTTCCAGGGAATGATATTGGACGCAGAAAACCCCGGACGGGAATCCCGTCCGGGGTTTTGTCTGGTTGGATTGCCTGGGCTCAGGCCAGCGCAGCGGTGATGATGGCCATCTTGTAAACCTCATCGGCGTCACAGCCCCGGGAGAGGTCATTGATGGGGGCGTTCAGGCCCTGGAGAATGGGGCCGTAGGCGGCGAAGCCGCCCAGGCGCTGGGCAATCTTATAGCCAATGTTGCCGGACTGAATCTCCGGGAAGATAAAGGTATTGGCGTGGCCGGCCACCTTGGAGCCGGGGAACTTCTGCTGCCCCACCACCGGGGACACAGCGGCGTCGAACTGCATCTCGCCGTCGATGGCCAGCTCAGGAGCGGCGGCCTTGGCCTTGTCGCAGGCGTTCTTCACCTTGTCCACCGCGTCACCCTTGCCGGAGCCCTTGGTGGAATAGCTCAGGAAGGCAATCTTGGGGTCAATGCCGAAGGTCGCGGCGGTCTTGGCGCACTCCAGCGCGGTCTCCACCAGGGCGTCCTCGTCGGGATCGATCTGGATGGCGCAGTCCCCCATGCACAGGCGCTCGTCCACGCCGTCCTTCTCCCGCTGGAGAATAAAGCAGGAGCTCACGTTGCTGTTGCCGGGCTTGGTCTTAATGAGCTGAAGCGCAGGCCGGACGGTGTCCGCGGTGGAGTAGGTGGCACCGCCCAGCAGGCAGTCGGCCTCCCCCATCTTGACCAGCATGGTGCCGAAGTAGTTGCCCTTCATCAGGTTCTTCCGGCAGTCCTCGGGGGTCATCTTTCCCTTGCGCAGCTCCACCATCTTCTCCACCATGGCGTCCATGCCGGCATAGGTGGCCGGGTCCACAATGCGCACGCCTTCAATGTCAAAGCCGCCCTTCTCCGCTGCGGCCTTGACCTCGGTCTCCACACCCACCAGGATGGGGGTCAGGAAACCATCCTTCTTCAGGCGGGCGGTGGCCTCCAGAATCCGGGCGTCAGAGCCCTCGGTAAAAACCAGGGTGCGGGGATTGGCTTTCAGGGTTTCGATCAGTTTTGCAAACATGATAGGTTACCTCCAAATACAAGACGGTTCCGTCTTTTTCTTACGAAATCAACCAGTTTATTGTAGCACTATCTCACCGCCGATGCAAGGGCCGAAGGGGAATTCTCATCCCAGCACCGCCCGGCACAGGCGGGAAACCGCCTCCTCCACCTTCTCCTCCTCCAGGCCGGAATAATTCATCACCAGCACATGAGGACGGCGGTTCTGGGCGGCAACATAATATTGGGACACGAAGGAGATCCGCAGGTCCTGGGCCTGGGCCGCCTGGAGAATCTCCTCGTCGCTGCGCTGGGTGTCCAGCTCCAGCAGGAAATGAAGGCCCGCATGCTCCTCGCTGATCTTCACCCTGCCCGCCAGAGGGGACTGCCGCAGGGCCAGCAGGAGCTTGTCCCGAAGTGCCCGGTAGTGGTTGCGCATCCGGTTGATGTGTTTTTCAAAATATCCCTCGGAGAGGAACCGGGCCAAGGTCATCTGCTCCAGGCAGGAGACCGTGCCGGAATAAAACCCCAGGGTCTCATAAAACCGGGTGACCAGGTGCTTGGGCAGAACCAGATAGCTGATCCGAAAGGCCGGGGCCAGGCTCTTGGAAAAGGTATTGATATAGATGACCTTCTCCATCACATCAATGCTCTGCAATGTGGGGATGGGCCGGCCGGCCAGACGGAACTCACAGTCATAATCGTCCTCAATGATATACCGGTTCTCCCCTTTGGAGGCCCAGCTGAGAAACTCATACCGCCGACTGACCGGCATGACAATCCCCGTGGGGAAGTGATGGGAGGGGGTGATGTGGAGAATCTCCGCGCCGCTCTCCTCCAGCTTCTCTGGAATAATGCCGGCCTGGTCCATGGGAATGTGATAGGTCACCACATCGTTCTTCTCATAGATCTTACTCAGCCGAAGATAACCCGGGTCCTCCACCGCATAGCCCCACTGGCGTCCCAGGAGCTGGATCAGGACGCTGTACAGGTACTCCGTCCCCGCCCCCACCACGATCTGCTCCGGGTCAATGGTCATCCCCCGGAATTGATAGAGGTGGTCGGAAATGGCCTGCCGGAGCTGCCGGATGCCTCCCGCAGAGGTATCGGTGAGCAACGTCGCCTCATCCTCCCCCGCTGTGACATCCCGCAGAAGCTTTACCCACACAGAGAAGGGAAACATATCCCGGGCCACGGAACTGCCCACAAAATCCGCCCAATAGGCCCGCTTGTCGGGCTCCCGGGGCGCGGGCCCCTTGGGCCGGGGAGGAAGCGGCGCCACCGGCTCCTCCCGCTCCAGCTCACAGACATAATACCCCCGCTTGGGCAGGGTGTAGAGGAAGCCCTCCGCCACCAGCTGTGCGTAGGCGCTCTCCACGGTGATGGTGCTTACCCCCAAATTCTTGGCAAAGGTCCGCTTGGAGGGCAGCTTCTCCCCCGCCCGCAGCTTTTTCTGGAGAATATCCTGCTTAATACACCGGTAAAGATGCTCATACATGCTCTCCGTGTCAATGTTTTCAAAGGAATAGGTGAGCAAATTCCGGGCCTCCTTCCCACAAACTGGCCATGCCACCTGGCACAAAAATGTTTTTTCTCATATTATCAGGTTTATTATAGTCCCACGGTATCCCCTTGTAAAGGAAGGGAAGCCGGAAAACCTCTTCGTCAATCTATCAGATTTTTCCCACGGTTTTTCCCCGATGTTTGGTGCTCTTTTTTGGTCCCATTTTTTGGAAAATTCTGCCGAATGATTTCTTGTGAAAATTATGATAAAAGCCCAAGGGAAAGTCCCTTAAAATTTATGATAATAGAGCGGAATCCCCGCTTCCCCTCCCTCTGCCCAGTGTTTTCCGCCCAAGCCACAGGTCATTTTGACGGTTTCCCCTCAGGCTCCTTCACCGTCAGAGTACTTGCAAGGTTTTTTCTTTTCGTGTATAATGAAACACGAATAGAAACACATTTGTTCTTGCAAAGTGAACACTGGCAGAGGAGCTGCCTCGAAGGATATCTTGATTTCTATCCCAACACGACGTTAAGAAGGAGTTTGCTTATGAGTGAAGTACGTATCAAGAACTTCAAGCGAGTACTGGTGGCAAACCGCGGAGAGATCGCCATCCGCGTGTTCCGGGCGCTCAACGAGCTGGGCATCACCTCGGTAGCCGTCTACTCCAAGGAAGACAAGTACGCCATGTTCCGCACCCTGGCGGACGAGGCCTATCCCCTGAACCCGGAGAAGGGCCCCATCGACGCCTATCTGGACATCCCCACCATTTTGAAGATTGCCAAGGACCACAATGTGGACGCCATCCACCCCGGGTATGGCTTCCTGGCGGAAAACCCAGTTCTGGTGGAAGAGTGTGAAAAGAACGGTATCACCTTCATCGGCCCCACCGTGGACAGCATGAACGCCATGGGCGACAAGATCTCCTCCAAGCAGATCGCCATTGCCTCCCAGGTTCCCATCATCCCCGGCGTGGACCACGCCATGAAGACCGTGGAGGAAGCCATGGAGGTGGCCAAGAAGGTCGGCTATCCCGTGATGCTGAAAGCCTCCAACGGCGGCGGCGGCCGGGGCATGCGGATCGTCTCCCGGGAAGAGGATATGCCCAAGGAGTTCAAGGAGGCCATTGACGAATCCAAGAAGGCTTTTGGCGACGACCAGGTCTTTATTGAGAAATACCTGAAGGGCCCCAAGCACGTGGAGGTCCAGGTCCTGGCCGACAACTACGGCAATGTGGTGCACCTGTTTGACCGTGACTGCTCCGTGCAGCGCCGGCACCAGAAGGTGGTGGAGTATGCGCCCGCCTTCTCCGTTCCCGAGGCCTCCCGGCAGAAGATCTTTGACAGTGCCATTCGTCTGTGCAAGCAGGTGGGCTACCGCAACGCCGGCACCTGCGAGTTTCTGGTGGACTCGGACGGCAACCCCTACTTCATTGAGATGAATCCCCGGATTCAGGTGGAGCACACCGTCACTGAACTGGTGACCGACGTGGATATTGTCCGCTCCCAGATCCTGATTGCCGAGGGTTATCCCCTGAACTCCCCGGAGATCAACATCACCTCCCAGAAGGCCATCGAATGCCATGGCTACGCGATCCAGACCCGTGTCACCTCCGAGGACCCCTCCAACAACTTTATGCCCGACACCGGCAAGGTGAGTGTCTATCACTCCGGCTCCGGCAACGGCATTCGTCTGGACGGGGGCAACGTTTACACCGGCGCCGAGATTCTGCCCTATTACGACTCCCTGCTGGTAAAGGTCTGCTCCTTTGACCGGACCTTCAAGGGCGCCGCGGTCAAGTCCCTGCGTGCCCTGCGGGAGATGCGGATTCAGGGCATCAAGACCAATATCTCCTTCCTGATTAACGTCATCAACAACCCCACCTTCCAGGCGGGTGCGTGCTATACCACCTTCATTGAGGAGACACCCGAGCTCTTCTCCCTGTCCCAGAGCCCGGACCGGGTCTCCAAGATTCTGGACTTCCTGGGGGACAAAATTGTCAACGTCTCCAAGGGAGAAAAGCCCTACTTCGAGGACCGTGTCCTGCCCAAGTACGACGAGACCGCCCTGGTTTACGGTGCCAAGGACGAGTTCAAGAAGCTGGGCGCCAAGGGCTTTACCCAGAAGATCTTGGGCGAAAAGCGCCTGTATGTCACCGACACCTCCATGCGTGACGCCCAGCAGTCCCTGATCGCCACCCGGATGCGGACCAAGGATATTGTGGGCGCGGCAAAGGCCTCCAACGTGATTTTCCAGAACGCTTTCTCCGTGGAAGCCTGGGGCGGCGCCACTTACGACACCGCCTATCGTTTCCTGAAGGAGTCTCCCTGGAAGCGTCTGGAGATCCTCAGCGAGAGAATGCCCAACACTCTGATCCAGATGCTGCTGCGGGCCTCCAACGCCGTGGGATACAGCAACTATCCCGACAACTTGGTGAAGGAATTCATTCGGATCTCCGCCATCAAGGGCGTGGATGTCTTCCGTGTCTTTGACAGCCTGAACTGGATCGAGAACATGAAGATGCCTGTGGAAGAGGCCCTGAAAACCGGCAAAATCGTCGAGGGCTCCCTGTGCTACACCGGCGACATCATGAGCCCCAACGAGGTCAAGTACACCTTAGACTACTATGTGGAAAAGGCCAAAGAGCTGGAGGCCATGGGCGTCCACATCCTGGCCATCAAGGACATGGCCGGCCTGCTGAAACCCTATGCGGCCCAGAAGCTGGTGGAAACCCTCAAGTCCGAGCTCCACATCCCCGTTCACCTGCACACCCACGACACCACCGGTGCTGGCGTCGCCACCGTGCTGAAGGCTGCCGAGGCTGGCGTGGATATCGTGGACCTGGCCATCGAGTCCATGAGCTCCTGCACCAGCCAGCCCTCCCTCAACGTGGTGGTGGAAGCCCTGAAGGGCACCGAGCGGGATACCGGTCTGGACTTTGAGGGCTTGGATGAGCTGAGCCGCTACTATGAGCATGTCCGCAAGGTCTACAAAGCCAACGAGAGCGGCATGGTCTCCCCCAACGCCCAGATTTATAAGTATGAGATCCCCGGCGGACAGTACTCCAACCTGCTGGCCCAGGTCACCGAAATGGGCTCCAAGGATGAGTTTGAGAAGATCAAGGAGCTCTATCGCCAGGCCAACATCCTTCTGGGCAACCTGATCAAGGTGACCCCCTCCTCCAAGGTGGTCGGTGACCTGGCCATCTTCATGCTGAAGAACGGCCTGACCAAGGACAACATCCTCACCGAGGGCGCCTCCCTGTCCTACCCCGACTCCGTCATCGACTTCTTCAAGGGGATGATGGGGCAGCCCGAGGGCGGCTTCCCCAAGGAACTGCAGAAGATTGTTCTGAAGGACATCGAGCCCATCACCGTCCGTCCCGGTACCCTGCTGCCTGATGTGGACTTCGAGGATATCAAGCATCACCTCCGGGAGAAGTTTGATATGAAGGGCTTCTCTGACTTCGAAATGGAGCAAAAGGCGGTCAGCTACGCCCTGTATCCCAAGGTTTATGAGGACTACTGCACCCACTTCGAGGCCTACAACGACGTCACCACCCTGGAGAGCCATGTCTACTTCTATGGCCTGCGCAAGGGAGAGGAGACCGTCCTGAAGGCCAGTGAAGGCCGCGATATTCTGATCAAGTTCGTCGGCATGTCCGATCCCGACAAGGAAGGCTATCGCGTGCTGACCTTCGAGGTCAACGGTATCCTCCGGGAGCTGAAGGTGCTGGATAAGACCCTGGAGGTTCTGGAGGACCGGAAACTCAAGGCCGACAAGAACAACCCCTGCCACCTGGGCTCCACCATTCCCGGCACGGTGGAAACCGTCCTGGTGAAGGAGGGCGACGAGGTTAAGGTCAACCAGCCCCTGATGATCGTGGAAGCCATGAAAATGGAAACCACCTTCGTCTCCAAGGTCAACGGCAAGGTCGATAAGCTTTATGTGGCCCCCGGCGACCGGGTCAACACGGAAGATCTGTTGGTTTCCTTCATTTTGGATGAAGAGGAATAATCCCTTAAATACACCTAAAATTCCCCTCGCTCAGGTGAGCGAGGGGAATTTTTTCTATTCATTTTTCTGTTTTCCTTGGGCAAGAAATTTTAACATAAAGACCTCAAAACACGATCTGTCAAATAAAATTTCTCTATCCGGTTGCGGTTAAAACAAAAAACGTCCCCCACCACAGTGTGGTGGGGGACGATCTTTACTGATTCATCAGTGGTTCACAAGGGTCAATTACTTGCCCTCAGCAACCTCATTGATGGACTTGGACAGTCTTGCAACAGCCTCGTCGCAGTCAACTTCACGGATGGTCAGCGGAGGCACCATACGGATGATGTTGGCGCCAATGGCGGTGACCAGGAAGTGGTTCTTGATGCAGTGACGCTTCACTTCCACAGCGTTGATGCCGTCTTCCAGAACAACACCAACGAACAGGCCGCGGTGACGGACGGTCACAACGTGAGGCATCTTAGCCAGCTCAGCAGCGAAGTAATCGCCGACCTTCTTGGCGTTCTCGGGCCACTTGCCAGCCTTCAGCTCACGCAGAACAGCCAGGGAAGCGGCGCAGCTGACGGGGTGGCCAGCATAGGTGGAACCGTGGGTGCCGGGGCCGAAAGCAGTGGCGACACGGTCGGTGCAGGCGATGCCGCCGATGGGCATACCGCCGCCCATAGCCTTAGCCATGGAGACAACGTCGGGCTTAATGCCATAGGTCATGTAGCACATGAAGTCGCCGCAACGGCCCCAACCAGCCTGGACCTCGTCCAGCAGCATCAGGATGCCCTTCTCGTCGCAGAACTTACGGATGCCCTGGATGAACTCGTCAGTTGCGGGGAACACGCCGCCCTCGCCCTGAACAGGCTCGAACATGATGGCGCAGGTCTTGCCCTCAACATAGGCAGCCTTGAAGGCGTCCAGGTTGTTGAACTCAGCATAAGTAAAGCCGGGGGTCAGGTCGCCGAAGCCCTTCTGGATGGCGGACTCGGGCTGACCGGTAGCGGTCATGGCGCCGAAGGTACGGCCGTGGAAGGACTGCTTTGCGGTGATGATGTGCCAAGCGTCGGGACCGATGTTCTCAATGCCCCACTTACGGGCAATCTTGATCATAGCTTCGTTGGCCTCAGCGCCGGAGTTCTGGTACATAACCTTGTCCATGCCGATGGTCTCGCAGATCTCCTTGGACAGGACAGCCTGAGGAATGGTGTAGGGATAGTTGAAGGTCTGCATAATCAGAGCGGACTGCTCCTGAACGGCCTTCACCACCTTGGGGTTGCAGTTGCCCAGGCAGTTAACAGCGATACCTGCATAGAAGTCCAGGTAAGCTTCGCCGTTCTCATCATACATATAGATGCCTTCAGCATAATCTGCCACGAAATCCATACGCTCGTAGGTTTCGATCATGTACTTTTTGACCTGAGCTTTCAGCTCAGCGGCGGTCAGACCAGTGTCTTTCAGTCTCATAAGAAATTCCTCCCATTCAAAAATAAATGTAAATATAGGGATTTCCAGGCCTGTGAACCAAGCCCAGTATTCACAACAGCCGGCTACTCATTCCGTCTGTTTTGAATCACGTGCCAGGAAATCCGTCTTTCAACGAATCCCCTGTAACTTGTGACTATAATAGCACCAATTTCTCAAAAATGAAATGCACCTTTTGCACAAATTATTCCCAACAGTTTCTGGCGAAAATACAATTTCCCACGCAGGATTTTATGCATCGTCCGCCGCGTCCTTCTTTCTTTTTTTCTTTTTTCCCTGAAATTTCAGGTTTTATTTCCCTCCGCAAGGAGTTTTCGTCCGTTTCCTCCGTTTCTTTTTCAAGTTTTTCCCGCTTCCTTTGTCATTTTGTGCTTCGTCGTTTTGCACAAGCACCATTTTCCCTGCCCTGACAGCATTTGGCCCTTTTTTTCTGCCCGGCCAGGGATTGTCCCGCCCCCCTCCGTTGCTTTTCCGCGCGGTTCTTGTTACAATAAGACATCTGCAAAGGAAGTGAAGCAACCATGGAACTGAAACGAATCACCCACGCGGAAAACGTCCGCCTCTCCGACAGCGGGCGGGCGGTGCGTATTCTGGATCAAAGCCGGCTCCCCAACGAGACGGTTTATTTGGAACTCTCCCAGGCGGAAGATCTCTACGAAGCCATCGCCTCCCTGCGGGTCCGCGGCGCCCCCGCCATCGGCATCTTCGCCGGGTATGCCCTGTACGTTTTGGCGCTGCAAAGTCAGGAAACCCAATATGGTCCCTTTTTAGAGGCCTGCCGCCGGAACCGAGATTACCTCAACAGTTCCCGCCCCACAGCGGTCAATCTGCGCCACATGCTGGACCGGGTGCTGGCGGTGGCCGAGTCCATGCCCTGCGCCGACGTCCCCTCCATCCAGGCGGCCATGGGCCAGGCGGCCCGGGCCATTCACCAGGAAGACATCGCCATGTGCACCGCCATCTCGGAATACGGCCTGTCCCTGGTCAAGGCGGGAGACGGCATCCTCACCCACTGCAACGCCGGCCCCCTGGCCACCTCCCGGTACGGCACCGGCTTGGGCCCCTTGTTTCTGGCCAAGGAGCGGGGCATCCCCCTTCACGCCTGGTGTGATGAAACCCGCCCCCTCCTGCAAGGCGCCCGTCTGACAGCCTATGAGCTTCAGCAGGCCGGCATCGACTGCACCCTCATCTGTGACAACATGGCCAGCCTTGTGATGAAGGAGGGGAAGATCAACGCCTGCTTTGTTGGGTGTGACCGGGTGGCCCGCAACGGGGACACCGCCAATAAAATCGGCACCTCCGGGGTGGCCATCCTGGCCAAGCACTACGGCATCCCCTTCTATGTGCTGGGCCCCTCCTCCACCATTGACTTTACCTGCCCCGACGGGGATCACATTCCCATCGAGCTGCGGGACGGTGGAGAGCTCAAGGAGAAATTCTTCTCCGCGCCCGTCGCCCTGCCCCAGGTCAAATGCTACAATCCCGCCTTTGATGTCACGGATCACAGCCTTATCACCGCCATCGTCACAGAAAAAGGCATTTGCTATCCCCCCTTCGAGCAGAGCTTCGCCCAGGTCTTCGGCCGCCCGGAAAAGGAGGCCACATGAACCCTCCCTATCCCTCAGACGCCCAGGCCAAGGCGGAAATTTTGGACGCCGGGCGTAAAATTTATCAGCGGGGACTGGTGGCCGCCAACGACGGCAATCTGTCCGTTCGGGTGGGGGACAACGCCCTGTGGGTTACGCCCACCGGTGTTTCAAAAGGCGCCATGACGGAGGATATGCTGGTCAAGCTCTCTCTGGATGGCACGGTATTGGAGGGGACTCGGAAGCCCTCTTCGGAGACAAAAATGCACTTGCGCATCTACCAGGAGAACCCCGCCGTCCGCGCCGTGGTGCATGCCCACCCGCCTGCCGCCACCGCATTCGCCGCGGCGGGCCTTCCCCTGGACCGCCCTGTCCTCCAGGAGGCTGTGGTGCAGCTGGGCACCGTGCCTGTGGCCCCCTTTGCCCTGCCCGGTTCCCAGGCGGTGGCGGACAGCGTCGCCCCCTACTGCCAGGCGTACCGGGCCCTGCTGCTGGAATACCACGGCGCGGTCACCTGGGGAACCTCCATGGAGCAGGCCCACTACCGTTTGGAATGTCTGGAACAGCTGGCCACCGTCACCCTCCACCTGCGGACTTTGGGCATTCATCGCACGATGCCGGAGTCCCTGGTTAAGGCGTTGGAGGGGCTGCGCCCCGCCTGGGGCATCCAGTGACCCCGCTGCCGTTCTCCTCCCTTCGGAGAGGGTTTCCCCTTTCCGCCCGCTTATTGGGGGCAATTCCACACAGCTTATACCAAACTTTTCCTGAAAAAACAACAAAAATCCCAAAATTTTTGTAAAATCTTTCAAAAGATGATGGACAGAACCGGGAATCTGTATTACTATATCAATGAGAATGGGCAGAAGAAAACGGTTTGTCCGCTCTAAGGAAGCAACAACTTGTCAACAGTACACCGATTTCGGTCGAAGTTATAAGTATTTCTTCCTTATTTGTTGTAGAGAAACGTTATTGACAGGATAGCGTTTCTGAAATAATATACTTTTGAGCTCACTCAAAGAAAGGACCTTTCTACTATGGCTGAACGAAAACGCGAACGCGCAAAAACCAGCGGGACTCCCGCAAGTATCCGTGAGGCGTTGAAGAAGGCGACAACTGAGATGTTGGTGCTCTTCGTGCTGCGCCACAAATCAATGTACACCTACGAAATGATGCAGGAGATCGACCGCATGAGTACAGGGAAGATCACCTTTAATACCCTTTATCAAGCCATCTATCGTCTGCAGAGTTTCCAGTACATTCAAGAGGAAGGTAAGGTGGTGTCCGAAGACAATCGAGTTCGTATTTATTTCGCAATTACTGCGTCCGGAGTAGACTATCTCGAGAAACTGATCGAGGAGTATCGTTCCTTCACCGGTGCCGTGGATCAGATCCTGGATCAGGAGAATTCCAACACCATTCGCATAGGAGAATGCTCATGATGTTAGCAAACGACTTGAAAACCTATTACGATGAAGTTCGCCGCTACTTGGACTGTCCCAAGGACGAACAAGATCGTCTGCTTTTGAGTGTCAACAAGCAGGTGATTGAGTTACAAGTGGATAATCCTAATTTGGACTATGACGGGATCGTTGAATTTTTAGGAGAACCTGAAAGTTTAGCAGCTTCGCTTATAGAGTGTTTATCTCCGGATGTTATTCAAGTATATCACAAAAAGAAGAAGCGGAAACACGCAAGATTGGTAGCTTGCATTGTAGTAGTTATCGTTGCGTTGTCCCTCTCATCTGTATGTGCTATTCTTGCAAAGTCTCAAGCAGAATTTACTCAAAGTGATATCGTCATTTAATGAGTGTTTCTGCAAATAATCTTCTTATCAAGAGATAAGCACGGAGGATTTTTGAAAATGAATCATTTAATAAAAAGGCTTTCTTCATTTGCACTTGTGGCTCTTTTTGTTGTGTTTCTTATTCCTGCTCCCCAAGCAGGTGCTACCGATATTGCTGATATTGACTTTTCTGTAGAAGACTTAGGAAATGGCTTTTCAGCAGAGACTCAATTAATTATCTATTCCCCCGTTACTAGAAATACTTCCAAATCGGCTCAAGTTATCCGCACAATAAAAAAAGATGGTTCCACTATCGCTACTGTTACATTTAACGTAACTTTCACTTACAATGGAATAACTGCTGGTGTTGTCAGTACCAGTTATTCTAAAAGTGTAGTTAGCGGTTGGAGTTATGTTAATCACAGTATTACTAAAACAGATGTTGCTTCCAGCAGTGGTGGTACAGCGACTTTACGCGCTGAGTTAAAGAAGTTCCCCTTCACTGTTCCTGTCAACATAACTGTACATTGTTCTCCTAGTGGAGTTATCACTAAGAGTTAACGCTTTACCATATTTGTAATTTTTTATCCCCAAACGAGAGAAAACATTTTTCTCTCGTTTGGGGATAATTATTATGTTTTGATTATGTTAAATTTCTATACAACTTCTCAGTTTCTTAAAATCATTTCAAAATTCACATCTCCCGCCGTCCCTCCAACGCGCGCATAAGGGTAGCATCGTCAGCATATTCTAAGTGGCCCCCCACGGGAACACCATAGGCCAGACGGGTCACCTTTACACCGAACGGCTTGAGCATACGGGACAGATACATGGCCGTGGCCTCTCCCTCCGTGTCGGGATTTGTGGCCATAATGACCTCCTGAATCTCCCCCTGCGCCACCCGGTCCAGGAGGGATTTGATATACAGGTCGTCGGGCCCCACGCCATTCATTGGGGAGAGCACCCCATGGAGCACATGGTAGGTCCCGTGGTATTCCCGGGCCCGCTCCATGGCAATGACATCCTTGGGATCGGCCACCACACAGACCACGCTGCCATCTCGTTTCTCACTGGCGCAGATGGGGCACAGCCCCTCTCCTTCCGTGAGGTTCTGACAGACGGGGCAGAGGGCAATGGACCGCTTGGCCTCCAAAATCGCCTGAGCAAACTGCTCCACCTCATTCTCGGGCAGAGACAGGACAAAAAACGCCAGGCGCTGGGCAGTCTTATGGCCAATGCCGGGCAGGCGGGCAAACTGTTCCACCATTTTTTCCAATGCGGGGGGGAAGTATTCCATGAAGCTACCTCTTCCTTCTTTTCTTGGGGATACTGCTGGGCCTCTTGCCAGCGTCTGCGGGCCGGGGTTACTCTCCCCGCAGGGCCCGGATGGCCTGGGCGGGGTCCGGCGCGCCATAGATCGCGCTGCCCGCCACCAGTACGTCGGCGCCGGCCTCCACCACCTGGCGGGCTGTCACCGGGTCCACGCCGCCGTCCACTTCCAGCCGGCAGGTGGGGTTACGTTCCTGAATATAGCGGCGGATGGCGGCAATCTTGGGCAGCTGATCGGCCATAAACGCCTGGCCGCCGAACCCGGGCTCCACTGTCATCACCAAAATCAGGTCCACCTTGTCCAGATAGGGCAGCACGGCCTCCGCCGCGGTGATGGGCCGCAGGGCAATGCCCTTCCGGACGCCCCGCCGCTCCATGGCCGCCAGGGCCGCCTGAATGCCGGGGGGCATATCCGCCTCCAGATGGACGGTCAGAAGGTCCGCTCCGGCATCCGCAAACGCATCCACGTAGCGCACCGGTTTTTCAATCATAAGGTGTACATCCAAAAACTGATCGGTGAACTTTCGCAGAGACTTCACCACAGGCACGCCAATGCTGATGTTGGAGACAAACATACCGTCCATCACATCCACATGGAGCCAGTCCGCTTCCCGGACCCGCTGGACATCCCGGCCCAGGTTGGCAAAGTCGGCGGAGAGGATGGAGGGGGCGATTGTAATCATGACACATCATTCCTTTCTCGTCAGCCGCTGGCTGGACAGGGCCCCGGCCAGGGCACACATGGTCCGCCTGGCGCATAGGATACGGCAAGCGGCGGCGGGGAGCCCTTCCCCGCCCAGGAGCACCGGGACCGTCGTCGGTCTTTCCTTACGCCACGGACCGGCCCCGACGGCGACGACCTGGCAGCCCGCCGCATCATATAGCCTTTGGAACGGGTGCCGGCTCTGCCGGTCTTTTTTGTCCGGCAGGGCGCCCTGTTCCATGGGCGCGGAGACGCCCGGGGCGCCCCCTCAAACAGTCTTGGGACCCTGGGGCCCCCGGGCCTCTCCCCCTTGGTCGGGACATTCGGCCGCTGCGGCCGGTTCTCCGGCCCGGCGGTTTCCATTCTATCCGCCTTTTTCCTCCCTGTCAATGGAAAGCAGTCCTTGACAGGGCTTCTTTCTGCGGGTAAAATGTTATAATATTAGAGTATACAACTTTCTGGAAAGGACGGGTCCCGCCCATGGCAAAATTCAAAAAGCGCCCTGTCATCCCGATTTACGCCATTGCCCTGGTCTGGGTGATTTTTACCCTGGTGCACCCGCTGTATCGGGTCTCCGACTATGTGACGGTTATCCTGCTGTCCGCCGTGGTCTTCATTGTGGCAAAGGGCATTTTCCCCACCATATCCTATGAAATGCCGGACCCCCAACCCCAAGCAGCGCCCTCTGCTTCGGAAGAGGAACCCCCAGCGCAGGACGCCGCCCAGGAGGCCCAGGAAGAAGCCCCGTCCTCCACGGGAGACCCCAAAATAGATGCTCTGATCCAGGAAAAGGACCGGGCCCTGCAGGAGATGCGCCGGCTGAACGACGCCATTGAGGATGAGATCATCTCCCGGCGCATTGACCAGCTGGAGGACACCACCGGCAAGATCATTGATCAGGTAGTGGCCCACCCGGAAAAGCTCTCGCAGATTCGAACCTTTATGAACTACTACCTGCCCACCACCCTGAAAATCCTCAACGCCTATGACCGCATGGGCGCCGCGGGCGTTTCCGGGGAGAATATTGACAGCACCATGCAGCGGATTGAAACCATGATGGACACCATCGTCATGGCCTTCCATAAGCAGCTGGACGCCCTCTTCCGGGACGATGCCATGGACATTGCCTCGGATATCACCGTCATGGAAAATCTGCTGGCCCAGGAGGGGCTGGCGGGAGAAGGCAAGACAACCACCAAGAGCCAGGGCAGCGATGTGACCCTGGAGCTGTAAATATTTTACGTGTTGGACTGATTTTAGGAGGAACCTGTCATGAGTGATGAACTGAACCTGACCCCCGAGCTGACCTTAGATCCCTCCGGCGCCGCCGCTCAGGCCGCTGCCGCTCCCGAACTGACCCTGGAGCCTGCTGCCGCCCAGGCAGCCCCTGAACTCACCCTGGAGCCCACCGCGCCCCAGGCTCCCCAGCCTGACGAGGCCGCCATCCAGGCCCAGCGGGACGCCAACGCCGTCAAGCTGGATGAGTCCATGCTCAGCGAGGCGGAGAAAAAGATGGTGGACGAGTTTGCCAAGAAGATCGACGTCACCGACTCCAACCTGGTGCTCCAGTACGGCGCCGCCGCCCAGAAAAATGTCTCCGAGTTTTCCGAAAACACCTTGCAGCAGATTCGCACCAAGGACCTGGGGCAGATCGGAGAGACCTTGGCCGACTTGGTCCGGCAGCTGCAGGAATTTGACCCAGAGGAGGAGAAAAAAGGCTTTGCCGGCTTTTTCCGCCGGAAAAAGAATCAGCTGGCCGCCCTGAAAGCCGGGTACGCCAAAGCCTCCGCCAACGTGGATCAAATTGTGGAAAACTTGCAGGCCCACCAGATCACCCTGATGAAGGACGTGGCCAACCTGGACCAGATGTTTGAGCTGAACGCCAAGTACCAGCAGGAGCTGACCATGTACATCCTGGCCGGGAAACAGCGCCTGGCCCAGATTCAGCGGGAGGACTTGGCCCAGCTCCAGCAGCAGGCCGCCGCCAGCGGGACCCAGGCGGATGCCCAGGCGTACAACGACATGGTCAGCCTGTGCAACCGCTTTGAGAAAAAGCTCCACGACCTGGAGCTGACCCGGATGATCTCCCTGCAAATGGGGCCCCAGACCCGGATGCTGCAAAATAACGACACCTTGATGATTGAAAAGATTCAGTCCAGCCTGGTCAACACCATCCCCCTCTGGAAGAGCCAGATGGTTCTGGCCCTGGGACTGGAGCACGCCCGGCAGGCCACCGCCGCCCAAAACGCGGTCACGGAGATGACCAACAACCTCCTCCGGCAGAACGCCGACCTGCTGAAAACAGGGACCATTGACACCGCCCGGGAGGCTGAGCGGTCCATTGTGGACCTGGAAACCCTCCGCCATACCAACCAACAGCTGATGGAATCCCTGGACGAAGTCCTGCGGATTCAAACCGAGGGAACCCAAAAGCGCAGAGAGGCCGAGGCAGAGCTGGGCCGGATTGAGGGCGAACTGAAACAAAAACTGTTGGCCCTGCGGACATGATCCCTCCGCCCCGCCCTGGGGGCGCGTGTTTCCTGCCAGCGCATCGTTTGCGCCGCAGACGGTGATATCGTTTGGAACACCTATTCTCTCTTGGAGGTTCCTATGAAATTTTTCAAGAAAACATCCGTCGCCATCCTGCTGACGGCCCTGCTGGTGGCCCTGTGCTGTGTCTGGGGCTACTCCCGGGCCTATGAGGCCAGCCACTCCGACCCCGACTCGGTGGTGCAGAGCCAGCGGGCCGGGGAGAGCGGCCTCAACTACTTTCTCAACTGGATTGATGACGGCGCCGGTCTCTTTTCCATGGAGACCACCGACACCCTGGCCCGAAACAACCTGGACCTAAACAACACCTACGGATGTCTGCTGGCGCTGAAGACAGTGAACTATCTCAACGGCCAGGACATCGCATCCTATTCCAAGGACCTCTTCCAGCAGGTCGATCTGGGCCGGAAGGATATGCTGCTGGTCATTGAGTCCAGCAGCCAGGCCTGGTACCTGGTCTACGGCGGGGGACTGCGAACCTATGCGGAGAATAACGACGCCCTGGCCGCCCTGCTGAAGGATAACCTGGACACGGATTTTTTCCAGGGCGAGAGTGACGCGGGGATTTTATCCCTGTTCGATGATCTGGAGCACTGGTGCGCGGAGACCCTTCCTGTTTTGGATGACACCCCGGAACCGGGCAACCCGTTCTTACAGAACGACAATAAAGTTCAGATTCTCTCCCTTGGCGATGTTTTGCTGGGGATTCTCTTTACCCTGCTGGTCAATATCTGGTGGATTATTCTGCTGCTGGTGGTGCTGAACCTGATTGACCGCCACCGTTTTCGGGAATATATCACCAAGCACCCCCCCGGCTCCCTCTCCAATCCCCCGGTCTTTTTCCGTCCCCTGCTCTTCTGGCACGGGCAGGGCTCGTCCTGGTACCGCCGTATGCTGTACCTGGTGACCGAGGCCCCCTACGAGGACGACGACGATTTCGAGGACGACGGCGACCAGCCGGGCCCCGATGGGACCGGCGGCGCGCAGGAGAACGCCTACACCGGCCCCGGGCCGGATGTGGGGCCGCAGGCCTCGGGATTCCGGGGAGACCCCCAGGAAGCGTTCCGCCGGGAGCACCGCGGCCTCTGGGGAACGTGGAGCCGCCTTTGGGACATGGGGTGGGAATGGGTGCACCTGCTCCAGGACCAAGTCAGCCGCCTGTTCGGTGGGCGGCGCATGTAGTCCCCTTTCCCCTTTCTTTTGGATACCCTGGGCCGAAGTTTCTTCGTTCCCAGGGTTTTTTGCTCCCGCTCTCAAAAGGCAACCCCACCGGCTAGAGATACTCTCTCGAACCGGTGGGGTTTTTCGTCCCTTTTTGGCCTTCTCCCCTCACGCCTCCGGAGTGTTCGCCTCCAGTACAGGCTGGGGGGGAAGATCCCCTTTCACCGCCACACAGCGGTTGATCTTGGTGCCCATGTTATGGAATTTTTCCTCATAGTCGGTCATAATCCCCTGGATGCCCTGGGCATGGAGGTCGTGGGTCACCTGCTCTGGATAGAAACCGCCCAAGGGAAACTCCGTCACGGAAAAGGCAAACAGCCCCACGTTGTCCGTCTTGAAGTGAATCTCTCCCCCCGCCCGCAGCACCTGCCGGTAGCGCAGCAGGAAATCCCGGTGGGTCAGCCTCCGCTTGGCGTGGCGCTTGGGGGGCCAAGGGTCGCAGAAGTTAATGTAGATGAGGTCCACCTCATCCGGGGCAAAAAACGCCGGCAGATTGGCCGCGTCGGCGTCAATAAAGAAGACATTGTGCAGCTCCATGTCCCGGGCCCGTTCCATGGCCATGACCATGGCGTCCGGCACCCGCTCCACCGCCACAAACAGGACCTCCGGCGCGGCGGCGGCCGTCTGGCAGGTGAAGCGGCCCTTGCCGCACCCCAGCTCGATCCGGAGCTCCTTGGCTCCGGGCAGCAGGGAGCGCCAGTTGCCCCGCAGAGCCTGGGGGTCCGAAATCAGCCACTGGGCACACCGCTCCATCCGGGGCACCAGATTCTTTTTTCTTCTCATACGCATTGGGTTTCCTCCTCTGATGGCAGACGCAAACTTGCGAAACCCCGGGGAGTTTCGTCACTTTCTGGCTATCATACCATAAGTTTCTCCCTTTGTCAGCGTCTTTCTCCCGATTTTCACCCTTCTCCGGTCATCTTTCCCTTGTCGAAGGGGCAAAAAAGCGGTATGATAAAAGGTACAAAATCCGGAAAGGAAGGGGCCTGTCATGGGTGTGCACGAGGGGCATCGGGACCGAATGAAGCGGGAATTTTTGCAGGGCGGGCTCCGCCATTTCTCCGAGCCCCGGGTGCTGGAGCTCCTCCTATTTTACTCCCGCCTCCAGGGAGACGTCAACCCCCTGGCCCACCGCCTGCTGGAGGCCTTTGGCTCCCTGTCCGGCGTTCTGGACGCCTCCCCCGCCGACCTGGCCAAGGTCCCCGGCGTGGGGGAGAACACCGTGGTCCTCCTGAAACTCATCCCCGCCGTTGCCGCCCGGTACTTGGCCTCCCGAACCAGCGCCGACGTGATCATCTCCGACAGCGCCAGCCTGCGCACCCTGTTTCTCCCCTACTTCTTTGGGGCCCGAAATGAGATGTCCTTTCTGGCCTGCTTCGACGGAAAGCTCAAGCTCCTGGGGGTCCGGCTGCTCAGCGAGGGCAGCCCCAGCGCCAATGAGATCAGTCTGCGGAAGATTGCCACGGAGGCCCTGGCCTTGGGCGCCACCGCCGTGGTGCTGGCCCACAACCATCCCAGCGGCATCGCCACCCCCTCCCAGGAAGATATTTTTATCACCCACTACATCCGGGACGCCCTTCAGCCCCTGGGCATCACACTGTATGACCATGTCATCATGACCGATGACGACATGGTCTCCCTGAAGGACAGCCGTCACTTAAATTCCTTTTAACCCCCATCTGAAAACAACTGTACGGGAGGTTTCTATGCCTAAATTTCAGGTCGTCAGCGACTACACCCCCTCCGGGGATCAGCCCCAGGCCATCGCCAGCCTGGCCCAGGGCGTGGAGCTGGGATTGAACGAACAGACCCTTTTGGGGGTGACCGGCTCCGGCAAAACCTTTACCATGGCTAAGGTCATTGAGCAGGTCCAGCGTCCCACCCTTGTCCTGGCCCACAACAAAACCCTGGCCGCGCAGCTGTGCGCGGAGTTCAAGGAGTTCTTTCCCAACAATGCGGTGGAATACTTTGTCTCCTACTACGACTACTACCAGCCAGAGGCCTATATCCCCCACACCGACACCTTCATTGAGAAGGACAGCGCCATCAACGACGAGATTGAGCGCCTGCGCCACTCCGCCACCTCCGCCCTTTTTGAGCGGCGGGATGTGATCGTGGTGGCCTCGGTCTCCTGCATTTACGGCTTGGGGGACCCCATCGACTACGCCAACATGGTCATCTCCCTGCGCACCGGCCAGGAGCGGCCCATGGAGCAGCTGCTGAACAAGCTCACGGAGATCCGCTATGAGCGCAACGACGTGGCCTTCGACCGCAACCGCTTCCGGGTCCGGGGGGACACGGTGGAAATTTTCCCCGTCTACGCCAACGACCGGGCCATCCGGGTGGAGTTCTTCGGGGACGAGATCGACCGGATCAGCGAGATCAACGTGGTCACCGGCACCCCCACCCGGGTGGTGGACCATGTGGCCATCTACCCGGCCTCCCACTATGTGGCCTCCAAGGAAAAAATGGCCGCCGCCATCCAGGAGATCTACCGGGAGATGGAGGAACGGGTGGCCTTCTTCAAGGCCAACGACCAGTTGCTGGAGGCCCAGCGCATCTCCCAGCGCACCTTGTACGACATTGAGATGATGCGGGAGCTGGGCTACTGCTCCGGCATTGAGAATTACAGCCGGGTCATCGCCGGCCGGCCCGCCGGGTCCCCTCCCATGACCCTGCTGGACTACTTCCCCAAGGATTTTCTTCTGTTCATCGACGAGAGCCACGTGACCCTCCCCCAGGTGCGGGCCATGTACGCCGGGGATCGGGCCCGGAAAACCACCCTGGTGGACTACGGCTTCCGGCTGCCCTGCGCCTTTGACAACCGTCCTTTGAACTTTGAGGAGTTCTCCCAGCGGGTCAATCAAGTGATCTATGTCTCCGCCACTCCGGGGGAGTATGAGCGCAGCCGCTCGGGCCAGATCGTGGAGCAGGTCATCCGCCCCACCGGCCTGCTGGACCCGGTGGTCCAGGTCCGCCCTGTGGAGGGCCAGATCGACGACCTGATCGGGGAAATCAACGCCCGCACCCCCCGGCAGGAACGGGTCCTGGTGACCACCCTGACCAAAAAGATGGCGGAGGACCTCACCAGCTATCTCCAGGGGGCAGGCATCCGGGTGCGGTACATGCACCATGACGTGGACACCATTGAGCGGATGGAGATCATCCGGGACCTCCGCCTGGGCACCTTTGACGTGCTGGTGGGCATCAACCTCCTCCGGGAGGGGCTGGACCTGCCCGAGGTCTCCCTGGTGGCCATCCTGGATGCGGACAAGGAGGGCTTTCTCCGCTCGGAGACCTCCCTCATTCAGACCATCGGCCGGGCGGCCCGAAACGCCCAGGGCCTGGTCATCCTCTACGCCGACCGGGTGACCCCCTCCATGGCCGCGGCCATGGAGGAGACCCAGCGCCGGCGGGAAATTCAAAACGCCTACAACCAGGCCCACGGCATTGTCCCCAAGACCATTGTCAAATCGGTCCGGGACCTGATCGAGATCTCCCACGCCGCCGACGGCAAGGAGAGGAAGGGAAAGGGGGCCAAGGCCCTCACCCCCAAGGAGAAGGCCAGCCTCATCGCCCAGTTGGAACAGGAGATGAAGGAGGCCAGCCGCCGGCTGGAGTTCGAGTACGCTGCCATTCTGCGGGATCAAATCATAGAATTGAGGGGGGCCAGCGAGACCGGCTGACCCCTGAAGGAGGCTTCTCTATGTCCATGCAGTACCACTGCTGTCTTTTGACCCTGTATCTCCTGGCGCTTCGCTGGCCGGGTCCCTCTGCTTGTCCCCAGCAAGTACCGGTATTTTGGATTGACAGAAAGGAGCTTTCCCGATGAAGCAAACGAAACAGGCGGGCGCTGCCGCCCTTCCCAAGTCCGGTTATTTTGCCATGGTCTGTATTCTCATTGCCGGCTCCCTGTGGGGGTGCCTGGGGCTGTTTAACCGGCATTTGTCCGCCCTGGGGATCGCCCCGGAGACCGTGGTCATGCTGCGGAATCTGGGGGCCTGCCTCATTCTCGGCCTGATTTTTCTGGTCTATGACCGCAGTATTTTTCGCATTCGCCTCCGCCATCTGCCCATTTTCCTCTGCTCCGGCCTCATCAGCATTCTCTTTTTTACCCTCTGCTACTTCCGCAGCCAGCAGGTGTCCTCCCTGGCGGTGGCCGCGATCCTGCTCTACACCGCCCCTACCTTCGTGGTGATCCTGTCCGCCCTTCTCTGGAAGGACCGGATCACCAAGCGGAAACTGGCCGCGCTGGTGCTGGCCTTCCTGGGCTGCTGCTTTGTGGCCGGCATCCTCAACGGTGCCCTGACCCTGACCCCTGAGGGCCTGCTTCTGGGCATTGGCAGCGGGCTGTTTTACAGCTCCTACACCATTTTCGGCCGGTTTGCGCTGAAGCATTACCAGCCCTTTACCGTCACCTTCTATACCTTTCTCATCGCCGGCATTGGCTCTCTATTCATGACGAGTCCCGGGGACCTTAGCACCACCTTCCACTCCCCCATGGGGATTCTCCTCTCCCTGGGGCTTATGGTGGTGGGGACAGTCATTCCCTATCTGCTCTACACCAAGGGGCTCAGCGACCTGGGCGACAGCGGAAAGGCCTCCATCCTGGCCTCCGTGGAGCCCGTGGTGGCCTCCCTGGTGGGCATCGCCGCTTTCGGGGAACCAATGACCCTGGGCGTCGTTCTGGGCCTGGTGTGCATTCTGGCCTCCGTGTACATTCTGAGGTGATCCCATGGCAAAAAATAAGGAAGAAAAAACCAACGTGGTCCGCATATTAGAGGCGGCGGGCATCCCCTGCACCGCCTATGAGGTTCCCCTGCCCAAGGGCAAGGTCCCCGACGGCGTCACCGCCGCCGGCCTGCTGGGCAAGCCTGTGGAGCAGGTATTCAAGACCCTGGTTGCCCAGGGCCCCAAGGGGGAACACTTCGTGTATGTCATCCCCGTGGCCGAGACCCTGGATTTGAAAAAGGCCGCCCGGGCCGCCGGGGTGAAATCGGTCTCCATGCTCCCCCAAAAGCAGCTGCTCCCCCTCACCGGTTATGTCCACGGGGGCTGCTCGCCGGTGGGGATGTCCAAGTCCTTTCCCACCTACTTCGCGGAAGAGGTGATCTTGGTGGACACCATGATCTGCTCCGCCGGAAAAGTGGGGTATCAGGTGGAGGTGGCCCCCGACGATCTGATCGCCCTGGTGGGCGGGCAGGTGGCGGACCTCACCCAGCAATAACACAAAAGGAAGAAGATACTCCCATGCAATCTCACATTCACGTCAAAGGCGCCCGCGCCAACAACTTAAAAAATATTGATGTCTCCATCCCCCGGGATAAGCTGGTGGTGATCACCGGCCTGTCCGGTTCCGGGAAGTCCTCTCTGGCCTTCGACACCATTTACGCTGAGGGACAGCGGCGGTATGTGGAATCCCTCTCCTCCTATGCCCGGATGTTTCTGGGCCAGATGGAAAAGCCCGATGTGGACTACATCGACGGTCTCTCCCCCGCCATCTCCATCGACCAGAAGACCACCAGCAAAAATCCCCGGTCCACCGTGGGCACCGTAACGGAGATCTATGATTATCTCCGTCTTCTGTGGGCCCGGGTGGGAACCCCCCACTGCCCCAAGTGCGGCAAGGAGATTCGCCAGCAGTCCGTGGACCAGATCATCGACCAGATTCTCTCCCTGCCCGAGGGCACCCGCATTCAGGTGCTGGCCCCTGTGGTCCGGGGGAAAAAGGGGGAGCACGTCAAGGTTTTGGACAACGCCCGGAAATCCGGCTATGTACGCTGTCGGGTGGACGGGGCTCTCTATGAACTCACAGAGGACATCTCTCTGGAGAAAAACAAGAAGCACAACATTGAAATCGTGGTGGACCGTCTGGTCATCCGGCCGGACATCCTCCGCCGGCTCACCGACTCGGTGGAGACCGCCGCCTCCCTGGGGGGAGGTCTTCTGCTCATCAACCTGGTACAGGAGGACAGGGACCTCACCTTCTCCCAAAACTACGCCTGCGAGGACTGCGGCATCTCCATTGAGGAACTGGCCCCCCGGATGTTCTCCTTCAACAGTCCCTTCGGCGCCTGCCCCACCTGCACCGGTCTGGGCAGCCAGATGAAAGCCGATCCCCAGCTGGTCATCCCCAACCCCGCCCTGTCCATCCTGGACGGCGCCATCGCCGTCTCCGGCTGGCAGAATGTGAAGGGGGATTCCATCGCCCGGATGTACTTTGAGGCCCTGGGCAAGCAATACGGCTTCCAGCTCACCACCCCCTTCCAGGACCTCTCCCCGGAGGCCCAGGAGGTCATCCTCCATGGCACCCGGGGGGAAAAGCTCAAGCTCACCTACCACCGGGCCGACGGACAGGGCACGTTCAGCCAGGCCTTTGAGGGAATTTTACACAACGTGGAGCGGCGGTTCACAGAAACCCAGTCCGATGCCTCCCGGAAGGAGCTGGAGGAATGCATGAGTGAGTGCCCCTGCCCCACCTGCCAGGGCCGCCGGCTGAAAAAGGAGGCCCTGGCGGTGACCGTAGGGAACCTGAATATCGACGAATTCTGCCACAAATCCGTCACCGACGCCCTGGATTTTGTGGATCATCTGACCCTGACGGAAACCCAGGCCCAGATTGCCCAGCAGATCCTCAAGGAGATCCGCTCCCGCCTGACCTTCCTGCAAAGCGTGGGGCTGTCCTATCTGACCCTCAGCCGCCAGGCGGGCACCCTGTCCGGCGGCGAGAGCCAGCGGATTCGGCTGGCCACCCAGATCGGCTCCTCCCTCATGGGGGTGCTGTACATTCTGGACGAGCCCTCCATCGGCCTGCACCAGCGGGACAACGACATGCTTCTGGACACCCTCAAGCGCCTGCGGGACCTGGGCAACACCCTCATTGTGGTGGAGCACGACGAGGACACCATGCGGGCCGCGGACTACATTGTGGATATCGGCCCTGCCGCCGGGGTCCACGGCGGCCAGGTCATCGCCGCAGGCACCGCAGAGGAGATCATGGCCGTGCCGGCATCCATCACCGGCCAGTATCTCTCCGGCGCCAAAAAAATTCCGGTCCCCTCCCGCCGCCGGACCGGCAACGGGCACAGCCTCACCATTCGGGGGGCTGCGGAGAACAATCTGGACCACGTGGACGTCACCTTTCCCCTGGGGACGTTCACCTGCGTCACCGGTGTGTCCGGTTCCGGGAAGTCCTCTCTGGTCAATGAGATTCTCTTCAAGCGGCTGGGGGCCGACCTGAACCGGATGAAGGTCCGCCCAGGCAAGCACACGGCGCTGGAGGGGGAGGAATTTCTGGACAAGGTCATCGACATCGACCAGTCTCCCATCGGCCGGACGCCCCGGTCCAACCCGGCCACCTACACAGGGCTGTTCGGGGACATCCGGGAGCTTTTCGCCTCCACCCCCGACGCCAAGTCCCGGGGATATGGGCCCGGTCGCTTCTCCTTCAATGTGAAGGGCGGCCGGTGCGAGTCCTGCGCCGGGGATGGACTGCTGAAAATCGAGATGCACTTTCTCCCCGATATTTACGTTCCCTGCGAGGTCTGCAAGGGAAAACGCTACAACCGGGAGACCCTGGAGGTCAAGTACAAGGGAAAAAACATCCACGATGTCCTGGACATGACCGTGGATGAGGGACTGGCCTTCTTCGCCAACCTCCCCAAGCTCCGCCGGAAGCTGGAGACCCTGTCCTCGGTGGGGCTCGGCTACCTGAAAATC
>OGYI01000891.1_pt1 | contig 33672 bp, 37 predicted proteins | sample 1576521 | NCBI WGS metagenome assembly OGYI01 (sample SAMEA3541484, study PRJEB24748) | human gut metagenome | biome: human gut; feature: human-associated habitat; material: faeces | place: China | collected 2012
AGTTCGGCTTGGATGAAAACTCATTAACTGAACTTACTGCATTGGAGTCATTCCCTTCATTTGGTGTATTTGTATTATACAACATATGATAAAATGCACAATATGAGTGCAGAGTTTGGTAGGTATGGTGCAGTAAAATGCACAAAGAAAGGACGACAGCTTTTAAAACTGTCGTCCATGATTTTACAAATTCAAAATAATCTCTACAGTATATTGATTATTCTCCTGATTGATTTGCATTGTGCCGCCGATTTGTTCTACTGTGGAACTGACGTTTTTCAGCCCATAACCATGAATACCCTCGCGTTTCTTAGAAGAAAATTCTGGGTCATAGGGATTGGAAATGCGGTAATATAGAATACTGTCCTTTTGTCTTAAAGTTAAACTTACGATTTTAGGCGTATCGGCAGATACACCGCTGCACGCGCGAATTGCGTTATCCAATGTATTTCCGAGAATAACACTTAAAACCAGCGGGGACAGGGCAAGCTGAGGGGAAACAAAAACGTCGATTTTTAAAGTAATACCGGCAAGCGAGGATTTTCCCAGTGCATCATTCAAAATTGCGTTAATAACCGGATGGTCTACATCAACGATTTTGCTAAGCGAATTAAATGATTTGGTAATGGTTTCGAGATATAACTCTGCTTGTGATACATCACTGTCCTTGACTAATGCAGTAACAGCAGTTAATTGCTTTTTTATATCATGCCACAGGCTTCGCGTTTGCTCGTTAGCGGATTTCATCTGTTCGTAATAAGACAGCTGAGTTTCGAGTTGCTGTTCAGCCAAACGCCGCTGCTGCTCGTTTTCGTAATTTGTACGAATAGATCGCATATATACGAAGAATACAATGTTGATGTACAAAATTCCGGCAATAGAAAGTGTTAATAATATTAAAAGAAAGTGCGATACGGTTCCGACCAATTCCAATGATACAATGCAGATAAATACACTGACGAGCTGGCAGGTCGTGAGTGGGAGCAATTCTTTGAATGGAATATCAAGTAAACCTTTTTTGCCGAACAGTGTGACAATAAAAAGAATGAGCAGCAAGTTTATCAGCTTTGCAAAGATGATAAATATGCAGCGTGCTAACCCCTGTCCGAGGATAATCGTTCGTGAAATGCCGGAGAGATAAAAAGGATATTCACATATTACGTCAACCAACACACTGAGGGTTATAAATGCTGTTGAAGTTAAAAGTGCCTTGCGAACAGTGGATTCAAAAATCGCATATGTTGATACACTGATAATGCTCCAGCTAAGTAGGATACGAAGTATACCCGGCATAGGGATACAGCTCATCACGATAATAAAAATACCTACAAGCAAGTATAAATGTCCTTTGTATTTAGTGCTGCGATATTTTGAGTAAAATCCAGATGCAAAAAGATAGAGTAGAAAAGTGTCTAATACACCACTGAGGGCTTCAATTAGCAAAGTCATATGTTTTCCCTCGCAAACTTTGTAAAAGCTGCAATGACATCTTTCTTTCGGTTTCTACTGATTTTGATGAGTTGATGGTCCTGCATTTCTATATCGTCTTTTGTTATGCGAATTACATGATGCAGATTGATTAAGAAACTGGCATGAATACGAAGAAAATTGGCTGATGATAATTGGGGTTCGACCTCTTTCAGGCTCAAGCGAGCTTTGTAAATCTGCTGCTGTGTATGAACGAAAAGCATATAATTACGAGACTCGAAATACAGAATTTCTTGTACAGGGATACGATACAATTCGCCGTTCGAGGAGAATGTAAAATACTGCGGAATAATCAGACGCAAAGCGCGCTTTAGAACTTCGTGGAACTTTGCCTCATTAAGAGGTTTTACAAGATAATGAAAAGCCACATCATAACCACGAATCGTATATTCGGTGCTCTTGGTTACAAAAACAATAAGCGGTTTTGCGCTTCCTGACATAAGTTCTTCTGCAGCATCAAAGCCATTTGTATCATCCATTTCAATATCCAGAAAAATCAATGGGAAAAATGTCGTCTTCGCTGCTGCCAGCAGTTCGTCTGCTGAGGAAAAAAGGACAATAGATAATTCGGGGGCATATCGCTTGACTAATGCTTCGATATTGAGCCGTTCCTGATCTTCATCATCACAAATTGCAATTCGCATAAATACTCCTGTTAAAAATCACATCTCGAAATAAGTTTTAACATTCCAAGGGCTAATTGTTGCTGTTTCTTTGAGAGTTTGGAATAGAGTTGTGCGTATTCTTGCTTCAGTTTTGCGCTTTCTTCGAGTGTTGATGTGCAGAATAAAGATTGTACATCAAGTTCTAATGTCTCAATCAACTGTAATAAAACCGGATAAGATGGATAACTGAGTCCGCGTTCAATTTGGCCGATATATCCGGCGGTTTTTCCGATTTTCTCAGCAAGACGCTCTTGCGTCAACCCTAACTCTTTTCGTTTGGCTTGAATAATTTCTCCAAGACCTGTCATTTATAATCACCTCAGGTATAGCGATACTATTATTCTAAGTAGTATGGATACCAATTAGAAGCGACTAATACTATTATTTTATAATAGTTATACTATCTTTTCAACTAATTACTGCAAAAACATGACTAAACTCTGCAAGGACATTGAAATACTTCAAGAGGTCGATATAATAGTGGGTATCAGGTATAGTAAAGTAAATAAGAGAGAATAGAGTATTTTTATGAAGAAATTTGTCGATTCTTATTGTAACTATCTCCAAAAGAAGCGGATTATTGTATCAAATGAGCAATGGGAAATCTGTGCGTATGGCTTGGAATTGATTGTTTCTGCAGTTCTAAATATTGTAATTTTGGTAATGTGTTCATTTATACTACATGAAGAAAGGTATATTTTATTTTACTTTTTGGGATTTATTCCGTTGCGCTTGTTTGCAGGGGGATACCATGCGGATAATCATTTGAATTGCTGTATAATATTTGCAGGAATTTACTTGGTATCAGTTTTTCTGAGATGTATTGCTGAGCCTCCTTTAGTTCTTTGCTTCATTGTGATTGAAACAATATTGATTTTGCTGTTATCTCCGGTCGAATCAGCTAATAAACAGATTACATACAAACGTCGTAGAATTAGCAGAAATAGAAGTATATGGATATTGCTGGCGAATGTGGTTGTATGTATAGTATTTCTTTGGGTTCAGCCCAATAACAGTTATATAGAATACTATCTTATCAGTGGATTTTTAGCATCATCTACGATGATTGCTGGAAAAATAAAATTACATTTTGCAAGTCGTAAAAAGGAGGGTGCATCTTTATGAAAAAATTTATCAACTGGTGTATTGTGCATGGTGGTCAGATTATTACTGCACTGGCAATTGTTGCAGCAACCGCTTCTGTGGGCACTACTTGTCTGTTTGAATCGTATCAGCCGGAAGTTCCAGAATGCCTTCGTGAGCGATAATATGTGGGCGGATGTACAAATATTGAAGTAAAAAATTCAAATCTGTAAAATTTGATCAGAACGCTACTGCAATCCTAATCAAGGGTGTTGTCAGTAGCGTTTTGATTTGTAAAATGTTTTATGAAGCAAAGCCATTTGTATAGCTTAATAGCTGTGCGAAAGGCTTTATTTTTTTGCCCTAAAATCAAAAAGTGCAGAGTATTTCGCTCTTTTATAGATTCCTGGCAAGCCTGTATTGCCCGCTATCCATAATCTCCAATCTCAAACAAAAACTTTGAGATTGGAGCTTGAAAATGAAAAAGTGGCAGAAAAACCGCAACTACAAGCGGATTAAAGATAAGGACGGCAACGTGGTTGCAAACATCATCACTGTGTTCGGACAGGATATAGAGGTTTCGGACGAGATATTTGATACATACTCGCAGATGGACCGGCGTGCAAGATATATCGGAGAGGATATTCCCGCAGAGAGCGAAATATCGCTGGAACGCACGATTGAGGATGGTATACATATCAAAACGTTGGAAAACGCAGAACTGAGTGCGGAGGAATATTGCTTGCTTGAGGAAGAAGCAGAACATGAAGCAAAAATGCTGGATGAGTTGCCTAAAGTTATTGAATCACTGCCGGAAAGTGACAAAAAGCTGATTAAAGCGCTGTACTATGACGGCTATTCGACCCGAGAATATGCACAAAAATTGGGTATTACGCAGGCTGCAATGCTTAAGCGCCGAAATCGTATTTTGAAGTATCTGAAAAAATATTTTGAAAAATTCTGATTTTCAGGGTGTTCAGTAGGCGTTTTTCTTGGGGGTACAGTGAGGGGATAAATATTCTCTCACTGCTCCTTGGCAACTGAACATCAAACATCAGGTACAAATTCTGTGCGGAGAGCTGCGGCGCAAAGCCGCGAACTGTCGGGCGGCTCCCGACAAGGCGATGACCCGCATAGATGATAATGATACTCCCGATCAGTCACCGTCCGAGCGTTGAAAGCGTCGCAGGCTATGAGATCGGACAACGAGATAGGTGCAATGCCTGTGAGGTCGGTACGCTGCTGACCGCCTGATGTTTCCCGGCAGCCGGGGGTGAGGACGAATAGGCTGACAGAGAAATGCGAGGTGATGATATATATGATAGTGTAAAAATCCAGACAACAGAATAATCACAAACCGGAAGAACCGCATGGATTCCTCCGGTTTTGCTTTTACAGAGAGGTTTATCTATGGAATGGAAAAACGCAAATAAGATACTGCCGGAACGCGGTCATCGGGTTCTGTGCCTGTATCCGAACGGCAAAATGGACGTACAGCTTTACTTAGGCCGTGAGAGCTTCGTTCACGATCTGTACGGCCGCTGTATTTTCTGGACAGAACTGCCGAAACGTCCCAAAGCCTACTTCAAACTCATGGGGCGCAATGAATAAGGAACAGCAGGCAATCGCTCGTCTGGTAGAGCGGGGAAGAAGTGCTGCACTGGTGGCTGCAGGATGGTGTGCTGCCGGGGCAGTTGAGCATTTCAGATTACTTATCAGAAACGGAGTGAAACAATGTCAATCATAAAGCGAATCACCTCAGCGGGACTGTCGTTGGCGATGGCGGCAACGATTATCCCAAGTTCGTTTGCTGTCAGTACGAAATCTGCAAGCACGCTATCCTCGGTGACGGCAAAATATCTTGACGCAGAAAACGGCAAGGAGATTGCCAAAAAGCAGACATACAGCGTCACGCACGAGGAAAAGTCCCCGCAGACGATCACAAACTACACCTACGCAGATTATACCGAAAGTGTTGAGTATGTGTATTCGCATAAGGACTTGACCTACATCATCGGTTATCCTGACAAGGGCGTACATCCGAACGGTGATCTGACCCGCGCCGAAGCCGCTATGATCTTCTACCGCCTGTATGACGGTGATTATCCCAGCTTCACGCGGCGTATGTCAAACAGCACTTTCAAAGATGTAAGCGCAAAGAACTGGTTCTATGAGCCGGTCGAAACGCTGTACAACATCGGGCTGCTGGAAGGCAAGTCCAAGGACAGCTTTGCACCGAACGCGCCCATTAGTCGTGCGGAGTTTGCTGTACTGGTGGCGCGTTTCCAGAACCTCAAATACACCAGCGGCAAGGTTTTCTCTGATGTAGAAAAGGGTCACTGGGCATACAGCTATATCAACGCTGCCAGTGAAGCAGGCTGGATTCGGGGCTACCCGGACGGCACTTTTAAGCCGGACAAGGAGATCACCCGAACCGAAACCGTAAAGCTGGTAAACAGCATGATCAACCGCACTGTTACCCGCGAAAAGCTGAAAGAACTGAATGTCAAGAATCCGTACAACGATCTTGCAGAATCGTTCTGGGGCTATACAGACCTCATGGAAGCTACGGTATCCCATACCGCCGAGGAATGGCATGACGCGAAGTACAATGATGGCAAGTACAATATCATCGTTGAGAAATTCGTAGACATGAGCGGCAAGGAGATCGCAAAGTCTGTCACTACGGCGGGCAAGGCAGAATCCGCGCCCAAGTCCATTCCGGCGTATGAGTATCGCGGCTATATCCGCACGATCACTTATAAGTACAGCACCGGTGACGCGCTCCCGTCCATCGAAAAGACGGCAAGCGTCAAGGACGCTAAGGTAGGTGACGAGATCACCTACACGATCAAGCTGGCGAACGATAAGAAAGCAAGTTCCGCATGGAAAAGCGTCGTGCTGACCGATAAAATCCCGTCCGGCATGACCTTTATTGAGGGCAGCGTGTATGTGAACAATGTAGCGGCTACCCATACTGCAAAGAACGGCACGCTGACCGTGGGTCTCGGTGATATTGCCGCTGGCAAGACCGTGATTGCCACTTTCAAGGCAAAGATTAACGGTGATATGTACAATCAGACGATCTACAACACCGCTGTTGCCAAGGGTACGAACGGTTATGTGACCGCTGCGGACGGAAAGAAAACCAACATTTACGAGGACAAGGACGATGGCGTGTATGTCAAAAAGGGCGATACCGCGCCGTATGTGACCAAGACTGCGGATAAAGAAACCGCGAATGTCGGTGACAAGATCACCTATACCGTCAAGGTTGGCAACGGTGACGGTGCTGTTTACGAGATCGAAAACGCTAAAATGGCAGATACCATTCCGGCTGAGTTTGGCTTCGTAGACGGCAGCGTGCAGATGGATGGCGAGTCCTATCCGTACAGCTACGACAACACCAGCCGCAAGCTGTCTGTGCAGATCGGCAATTTGAAGCCGAACGCTGCCCGCACTGTAACTTTCGCTGTGACCGTCAATAAGTCGGCTTACGGCAAGACCGTACACAACACCGCTGTCCTCTCCGGCGATAACATCAAGGACACCGAGGGCAAGGACAAGGGCGTTGAGATCGGTGACGGCAAGACCAAGCCGGAAGTCACCAAGACTGCGGACAAGTCCTCTGCCAATGTTGGCGATAAGGTGACTTATACCATCAAGCTGGCAAACGGCGAGTTCGCAAGCGTGGCAATCAAGGACGCTGTGCTGACCGATACCATTCCGAACGGATTGGATATGCAGTACGGCTCGGTTACGCTGAACGGCAAGCTGACCAACGATTACAGCTACGATGAAGCGTCCCGCGTGCTGACCGTCAAGGTCGGTGATCTCGCCATTGAGAAAAGCGCGACGGTGACTTTCGTTGCGGTAGTGAATACCGCCGCTTACGGCAAGACCATCTACAACACCGCTGTTATGAAGTCCGACAACGCGCCGGATACCAGCGGCAAGGACAACGGCGTAACCGTTGGTGACGGCAAGGCAAAGCCGCAGATCGACAAGACTGCAAACAAGTCCTCTGCCCGCGTTGGCGATAAGATCACGTACACGCTGACCGTAAAGAATGACGATACCGCAACTGTTCCGGTTGAGAACGGCGTTATCACCGATGTTCTTCCGGCTGGACTGACCTTTGAATACGGCTCTGTCACGTTGAACGGCAAGAACACGAACGATTACACCTACGATGAAAATACCCGCCGGCTGACCGTCAATGTCGGCACCATTGAGCCGGACGCAAAGCAGATTATCGGCTTTACCGCAACGGTGAACGAATCCGCCTACAACACCACTATCCAGAACCTTGCAACACTGACCTCTGATAATGCAGACCCGGTGCAGGACAAGGACGATGGCGTAGCAATCGCGGACGGTGACGCGCTGCTGACCGTTTCCAAGTCCGCAGACAAAACCACCGCCAAGGTTGGCGATACGATCACCTACACCGTAAACGCAGCGAATGCGACCGGTGCGGATGTGAATATCCGCGACGCGGTTATGACCGATACCATTCCGGACGGACTGACTTTCCGCGGCAATGTGACCGTAGACGGCTACTCCGCAGAATATCAGTACGACAATACCGGCAAGACCCTGACCGTATCGCTCGGTGAGATCGCGCCGAACCAGACCAAGGCTATCTGCTTTGATGTAACTGTGAACAGCGACGCTTACGGTATGCACATTGAAAATACCGCCCTCGTCAGCGGCAGCAATACGCCGGACAAGAGTGGTACAGAGAACGGTGTGGATATTGAAGATGGTACGGCAGACGGTCATGCGGGCAACAAGACCGCAAACAAGACCACCGCAGCAGTTGGCGATACGATCACTTACTCCATTCGCCTTTCCAATGGCGCAGCAGCTACCGCAGACTGGGAGAACATGAAAGTGATTGACGTTCTGCCTGACGGCGTAAGTTTTGCAGGAAACGTGCAGGAGAATGGTTCGGCAACGGTCAATTATTCGTACAATGCTACGATGAAAACAATTACGTTCACGCCGGATGCTATCGCAGCAGGCGCACAGACCGTTCTTAGCTTCGATGTAACCGTAGATGATGGTTCGCAGGGCAAGTTCATTGTCAATACCGCTATCCTCGATGATAACGGCAAGGAAACGCCCATGCCGGACGGCGGTGTACAGATTGACGAGGGCAACGCTGCTCCCATCGTAAAGAAGTCTGCAAGCGTCACCACTGCCAATGTAGGCGATACCTTCACCTACACGATCACTGCAAAGAACGGCAACAAGGCAACTGCCGCATGGAAGAATGTCGTAATGACCGATACGCTCCCGACCGGCGTGAAGCTGGTGGGCGGCGTGTATCTCAACAATGAGTTTGCGCTTTACAATCTCAGCGGCAATGCGCTGTCTGTACTTGTAGGCGATCTTGAACCGGGTGAATCGGTTGAAATCACTTTTGATGTGCAGGTGCTTGAAAGTGCGGCTGGTACAACGATTACCAACACTGCTTCGCTTGATGGCGATAACGGTCACGGCACTGCAACGGATAAGGGCGTAACGATTCCTGACACGGCAGAACAGCCGGACGTTAACACAAATTTTTATGTAACCAAAGAGGTTGATAAAACTGTGGTGAATGTGGGTTCTGGCGTTTCGGCAGACCGCAAACGTGCCACTTTTACCATCACGGTTGGCAACGATTCTAACCAGACGTGGAAACGGGTTATTCTCAAAGACACGCTGGATACCACGCTGGTAACGCCGGTTTTGAAGAACAACGTCTATGTGGATGGCGTTCTGAACAGCAAGTGGAGTTTCCAGAACAAAGTGTTCACGCTGGAACTCGGTGACATTGGTCCGCATGAAAAACGTGTAGTGAAAATTACGGTTGAGTTTAAGACCGACGCTGGCGGCAAGACGTACACGAATCTTGCCGCGGCTACGGGTGACAATGGTTCGGCTTCGGGCCGTTCGCCGGAGATTGAAGTGGTTTCGTCTGGTTCGTCCGGTACGCCGGTGCTGACGGATATTCACTATCAGCTGTTCGGTGGTTACGCGGACGGTCTGTGGCGGCCGAATGATCGCGTATCCCTGCAGGAAGCCTGCACGGTTGTATATCGTCTGATTGCTAACGGCGGCAACACATGGCTGCCGCGCGGCACGGCTACCGTTCCGAAATACAAGTACGATATTCCGGAAGAAGCAAAGTATTTCGTTTCCATCGGCGTTCTGCCTGCATCCGCGTTTGATACCGCTCGCATGGACGAGGGCGACGATTACGAGATCAACTACACGATCTCGAAGAACGGCTACCTGCGTATCTGGGCTGCCTCTGGTCAGCTGAATTCGCTGGTGGCCTACGCGACGAAAACGAACATTGGCCTCAGCGGTGATGTATCCCGTCTGACCTTTGCAAAGGCAATCTGCCAGATTACCGGACGTGATACCTCGCCGGATGTTTCCGGTTACAGCGGCAATCTCCGCACATGGGCGGACGCGCCCTCGTCTGTTGTGACCGAGGTTTCGCACGAACATGATTTCATCATGGACAGCGACCGCAACGAATATTGGATTTGAGAGTAGAATGAGAAAACCCGCCTGTTTTGCAGCAGGCGGGTTTTACATTAGCAGAGAGCAACATAGGCTATTCTGAAAGGAAGGGTGAAGCCGTATGGCAAAACAGCAGATCAAAGCGGTTTGCACACACGTTTTTCAGAATGGAGGGGAAACCTGCGACCGGAAACGATTTACAGAGAAATGGGTAGAGATGATCAATCGTATCGAACGGACAGAAACGAAAATTACGGAGAAAAGGCAATGACAAAAGTGCAGTTATGCGTTACAATAAAAGTAGGAAACAGCTTGTTCTTATCTGAATGAGGGATAGAACATGAAAAAAGCAGCAATTTATTGCCGTTTATCCGAGGAAGATAAAAACAAGCTATGTGCGACCGATGATTCGGGCAGCATTCAGAATCAGAAAGCAATGCTGGTGCAGTATGCAGAAGAACAGGGGTGGGAAGTTTATCAGATTTACAGTGATGATGATTATACTGGTGCAGACAGGCGGCGGCCGCAGTTTAAGCGGCTGCTGAAAGACGCAGAACAGCACAAGTTCGATATTATCCTCTGCAAAACACAGTCACGTTTTACCCGTGAATTGGAACTGGTGGAAAAGTATATCCACGGTCTGTTTCCCATCTGGGGTATCCGTTTTGTCAGCATTGTAGATAATGCGGATACGGACAATAAGGGCAACAAGAAATCACGTCAGATCAACGGTCTTGTAAACGAATGGTATCTGGAAGATATGTCGGATAACATTCGCAGCGTACTGACCAACCGCCGTGTCAACGGTTTGCATATCGGTGCGTTTGCACTGTACGGCTACCGCAAAGACCCTGACCGCAAAGGGCATTTGCTGATAGACGAAGAAGCGGCAGCAGTAGTCCGTGAGGTGTTCAATCTATTTGCACAGGGATATGGGAAAACTTCGATCGCCCGTATTTTGAACACACGCGGGATTCCCAATCCCACCGAGTACAAACGACAGCATGGCTTACGTTACAAGCAGGCGGTGAGCAAAAACAGCACCTTGTGGAAATACTTTGCGATTGCGGATATGCTGGAAAATGAAATTTACATCGGCAATATGGTGCAGGGCAAGTATGGCAGTGTGTCGTATAAAACCAAGCAGTGTAAGCCGCGTCCGAAAGATCAGTGGTATGTTGTGCGTGGTACGCACGAGCCGATTATTGACCAGGAACTGTGGAACAAGGTATGTCGGCGGCGAGCAGAGCGCAGCAGACCGTTCAGTGATGGAAAAATTGGTATTTTCGCACGCAAAGCACGGTGCGCATATTGCGGCTATACGCTTCGGTCCTCCAAGACGCAGGACCGGCACTATCTGCAATGTCCGAATCGGCATATCTCTGTGGAAGCCTGTCCCGGTGCGTTTATTGCGGTCAGCCATTTGGAGGAAGCTGTACTGGAAGAGCTGAACCGGATGGCGCAGGAATTTCTCGATAAGGATGAAGCGGCCGAGAGCGTAGCGTTCTGCAAGGATTTGCAGAAACAGAAGAAATGCCTGCAAAAGGAGATCAACACCTATCGTCAGAAGCAGGAGGAATATACAACAGGCATTCGCAATCTGTACCTCGACAAGGTAAAGGGACTGCTGACAGAGCAGGACTATCTTGCTATGTCGAAAGATTTTGCCGGAGAGCGTGATCGGCTGGAGCATGTGATCGAGGATGGCGAAAAGCAGATGCGAGAACTTGAGGAGCGAATCGCTATCGGAGATAACCGCCGTGCACTGGTCGAGAAGTACATGAACATTGAGCACCTGAACCGTGAGATGGTCGATACGCTGATTGACTATGTGACTGTCGGTCGGCGCGCAAAGGGCACGAAAACGGTTCCCATAGAGATTCATTGGAATTTTTGATCAATTATCGTTCAATGAGTATACCGCGTATGATAATATACAGAAATGTGGCGATATATACACTAAAATGGTGCGAAAAGCCTAAAGGATTGTTCTTGTAAAGGTGTAGCTTCCGCTGCCATATCCTCAAACAGATCAGTGATCGGGTCGCCTTTGGACTGGAACGTTGCGGCGCTCCACGGCACACCGGAGGCCGACTGCGGGTAAATGCCGGTCGTGTGATCGACAAAGTAGGCGTCAAAGCCGCCTTCTTTAATCTGCTCAGGTGTGAGATTGCGCGTCAGCTGGTACACGATGGCGGAGATCATCTCCATGTGCGCAAGCTCTTCCGTGCCGATGTCCGTCAAAATGCCCTTGCATTCCTTATACGGCATGGCATACCGCTGGTTGAGGTAGCGCATGGACGCACCCAGCTCGCCGTCCGGGCCGCCAAGCTGAGAGATAACAATTTTGGCGGTCTGCGGATTCGGATTCTTGATCTTTACCGGAAACTGCAATCGTTTATCGTATGACCACATCAGTCCTCAGCTCCTTCCCACGGCCACGGATCGTCGATCCACGTCCAGTGTCCGCTGCAGGTATCGACCTCGCGGGCGGTCAGCGGACCGAATGCATCCTCGTACTCAGCGGCGGCCTTGTCAAACGCCGTGCGCATTTCGTTGTAGTATTTGAGCGCGGCAGCGTTGTCCGGATGGCCGTCGAGGTACTCGATCACCTCAACGAGTGCGAAATCGTACATGCGCACGCGCCCGAGCAGCTTCTCCTTGTCGGTCATTGCGGCACTGCCTCCTCTCCGAGAAACGGCTTGTCGAGTGCCGGAAAGATCGTGCCGCGCGAGAACGCCAGCACCGGATCATACGGCGTATCAAATTCCTGCGTCGGCACAAAGGCCATCGCAAGCGAAAGCAGACCGGCAGGGATACTCTCCTTGGTCTGTAAATGATTCTGCATGGTTATTCTCCCTTCGTATAAGGTAGGAGTTAGGAGATAGGAGTGGATAATGATTTCCCCCGCCCTGCAATATCATCACGATATCTCCTAACTCCTCACTCTCAACATACGCCGTTGGGTCTTAACAAGTTCCGACATTTATGTTATACTAATAGTACTCTTATAAGGGGAGGCATGAAAAATGGAGCTTTCTGAAATCAGAGAACAAAGTGCAAAGGCGGCAGAGCAGGTTTGCGAGGCAGCCAAGCTGAAGATCGGTGACCTGTTTGTGGTCGGCTGCTCGTCAAGTGAAATCCTGGGCGAGAAGATCGGCACGCATTCGAGCGTTGAAGTGGCCGAGGCGGTATTCGAGGGCATTCACAGCGTACTGCATGAGCACGGTGTGGAACTGGCGGCACAGTGCTGCGAGCACCTCAACCGTGCGCTGATCGTGGAGCGTGCTGTGGCAGAGCAGTTCGGTCTGGAGGAGGTCAACGTCGTTCCGCAGCCCAAGGCAGGCGGTTCGTTCGGCACGACCGCGTACAAGCGCTTTGATGATCCGGTGGCGGTTGAGTCGCTCAAGCAGAGCGCCTCTGCGGGCATGGACATCGGCGGAACGCTGATCGGCATGCACATCAAGCCGGTGGTCGTACCGCTGCGCATTGAGACCAAGAAGATCGGCGAAGCCGTTCTGCTGTGCGCACGCCGCCGTCCGAAGTTTGTAGGCGGCAGCCGCGCAGTCTATAACGAAAAACTTTTGTGAGGATTTTATGGGATTAAAAGCAGTTTTTTTCGATCTGGATGACACGTTATACACCAGCTTTCAGGCCGGGGACGCCTACGCCTACGAAAAGCTGGAGGAGTGGGCCATCAGCACGTTTGGAGACAAAGGCAAGGGGTTCGCGGACGCATTCCGCGTCAACCGTAAGCGTCTGGCACGGCAGCAGCCTGCCATGCCGCCCACGCATGACCGTGTGCTGTTTGCGCAGGGCGCACTCGAGCGCATGGGCCTGAACGCCGTTCGCTATTCGCGCGAGGCATTCCGCGTGTACTGGGATGCGGTGTTCGCTAAGATGACCTTGCGCCCGGGCGTGGCTGAGTTTTTGGACGAGCTGCGTGCGGCGGGCGTTAAGGTGGCCATCTGCACCAATATGCTGGCGGATATCCAGATGGAAAAGCTGGAGTACCTCGGCATTGCCGACAAGGTGGACTGCCTTGTTACGAGTGAGGAAGCCGGTGTGGATAAGCCGGGTTCGGCAATTTTCTGGCTGGCGATGCACAAATGCCGCTGTCTGCCGGAGGAGACCGTCATGGTTGGCGACAACTTCACGCACGATATTCAGGGCGCGCTCGACGTCGGCATTGACGGCGTGTGGCTCAACTGGACGGACAAGCCGAAACCGGTCGGTGAGCTGTCCTACACCGAGGTAAGTACATTCGAGCAGGCAGCGGCGCATATCCGCACTTTGCTCTGATCAGTTAGGGAGGACAAGGAAAGACATGCAGCATTTTGACTACAAGCCGCACGGCGTATGTCCGATGAACATCTCGTTCGATCTGGACGGTGATACCGTGCACAACGTATCCTTCAAGGGCGGCTGCAACGGCAATCTGCAGGCAATCAGCCGCGTGGTCGAGGGCATGACCGTGGAGCAGATTGAAGGCTACTTCAAGGGTATTTCATGCAACGGACGCGGCACAAGCTGCTCGGATCAGCTGGCGACAGCGGTTCGCAAGGCGAAAGAGTCTGAATAAACAGAAAGAACCGATACCTTATGGTATCGGTTCGAGGCTGTCGAAAAACTCCGTTTTTCGAGCAGCCTCTCGATTGAAACCACGCTTTCAATCGAATCTTGACGAAAAGCCGCGCCCTACGGGCACAATTTTTCGTCCCTTGTATAATTCCCGAGGTACACGCCCCCGGGAATTATGAATTTGCTGTGCAAATTCTATTTTATGCGTGCTGCCGCACGAAAAGTAAAAACGATAGATTGACTTTATCGACAGACTGGAACCGATACCTTATGGTATCGGTTCTTTTTGCGTTTTATGGGGTGGATAGATGCTGTAAAACAGTGAGAGCAGGTGCTTCGGAGTGTTCTTCCTGCACGCATACGCCGAGCCTGTAGGCGGGATCGGGGAAATTCGGCACAAACAGGGAGCCGGGTGCGCCGACGGTGATTGCCGGCGGCTGACAGGCGATATCTACGCAGAACTGCCGCAGCAGCCGCAGACCGCGGCCGTCGGCCTTGACGTAGCTTTCCTTGAGCGCCCACAGCGTGTAGAACGCGTTTTCGCGCTCGGCAGGTGAGAGTGAGGACAGGTACTGCACCTCATCGGGGTGGAAGAAGCGGTCGGCAATATTGGGTTTGAAGGAGCGGCACTGCTGAATGTCTACGCCGACCGGGTGGTCGCTCACCGCACAGACTGCCCATGCGGCGGAATGCGACAGGCTGAAATGAACATCCGGCGCGGCGGTCAGATACGGCTGGCCGTTCTCGTTCGCGGCAATGTCGAGCGGGCGCGGCACGGACGGACAGCAAAGGCGGATTGCCTCATCCAGCAGCAGGGAAGCGGTGAAGCTCTGCTGACGGGAGGTGCCGTGCAGGCTGTCGATATACGTCAGCCGCGCGGCGGACAGGCGGGAACGAAGCGAAATATTCATAATATCGGCGGCCGATGTGGACAGGGCGAAAAGATGGGTCAAAGTAATGCTCCTCTTGCAACATTCATGTGATTTGCTGTCTGATTAACGAATAAATGCATCAGTTCGGAAAGGCTTCGCAGATGATGGCTGCACCGCCTTGCATTACAGTTCAAGATGGCAGCAAAGCGAGCGCTTTCTCAATCTTTTCAATCAGCCCTGAATCAGCCGGCAGCCAATCCACGCTTTTCAGTGTTTCCTTGGTCAGCCATCGCGCTTCGGCGGCCTCTAACAGTTCAAGATTACCGCGAATCAGCTGACACCAGAAGCAATCCATTGAAAGGTGAAAGGTCGGATAATCAAATTCAACGGTATCAATCAACTCGCCAACCGAAATCTCAGAGGCCAGTTCTTCACGGATTTCTCTTTTTAAGGCCTCCTGCGGCGTTTCGCCGGACTCAATTTTTCCGCCGGGGAACTCCCACAGTCCCTTAAAGTCACCGTAGCCGCGCATGGTGGCAAAGATTTTTTCGCCATCACGAATGACTGCGGCGACCACTCGGATTGTTTTCATAAAATACCTTCCTTATCCGACTACCAGCTTGTTCGTCTTGCGAAGATACTTCGCCGGAATCGGCTGGTCCAGATGCCATGTAATATTCATTGGCTTGCTGCCGGTGTGCTTCACATAGGCTGCCGTTCCAAGACAGGTATACGGTGCAGCGCCAATGCTGTCCTGCTTGAACTCTCGCACAAAGAGAACGACCTTGCTGCCGCGCTGCCGGTGGTTGATATAACGCTGACCGGTGCTTGCCGTATCGGAGGTCGTGCTTTGACTTTGCCAATGGAACAGGCTTTCGTTGATCGAATAGTCGTTGTACATGGTAGTCGGGGAGTAGTCCTTGTCCGCCTTGTTGAGCGTGATAAAGAACACATCGACCTGCTTGTCCGGCAGCCATTTGACACCTTCCCGCACATTTTTCGGCGTCATATAGTCCATTGCAATCAGAATTTGATCTCTGGTATAGGTGCAATGCAGGTCCAGCGGACAATCAAAGCCAAGCGGGACAGGCTGATCGATAAAGTCAATACGTTCCAGATTGAACGACAGAAGCTCGTTCAGTTCGTGCATCATTATCGGACTGTCCGCGAGCAGCTGCATGTTGGCTTGCGTAGTATGGGAACGCCAGTCTGCCGCCTCCTGAAATACGGTTATGTAGAACATTTGCAGCATGCGCTTTTCAAAATCGGAAAGCGAAGCCGCAAGTTCACAGGAGAAGCGCGGAAGAATATCCGTCAGGAACTTAATCCAGCGCCGGGAATCCACAGAAACCAGCTTGCTGAATGCCTTTGTCAGAATGCTTTCGGCAGGCTCGGCAAAATCATCAAGGACGCCTGCAGCTGCACAGAGACGGGAGAAAGAGAATTTACCGTAGATAGACCGCGGGTCGAGGTGATAGTAGCTGATGAAATTCTTCAAGGAAAGGGGAAGGCCGCTGTCCTGTGTGAAGGTTTCGATACGCGCAATCAGACCGGCACGGTCACCGAAGGAGCGGCGAATATTCGCCAGAATGACTTCGGAAGCCTTCTTTTCCAGCTGGATATAGCAGCCCTTCGGCAGTGATACAAAGCCCTTTTTCACCTCGTACTGCATGCTGTGATTGCTGTGAGAGAGCAGTGCAGCAAACTTTTCTTCAAAATTGTATTTCTTGTTTGCCTGACCGATAAAGTCCAAAACGGTCAGGCATTCTTTTCCTTCCGAGAGACGCAGACCGCGGCCGAGCTGCTGTAGGAAAATCGTGAGCGACTCGGTAGGGCGCAGAAAGAGAATGGTGTCAATTTCGGGAATATCAACGCCCTCGTTATACAAATCTACAACAAAGATAAAGCGGATTTCACCGGAGACCAGACGCTGTCTGGCTTCAGTTCGTTCCTTATCGCTGGAAGTACCGGTAAGGGACATGCAGGGGATACCCTTCGATGAGAAATATTCCTCCATGAATTCAGCATGTTCAACAGATACGCAAAACCCAAGACCGCGAACCGTATGGATGTCGGTTACATACCGATAGAGAGAATTGACAATATGGCCGGCGCGCTTTTCGGCGACAGCACGGTTCAGAGAAAATACGTTGTTAAGCTCAGCTTTATCATAACCGCCGCGCGTCCAGCGAATATTGGACAGGTCAACATCATCGGAAACGCCGAAATATTGAAACGGGCAGAGCAGCTTGCGCTCGATCGCCTCCGGCAGTCGGATTTCAGATGCAATGCGGCCATTGAAGTAATCCAGAACGTTTTTTCCATCCATGCGTTCCGGCGTTGCGGTCAGACCCAATAAGATTTTCGGCTTGAAGTGGTTCAGCAGTCCTTGATAGGTGGGCGCTGCTGCGTGATGGAACTCGTCCACAATGATGAAATCGTAATAGTCCTCCGGGAGAACGTCATACAGCTTCTGGGAGGCTAATGTCTGCACCGAAATAAATAGATGCTCCAGGCTGCTCGGCTTGAAGCTGCCCACAAAAAGCTCTCCGAAATTGGGATCTTTCAACACAGCACGGAAAGCACTTCGGCTCTGTTTCAGAATTTCCTCTCGATGAACGACAAACAGCAGACGGGGCTTCGAACCGGAAAAGGCTTTGCAGAACCGTCGGTAATCAAAGGCGGAGATTAAGGTTTTGCCGGTGCCGGTTGCCGCAACAACAAGATTGCGGTAATAGCCGCGAACCTCGCGCTCTGCCTGCAGGCGATCCAAAATCTCCTGCTGGTAGGGATAGGGCTGAATATCGAAAACGAACTGCATCTCGCTTGTCGGATCGGCCTTGCCGTTTGTTGACAGTGCACGCTCCAGTCTTTCCCTGCACCCGTCCTCATAGACTTCAAAGCTGGCGGTGTTCCAATAACTATCGAAGGTTGCTTCCATCTTCTGAATGGTCGGCAGCATATCCTTGGTTGTCAGCTTAACATTCCATTCCAGTCCGCTGGACATAGCCGGATTGGAGAGGTTGGAAGAACCGACATACGCCGTGGTAAAGCCGGTTTCACGATAGAACATATACGCCTTTGCATGAAGCCGGGTACGCTCGGTATCGTAAGATACACGGATTTCCGTGTTGGGGAGATTGCGAAGCGCCTCCACCGCTTTCACGTCTGTTGCGCCCATGTATGTTGTCGTAATAACGCGGAGCCTGCCGCCGCGTTCCGCAAAATGCTGAAGATCATCGATGATTAAACGAAGACCGCTCCATTTGACAAACGAAACCAGCATATCAATGCGGTCTGCGGAGGCGATTTCTTTCTTCAGCTCGGAAAACATCTGCGGCTCATGAACTGCTCCGGTAAATAAGCTGCTTTGCGCAATCGATGTTTCGGGGCGGGGGAGGTCCTTTGCTTTTTTCTGGCCGATGCGCATCATAGGATCATCGCGGGACAGCAATGCGAATAACTGCTCACCCTCATCGGCCACAGTAAAATCACGCAGGTCGTCCTGCGCTGTCTCCTGCGAAATCAGATCAACAATTTTGTTGACCAGATTTAGCTGCGCAGAAATATCGTCACCCGCAATGCGGTCAAGACCTTTGTGAACGACTTCGGACAGGTACTGCGTTAAGACAGAGGAGGACTCGGCTGTGTCGATTTTCTCGACGTGCTTGCTGTCTTCCGGCAGCTGACGCAGTTCATCTTTGATTTCGGTATTCACTACTTGCTCGTAAAGGCCTTGTTTAAGCATGAAAGACGTCTCCTGTGTGATATCGTAATTCGTAATAGGTATTATTCCTTGAACTGTTTTGAGCAATTTCAACAATTTTATTGTACGCTAAACCGCGAGGAAAATCAAACCATTTATTGATGACCAACATCCAATCTCTTGTATTTGCTCATGGTTTTGGGCACGAAAAAGAGCGCCTATTCATCCACGATGCGGGGAAAATAGACGCACTGTGTACATAACAATATGCAATATTAAACATACCACAACGATCAGCAGATGAAAAGAGAGCACTTAATCACGGGTGCTCTCTTAGATGGGAGGGTTATCAAAGACTGCCGACTATCGCACTCAGAATTTTTAACAGGTCCGGGTTCTCGGAGATTTTCTTCAGCAGCGACAGATTGATGCCGGAAACAGCTGTTTCTTGTGAATCAGGGACTTTTCCACGTGTTCAAAAGTGCAGTGATGCGCGTCCGTTCCATCGGATGCCCCAGACCATTGGCGAGGATCCGGTTGTAGTCGGTGTACTCACCCACCGAGAGCCTCCTTGGCGCGCTCCTGCTCGCGCTTCCATGCCTTAAGCTGGTGGACAACGGTCGCCGGAATAAAAACCCTGCGAATGCTCGATTCGGTCTTGGGCTTTTCAGAACGAGCATGCTCGTGTTGCGCTTCGAGCTCTGAGGGTAGAGGAAGAGGACGTCTTTTTGCTCAAGAGACTTCATGGCCGTCTTGTCGACACGCTGGAGCTATTTTTCAATCATGATGGATGCCGTTCCGGCTGCGATGCTTTTCGGAGAAATATCGACACAGTCCCATGTCAGACCAAGAATTTCACCGATTCACATACTGCATGCAAAGGACGTGTTGATAGCCAGCTTCAGATGGGCATCATCGCAAACATCAAGTGCGAGAAAAATCGTCTCGGCATCCCAGACTTCACGTTTAAATTCTTCACTTTTTAGATAGAATATGTACTTTTTTGGCGCAAGTTCGATGGTAACTTTTTAAAAAATTGGATGATATTCCAAGTCGATATTGAACTGGTTCAGAAAGAAGTTTGTATTTTTGAAAGTGTCATCTGGCGGGCATGCAGTCAAGTAGGATGTAATCGTACTGCGATTTTACCGACTCTAAAACCTGCTTTAAGACGGTTTCGCGGCTCATTGCGTTTACGAGCGAGACTTCAAGGCCGGACAGCATAATGCTGGCAGGAATGAGGTCCACATCTTCCGCATGCGACAGGATGGCTTCTTCGGGGTTGACAGGGCGCTCCTGCATGACGTTCGTCATTAAATCGGTCAGCGTCACCGGGAGATCATCCGGTCGGGGGTACCCGAGGGCAATGGTGAGAGAGGCCTGCGGATCGGTATCCACGAGCAGCACATGCTTGCCTTCTCTCACAAGACCGATGCCCAGATTTTCGCAGGTCGTCGTTTTGCCGGTGCCGCCCTTTTGATTGGCGACGGCAATGATCGTTGCGGACATATTTATGCGCCTCCCTTGCCGGAAAATTTGTCGCGAGTCAGCGGCTTGCGGCGAAACACATTTTCCTTTGGTTTTGTATTTTTTGATGCGTTGAACTGCATCATCAAATCCTTATAGCAGGTCGCACTCACGCAGGAGCGGCCGGATGCGTAACAGCAGCCCTCGCATTTCTTCTGCTGTTCAGACTGAATGATTTCAGCGAGATAGTAGCAGTTTTCCTGCCCGAGAATGCAGGGAACCTTGCGGTTTTTCCAGAAAAAGCAGCTGCGGCAGGTCTCGGGCTTGTCGCTGTAATACTTGACTCCATCGATCAGAACGATGTGAGGTTTGACGTCTTTTTGCACGTTGGATGCCTCCATTCAAATGATTTTCGGATAAAATAAAAACCCTGTGATGAAAATTTCACCACAGGGTTATGTTAAAAATGATATCAGACAGTCTCTTGCTAACAGCAGGGAACAGGCTGTCACACACCATTTATTAGCAGCTTTTTGTGTTCAAAACAACCGAAAATGGCGCGTGTTATTAGAAAAAACGCGGTTTTATTAGATGATTAGACAGAATTTTTGAAATTTGTTAGAGAAAAAGAACGCAGAAATATATCTTCTGCGTTCTTGATTGGCGTCCCAGGGGGGAGTCGAACCCTCGGCCCCATGCTTAGGAGAAGCCCCCCGCCGGTTTCGCCCGTGTTCACCCGAGTTCGTGGAAGTGGGTCGATGCGTGAAGTTCCGTGATGTAGAGTCGCTGTATGTTCACCACGGTTCATGGAAGATACAGGCAAATTAGACGTTTGTTAGACAATTTCTAATACGGGGGAAGATGCGTATTTTTTTCGCGCGCCAATATTAGACGGTTTTACATGAAATACAGCACTGTTCTTCACATCATAAATCAAGCAAAGGATACTATATAATATATCATAATTCCACGCAAATGAAAAGAGAGCACTTGATCACGGGTGCTCTCTTAGATGGGGAGGTTATCAAAGACTGCCGGCTATCGCACTCAGAATTTTGAGCAGGTCGGGATTATCGGAGATTTTTTTCAAAAGCGACGGATCGATGCTGGAAGGGAGAGTGGGGTTAACAGTAGGGGATGCTTCTTGCGAAGTCGGATCTTTGCCGCGGTAAAAAGCTTCTTCGAACAGCGCGGCGTTGTTTTTTCGGTTTTTGTCTATGATGTGGGCGTACTGGTCGGTTACCATCTGGGCTTGCGCGTGACCGGAGTCTCCCTGGACCGACTTGATATCTCCGCCGGTCAACTGCAGTTTGTAAGTGATGCTGGAGTGGCGCAAGGAGTGAAAAACCACCTTCGGCAGATCGTTTTTTCAATCAACGCGTTCAAAAGTGCAGCGATGCGTGTCCGCTCCATCGGATGACCCAAGCCGTTGGCGAGGACCAGGTTGTAGTCGGTGTACTCACCCCCGAGAGCTTCCTTGGTGCGTTCCTGCTCGCGCTTCCATGATTCAAGCTGATGGGCAACGGTCGCCGGAATGAAAACCTTGCGGACGCTGGATTCGGTCTTGGGCTTTTTCAGAACGAGCATGCTCGTGTTGCGCTTCGAGCTCTGAGGGAAGATAAAGAGAACGTCCTTTTGCTCGAGGGACTTCATGGCCGTCTTGTCGACACGCTGGAGCTCTTTTTCAATCATGATAGACGCTGTTCCGTCTGCGATGCTTTTCGGCGAAAAATCGACGCAGTCCCAGGTCAGGCCGAGAATTTCGCCGATGCGCATGCTGCACGCGAAAGAAAGGTTGATAGCCAGTTTAAGGCGGTCGTCGTCGCACACATCGAGTGCAAGAAAAATCGTCTCAGCATCCCAGACCTCGCGTTTTTGGGGGACAGCCTTAGGGACGGTGGCATGGATAGCTGGATTTTTCTCCATAAGCTCCCACTTGACAGCTTGATTGAAGGCGCTCCGCAGCAAACTGTGGACTTTGCGGACTGTCGCCGGCTGGACAAAACCGGAATCCTTTGCCCCGCGCTTCTGGGTGATATGGGAAACAGCGGGGGGTTTCAGGAGTTTCTGATAATATTTCTCGAGAATGTGTGGCGATATTTCGCAGAGTTCCATTTTGCCGATGATTGGAGAAATATAATTTCGAATGAGGCGTGAATTGCTGGAAAAAACGGACAATGACCATGTTGCCTTGCCATAAAGGAAAATATACTCTTTGAGAAGATCGCTTACGGTTTTGCAGGTAGGGACGTCCAGAGCGCCGAGCTCCTGACGATGCTCGATCTCTGCCTTACGGCGCTTTGCATCAGCTAGGGTTCGATACGTTTCCCATTTTTGCTTGCGCTTTCCGGATACTTCATCATACTCGTAATGCACGACGAGAAAACGATTGTTTCTATGAACAATTGATGCCATTATTTTCACCTCAAATTTCATGTTTATTTTCCTGTTGGAGCAAAATCCACTGGATTTCATCTCGCGAAATCAAATACTTTGCGCCGCATTTCTCCGCGGCGAGTTCGCCGCTTTGAATCATTTGGCGGACATCATTATATGTAATGTGCAGGAGGACAGATGCTTCCTGCATCGAAAAAACCGACTTTGTTTTGTCGATTTCGGTGCAAAACCTGCTCTGATCGGCATGCCAGCGCTCGAAACTCTCTTTGGTCACGCGCCGACGGCCGGCGATAAAAACGAAGTCGAATTTGTCTCGATCCGGGCCATAAAGGAGGATGTGGTAAACAGCCTTGCGAGGGATGCCTAAAATTTGTGCAACTTCGGGCATTGTCATCGTCTGTGCTTCGAGAACAGCATCTCGTGCTCGGTCGGCCCGGGTACGGTATCTGGTTTGCGTTTTATACCAATCTAAAAAATCGCGCTTGGAAATGCGAAGCCAGCTATCAACTTTAAAAGTTTTAATGTTGTAACGTTGAATAATATCGTATATGGTACTGAAGCCTATGCCTAGCTCTTCCGCAAGCTCTTGCGGGGAATAGGATTCTGCACGGAGTACTTTGCCGGGCGGCGGCCCATGGACCTTTTTGTGCTTGACTTGGCGGGCATACCAATGCTCGAAACTGTCTATTACAATTCGAATCTTTCCGTTGATAATAGCGGTCTCGAAGCACTGCTTTTTAACAAGCCAGTACGCATCGGTTTTACCAAGACCAAGCAGACGCTGCATCTCCGGGACGGACATTGTAGTCTTTTTCTTTTTTGTCATGGGGATTCTCCTTCGAAAATAGTAGCCAGGTCATTTGACCTGGCTATATTTTAGTTGATGTATAGCGACATTGTTAGGATGTCGAACAGTTGAGCGACATCCTTGACATCAGCAGGATTGGCCATTAAGCCATTCGTCAAAGCTTTGCTTGGAAATTCGGATTGCGGTGCCGATTTTAAACCAGTGGAACTGACCGGTTTTCAGCAGCTGATAGACGCTTCCACGGCTAATGCCCAGCATTTTCTGCAACTCAGCGACCGTATAGCAACGCTTGTCGGTGCTGATAGGGATACTATCGATATTTTGCATAAAAATTACTCCTTTTGCTCGTTAGGTGGTATGATGCGGATGATGTGCTGTGGCGGCAGGCCTATGCTCTCGCGAATGCCTAGGTCGATGCACGACATATGGATTGGTCGCACATGACCCAAATAGCGGATGATTTGCGATTTACGTATTGTCTGGATCTGTTCGGCCAAGGCCATGCATGGCTTGTCCAGACCGTGTTGATGCCGCAAGACGTAGTGTGTTGGCATGTCTGCTTTTTTGATTTCAGTCGTAAGAGGAACGACGATCAACGTGGAAGAAAAACGGTTGCCGTAATCGTTTTGAATAACTACAACAGGGCGAGCGCCTCCCTGAATATGACCAGTATGTGCACCGAGATCGGCGAGATAAATGTCACCGCGGCGGTAGTTCCAAGATTTTGAGTTAAGCATAAAATACACCTCTATGTAACGTGGGCGGAGAAGATCCCGCCCACGGTGAATTTCTATTGCTAAAGATTATGTTTCCCGAGAATTTGTCTCTGACGCCCCCTCAGGATCGCAGGCATTAAGCCTGTAGGGAGTCAATCAAGCGGTCGGCTGCGATAACCGACCTCATGGGAATTTCACCCCTCCACTTTCGCGTGAAGCCGCGCACGGAAGTATCTTTAAAAAACGTGAAGGATCGTTGCTGAATATCGCTCGCATCTGATACTTGCAGCGGAGTCACGCTCATGCCGATTGGCAATCATGGCGGTTGTCGCTGATGTAGCTCTCCAACACGGGTTGTTCTTGATTAACTGATTATGCAATTTTAAAGGTACATGGTTAAGGCGTCTCCGTACGACAAAAAGCAACGTGCAAGTAAATTCTGTAAAAACAAAATGATTGCAGAGTGTTGTGCTCTTTACCTATATACAGATTACCGTATGGTAATATTATAAAGGATAACTCTCGTCTTTGCGTGGCCCTAGCAGGGCTACTTGTCTCCTAAAATCAGATAATCAAGGCTGATTTCGAGAACTTGAGCGATTTCTGCAATCAGATCGATCGAGCAACCCGATTTGCCGCGCTCCATACGACTTATATGCTGCTTAGATGCCAGTCCCAATGCTTCAGCCAGCTGTTCTTGCGTCATTTTTTTGGACTCGCGTGATTTCTTGAGGCGTGACCCGAATTCAATGTTAGTAAAATGTTTCATTTTACCTGTTTTCTCCTTTGATTAATTGAAAGGTTTTCGTGCTCTTCCAATTAATCAATTCGGCTTTTTCTAGGAAAAAGTACATTTTTGGCGCAACTTTGCTGGTATAAAATATGGTCAGTGTAAAAATTAGATGCTAAAAATCTGCTTAAATACTTAAAAAGATATAGCCTTGATTTGGGGTATAATTCTGTATAGAATAATAGTATTGCACAGGAGGTTACGCTATGGATTTGTCTGAAATGCAGACGTGGGCGGCGGAGCTAGAACAGGAACTGAAAGCACTGAAAAAGCATCTGCCAAAAGTGAAAAGCATAGATATCTCCGTATTTACCACCAACATACGCACTGGCGAGGCACTGAGGTCCTTTGTAGCATCCGTCCGTGGCTATCGTAAGCGTGAATGCTTCCGGCAGCTGCACGACTTTGTCTACGGCGAGTCTAAAGACAAGGTGTTTATTCTTTATGGTCTGCGACGGACAGGAAAGACCACTATGATTCGTCAGATTTTTGCAGAGATGAGCGAACTGGAGTTCTCTAAGGCTGCGTTCATTCAGATTACCGCAAGAGATACGCTGGCAGACGTGAACCGTGACCTCAAGGCGCTGGAAACCAAGCTGGCAAACCCCAAGAAGCAGGTATTTGTCCTGCAATTCCCTGTGGGCGAATTTGATATGGTGGTGTTTGATCCGGAGGCAGGCTCCTGCCGGATTTTCGAGATCAAGCACAGCGAGGAAGCTGTCCCGCAGCAGTATCGCCATCTGATCGATGAGCAAAAATGCGTCCAGACCGAGCACCGCTACGGCACGATCACCGGAAAGTTCGTCCTATATCGCGGGGAAAGCCAAGAGATAGACGGCATTCAGTATCAGAACGTGGAAGAATATCTGCGAAGCCTTGCATAACAAAACCGCCGTCCCGAACGAAAAATCGGGGCGGCGGTTGTATGTGGGCATAAAAGCGGGAATACTTGTCATATGACAAGTATTACATCACAATTGACTTGACGTATTTTTCATGGTCGGTCTAGCGCAATTCTTCTGGAACTGCCGGTTCTTTTCTGAAAGCATACTCCGAACTCGGCGGAAAGAAGACCTATTACAAGCTCTCAAACTTTGATAAAGCACGCGGCATCATTGGGTATGAGTGTATGAATGAGTTGATTGTTGATTGTTTACTGACGATACTGGGAATTCCGCACTTAGCGTACCAGCTGCTTCATGCAGACGTGACCGTAGACGGCAAGACGCATGAAGTATATCTCTGCGCATCGGAGGATTTCAAGGCAAAGAGAGAAACAAAGATTGCCTTGGATGCCTACAAGAAGCTGGAGGCACTACCGGATGAATCTGCGCTGGAATTCTGCACTCGCATGGGCTGGGAAGACTATGTTTATCAGATGCTGATCGTAGACTATCTGATCCTAAACAGGGATCGCCACGGTGCCAATATTGAGGTGCTGCGCAACAGCAGGAAGAAGACCGTTCGTCTGGCACCCCTGTTTGACCACGGCCTCTCTCTGCTTTGCAGTTGTCCGGATGACACTGCGTCGGCTGGGTTCGATGTGATGGCCGACAAGCCATGCAACAACTTTATCGGCTCAAGGTCCACATGGGATAACCTGCGTATCATTCCGAAGGATAAAATGCCGGAGCTGACGCCGCTGCACGAGAGCGACGGGCAGATACTGATGGAAGGACTGGACGGCGTGCTCTCGCAGACGCTTCAGGACAAGATATGGGAAATGATTTGGAAAAGGTGGTGCGTGTATGAAGATTTTTGCCATTCGAGATGAATCATCGCAGGAGCAGAAGGATCTGGCGTACCTTCTGTACTACGAGCAGGAAAAGCGATTCTACATTGAACTGCCGGAAAACGCGGACGCATGGGAGACACCGCTGCTGCTGGACTCCTTTGTGAGGCGCGGAGAAACCACAGTCAATTCCTATTGGAGTAAAATCTGGGTTCAGCATTCCCATTGACGAAAAAGAGCTGCCGGAGGAAATTACGAAGCGCTTCTCCAGGAGAATTGAAGAAGTGCTGCCGCTGGAGGATCATTGCCTGCTGGTGTTTTTCCGGGATGGCGCGGTGAAGAAGTGCGATTTGCAGAAGCATTTTGAAAAGACGAAAGCATTTCATATTCTTCTCAAGATGCCGGATTATTTTCAGCACGTGCAGATGCAGACGGGCGGATACGGTGTTGCGTGGGATGTGAATATGACCGTCTCGGACACGATGCTCTACCGGGCCGGCAAAAGAATTCCTCTGACGGCGGCTGATTTCCGGAACTTTGCCGCCTATAGAGTCATCAACGCAGCGGAAGCGGCAGAGATATTAGGTTGTTCTCGGCAGAATGTCATCGACCTGACAAAGCGCGGAAAGCTTCATCCAATCAAATCCTCGGAAAAGAGTACGTTGAATGGTAATATTAAAGTATTCTTGGTAGTCCAGAAATGTTATGCCACACAAAGCAACAGATATGATGATTTCTATTGCATCTTCAATGCTGGCAAGGCGCTTGTATTCATCGCTAAGCCTGAAATGCATAGAAGCCATTTGATCAAATATCCTTTTTTTGCTGTAGGCAACATTCATGCAGCCCTTTTTGCTATCCATGCTAACCACCATTTTTATCCAAACAACTCTTTTGTTACTGAAACTGCATCAGATCCAGAAAAACGTCCGGCAATATCTTTTATGTAATGTGATAGGTGCTGACGATCGAAGCTGTTTCTATCACCAAGATAGCTGTCAATTACCCCTGACTGGCCAGTTACATCATTCATAGGAGAAAGCACTCGCTTAGTGGAATAATTAAGAATGATTATGGAAACCTGCTGAAGCTGGTGTATGAAATCTGCAAGCCTCAGGAAGCAGCTGGTGCAGGTGGCTCCTGGGGTCTGGGAAAAACTGTGTATTTTCGAATCGGCATTGGTCTTGTCATTTATTATTCACGCATTAAAGAAAAGGATGGCTATGCATCCAGACTGGCAGCTTCTTGCGTGGAGAATGAGAATGATGCGGATGCTATGATTCCGCTGTGGCAAGGGAAAAGCAGCCGAGGTATCGCGTGGTGGGGCGTAAGCGTTGGCGATAATGCGACTCAGCCGGTTACGGATGAAGCATACATAGTTCTTCCTAAATATCATACTGTGATTTTTGTTCATGGCTGTTTCTGGCATCGTCATCCGGGATGCAAGTTTGCATATTCGCCAAAGACGCGAATTGATTACTGGCAAGCAAAATTCGATGCAAATGTTCGCAATGATCAGAAGAATATTCAACTTTTAAAAGCAGATGGCTGGAATGTTCTGGTCTTATGGGAATGTGATATCAGAAAAAATTTTGAAACAACGATGGAAAATGCTGTGTTAAAAATAGAAGCAGATATGGCTTACGAGCATTTTGTTGAGGAATCGGATAATTGAAAACTTCGATTCATAAGAAAAATGCGTTTCGAAGAATAAGGAATAATACCTGTATGTGCATTTCACAAATTCGCAAGCAATGTTTTCTTGGCCAAAGCCTGCGAAAACCTCGTTATCCGGCAACTGGACAACCTGCTTGTTGGGATATTCCCAAACCCTTATCGATCATCACTTCGTGATGGCTGCGCGTTTCTTCGAAACACTAAAAAATGGCCTGGGCAGCAGTGCAATGACTGCTGCCCAGGCCGTTTCGTTATCTGTGGTCAATGCGTTTGTTCTTCTTTGCGATGTACCTGTTCCGCCTCTTTCTGCTCTGCGTCATAAAGGGAAGCGATGTTCCTTTGCGCAATCAGCATTTCCTGCGCCTCATTTTTTGCTTGACGGTATTCCGCGTATGCCTGCTTCTTCGCGGCAAGCACGTCTGCATATTCGGCGCTCAGAGTCTTTACCTTTGGAATTTGCTTTACGCCTAACTCATCGAAAGCAGCCTTAGCAGACTTATGGATAATAATTTCATCGCGGTGAGCCTCAAGAAATCTGCTCATATCGACGCTTTGACAGCAGAAACTCTTCATCAACGGTCAGCGGATCACATTGATACCCGGTGACCAGTCTGCCTTTCTCAGTCTTATCCGGATTTTTGGCATAATTCGTTCTGTCGCCCAGGCTGCGCGCAATGGTTTTGCCTTTACTGATATGCATGGGGATCAGTCGTGTAGCGGCCACAGGCAGTCACTCCTTTCTGCATTTTCAATAAAAATAAAGACCGGAGACATTTTCATGCCTCCGATCTTACAGCGTATGCGGTATTACGAAAAAATGAATTTAGACAGCAGCCCGGTCAGCGTTTCCAGTCCAAGTGAAATGATTTTGGCGAACAGGATTGCCAGAAATACCAGAACTGCAAACCCGAAAACAATCGCAGCGAGGGCCCATGCGTGCTGAAAAAGCAGCGTAACAAGGCAGAGTCCCAGCAGCAGATATAACAGTCCCGCTGCCAGCGTGGAGATGTGCAAAGCTATCGAATAAAAAATAGAAAATACGCTGACAACTGCCATAATCAGCAGCGCGATAATGCGGAAGGGAAGTTTAATCAGCCACATATCAAGACCTCCTTGCGTGTTCTGATTACAGTCTATGATATGGATTTTCGCTTGTCAAGGATGTCGTTTTATAGGTGTTTACTTTAGCGTGGATAGAGGCGAAAACAAGCTTATATTGTTGAGGTAAACAAGGGGAAACATACTGACAGAGGATATGCAGCGCGTTATCTTTGGCAGTGTCTGAATTGCAAAACCGCTTGTATCTCTACAAGCGGTTCAATGGTTTGTCATAGTATATCCCAATCTGCTGTAAAATTCAACCGCAGTTTTTACAACGCATGAATTTTATTGATTTCCAATTTGCCAAGCCCTTTTGCTAAGCCCTATCATCCGCCCAAAAGGCGGCCTCGGACTATACCGCTGCCGCCTTGCAAATAATTTAATGCCTAATATGGTGTTTGGAGACGGAGTTAGCCGCAGTCAGGTTATTACCAGAGGGCCTGTTTTACATAAACATCACGACCCAGCAATTGGATGATGCAGCCAAATGCTCCTGCGCGCCAGATACGAATTTTGTTTGCTTTCGCCGCAAACATACTCTCGCCAAGAACGTCATCGAAAATACGGATTTCATGCGTCAACTCGCCAACCAGACGATAATGTGCGCCAATCGCTGTATCTTCGTTGCAAATGTATGCGTAATAACTGGAGCTGCTGCCAAAATCCAGTGAAACAATTTTCCAGTCCATCAAGTCATCAGTCAAACCGACTGCAAAAAGCGAACGGCGATCCGACTCTCCGATAGATGCCCGGGGAGCATCCTTGTAGCGGAGCACATTGCGCATCAAATGCTCCTTTTCGTTCCATTTACGGTTTGCTTCTTTGTAAAGCGCTAACATTTCGTTATCCATTACAGTTGTCCTTTCGTTTTATTGATAATTGTGTAATATGAGAATACAAAATTGTCTAAGTGACTCTTCAAAATCCTCATATATACTATATATATCTCGTCACATAAAATGTAGCGCTTCTTTCAGAGCGTTTACAGTTTATTCATAATTTAATTCGCATTCAGCAGATAGAAGCGGCGCTTCAAGCACTTTTCACAACAGTAACACTACTGAATCACCGCCAGTCTTGCCAGAATTTCTTTCGCAGATAGCCAGATTTCCTCCAGCCGGTTCTGCAAATCCTGAATATCATCTGCATAAATGGAGTTGGTCGCGTTGGCGCGTTTTGCGTACTGATTGAGATTGTTGCTGCAATAGCGCAGCAGCGAGACCATTTTCTTGACGTCCTCCAGTTCCAGATTCACACAGTAGCCGTCCAGTGCCATTTTGCGGAGATAGGCGCTTTTGTTCTGGATCCCGACCTCCTGCATTTTCTGCTGCATTCGGTCCAGTTCATCCTGCGACATGACAAAGTGAACCCATTTGTTTCTCGGCTGCATGGAGCACCTCCTGTTGATTGTATGGTGGTAAACAGCAGGAAAGAAGCGCAGATGTTACCGAGCTTCCTCCTGCATTTTCTGTTTGTTCCGAGCACGCTTTGACGGCTTTTCCTTTTCGGCTTTGGCCTTTTTCGCCTGCAAATCAGCGAGGGCAGAGGGCGGCGCAAACTCCGCTTCCTTCTGCTCGATGACAGTCCAGAACCGCTGACACTGTTCCCGCGACAGGCCAAGCGTTTCGTCCTCCATAAATCGGCAGGCAACGTCCTTGACAGCTTGTATCGTTTCGGCCTGCTCGACCTCAGAAGTCCAGTAATGCAGTTCCGCCGCCGAGGTCAGGACAGGCTCCAGTCGGCGCAGCTCACTTTCCGGCATAGCCTCCCAGATGTCCTTTCCCTCGGAATGGATGGTAAAGCCTTCACCGTCATCGTGCTGCGATAAATGGAGCTTCAGCGTCATTGCTTCACCGGCAATCTCACAGGAAAATGTGTGCTCTGCCATACGGGATAAGGGCATGTATTCGGACCCGATACACTCGATATGCTTCACATCCGCCGCCGTCAGATGCGCCCAGACATAATCCCGGTGCAGGTTTACAAGGTGAGAGTCGATTTCGGTAATCATCTCCGAAGCGGTCGTGCGGATTTTATCCAGTGAGGCCCTGAGCTCGGGCAGCTCTTTGCCGTGTGACCAGCCGGCCACATAGGCAAAGCTGTAATCGCCGGTATCAATTCCGTAGTGCTGACAGACGGTAAAGGCAACAGACTCCGCTTCGACCTCCTTGTGGTTTCGTGTAAGCCGCGTTTCTGACGGATTTGCTTTTGCGGACGAGCCGATGGAATGAAGCCTCTGATGCGCCATCTCGTGAATTGCGGTCTTGACAGTCTGCACCTGACTCATGCCCTCCTGAATGGCGATGCGATTTTCGACGACGTGAAAGTATCCTCTGGCGCCGTTCTCAATCTGTTCAAATTCAATGGGCACAGGACAGGCGCGCGTTAATGCCTCGAAAAACAGGTCGTACTGCGCGACATCGCCGGTCAGCTCGTTGACACCGATTGTCGGCAGCGGCTTTCCGTCTGTCTGGCTGACATCGAAAACATTGACCACCTTGAACGCAGGCATCAGAACCTCCTGCGTTTCCTTCGCATTGGTTCCGTCTGGATTTTTCACGATTCTGCCGGTAGCCGTATCGGTCTTGTCGACCTCTATTTTCTTCTTATAGGGCGCAGGGGCGAGAATACGGATGCCGTTTGCCCCTTTGCGTACCTGACGCCCAAACTGCCTTTTCCAGGTGGTGTATCCGGCAACAAGCGTGGCATCCGGCTTCTGCATGGCAATCAGCAGGGTGTTATTCAGCGAATAATTATGGAACTTGGAAAGCGTTTTCAGATACTGCTTGAATTTTTCGCTCTCGAAAAGGGACTGAATACCTGCCTCCAGCTGGTCCGTAATGGCCTTTACCTTATCAAGCTGCGAGGGATAGCTTTTCGGATCTGCGCTCATAAACATTCCTCCTGTTTTTTCTTTTTATGAGCGGAACGGGCATCGCTGTGCGGCCTGTTTGCGATTTCCTTTCGCTCCGCATGAATTCGTTCCAGCAGGGAATTCAGCTTTTCCTCTGCGACATCGGCAGCACGCTCCTCAACCATTTCATAATCCATCGGAACGAAGCTCCTGTCCTGCCAGCCGAGATCCTGCAGGAGCATATCTCTGCACTGCTGAATGGTGATGTGCTTCAAATCAATATCGCCGCCGTCAATTTCGCTGAACTGCCGGTCGTAAACAGAGTAGTCCCAGCCGGTTTCGGTGGACTGAATGGAGAGATATTCGCGGTGCCCAATCTGCCAGGCGGCCTGGTTTGCCGTAATTTCCGGTTCGGGAGAGACTGTGCCGCCGCCGCGCTCCATCATCTCAGCGAACTCGCAGATGTGATAGACCCGGCCGGCAATTCTGGTGTGGTAATCATCAATATACACGCAGGGAGAAACAAAGTGCCTGCCTGCATAGTCGATCTGCACCTTGCCGCCGTCCGGGATACGGAACAGCTCGTTGTAGTCGCTGGTGATAAAACGGATGCTGTGATCGTGAGCATCCTCCAGATGCTCTTTTCGATAGGCGCGTCTGGCTTCCTTGATCTGCTCCAGCGTGCGAAGTGCAACTTCGGAAACTACTTCACCTTTGAGCCCGATCTCCTGAAGCGCCATCACTCTGGCACAGGCGAGGGGATTGCGAATCGGATTTTTCCGCATTTCCTCATAGGTGATCAGACCGGTGTGCTGAGCAGCACCGGTCGCTTTATCGAAGGTCTCATACGCAAACCCTGTCTGCGTGACCGTTTCCTTCAGGTGCAGGTAGGATTCGTGATCCACCAGATAAAGGGCTTCTTTCTTTTCAAACATCAACGTAATCTTTCTCCTTTCGCAAAAAAAAGGCAGCCAGGCACCGAAGTGCATGACTGCTATGTGAGGAACGGTATTCTGTTTTCGGTCTGCAAACTGGAAGTTAGCGATTTCTTTTTCCGGTATTCTCTGTCCCTCGGATTTCCTCATGATAGAAATAATCCACGATTACCGGATGTCCCTGCGGGACTCTGCCATAAGGCATTTCATTATCCACAAAGGGACAATCATACTTCTTAGCCATTTCCTCAGCTTTTACTTCAAGTGCTTCAAAGTAG
>OGYI01000901.1_pt1 | contig 33430 bp, 43 predicted proteins | sample 1576521 | NCBI WGS metagenome assembly OGYI01 (sample SAMEA3541484, study PRJEB24748) | human gut metagenome | biome: human gut; feature: human-associated habitat; material: faeces | place: China | collected 2012
ACTGCGCAAAGGCTGGTATTCAGCAGGAGATTCGTAAGAGAGAGCATTACGAAAAACCAAGCGTAAGACGTAAGAAAAAATCAGAAGCTGCAAGAAAGCGCAAATATAACTAATATGTGCAAAGCAAGGATGCTGTATCAGATGATACAGTGTCCTTTTTTGTTATAACGACGAGGAAAATGCGACATGCTTGCATGGCAGCATTTGACGACCGTTAATCAGCGGATAAAACTCGCGAAGCGTGTTTTATCGCTGTACACAGAAAATTCTATTTTCTGTGTAACAAAAATATATCTTGAAAGATATATAAAAATACTCCGCGGAATACGCACTCGCACGAAGCGGAAGATAAATTTATTATTAGGAGGAATGAGACAATGAGATTAAAAGATACAGGTTTATCAGCAAAGGAACTGAAAACAATTGTCAACAAATACATGGTAGAAACTTACGAAAGATATGATTTTATCGCAGAACGTGCTGAAGGAATGTATATATATGACGAAGAGGGAAATGCATACCTTGATTTCTACGGCGGTGTTGCTGTAAACAGTGCAGGTAATAGAAATGCAAAAGTAGAAGCTGCAATCAAAGACCAGTTAGGTGACATTGTACATACATTTAACTATCCATATACAATCCCGCAGGCATTACTTGCAAAGAAAATCTGTGATACGATCGGAATGGATAAGATATTTTATCAAAACTCCGGAACAGAAGCAAATGAATGTATGATCAAGATGGCGAGAAAATATGGAACAGATAATTTCGGACCGGAAAGATATCATATCATCACAGCGAAAAATAGTTTCCACGGAAGAACTTACGGAGCAATGTCTGCAACCGGTCAGACAGACAATGCGATTCAGATGGGGTTCAAACCGATGCTTCCAGGATTTTCTTATGCAGAATATAACAATCTGGAAGATTTTGCATCCAAAGTTACAAAAAATACAATCGCGATCATGATCGAACCTGTACAGGGCGAGGGTGGTGTACATCCTGCAACACAGGAATTTATCGAAGGACTCCGCAAATTATGTGATGATAACGATATGTTACTTCTGTTTGATGAAGTACAGACCGGATGGGGACGTACCGGAGCGCCGATGGCATACATGGGATATGGCGTAAAACCGGATGCAGTGTCCATGGCAAAAGCAATGGGTGGCGGAATGCCGATCGGAGCATGCTGCGCAACAAAAAAAGTTGCAAAAGCATTTACAGCAGGAACACACGGATCTACTTATGGCGGACACGCACTTGCTTGCGCATCAGCATATGCAGCAGTCAGTGAAATCCTGGACAACGATCTGAGTGGAAATGCAAAAGAAATGGGAGAATATATGAAAGAACAGCTTGCAAAACTTCCACATGTAAAAGAAGCAAGAGGACGTGGACTTCTTGTTGGATGTGAGTATGATATACCGATCGCACTGGAAGTAAAACATGGCTGCCTGGACCGCATGGCACTGATCACAGCGATCGGAGACAGCGTTAACCGTATGATCCCGCCGCTTATTGTTACAAAGAAACAGATTGATGAACTGATGATCATTATGAAAGCTGCCATTGCAGACGCAGCAGAAAAATACGAAGAGCTGAAACTTGCAGGCTAAAATGCAAGTTTCAATTCCTGATACAGATGACCGATTGGAAGACCTACTACATTATTATAATCGCCATTGATAGATTTTACATGGATAGCAAAATCCCCCTGGATGCCGTAGGCCCCCGCTTTATCCATTGGATCGCCGGTGGCGATATAAGACAGCAGATCTTCTCTCATAATCGGGTAGAATGTAACTTCTGTTTTTTCATAAAAAGTTCGTATTATTTTTCTGCCATTTTTCCAGATTAGAAGTGAAACACCTGTGTAGACCTGGTGGGTACGGTCGGCGAGCATAGAAAGCATATCCAATGCTTCCTGTTCATCGGCAGGTTTGCCAAGTATTTCATCTTTATAAGAAACAACAGTATCTGCTCCAATGACAGTAAAATCTTCGTCATGAATTTTGTGGTAAAGACTAAAAATATCTGCGGCTTTCTGATAAGCCAGTTCAGTAACAACATCAGCCGGTAATTCCTCGGTAATGACTTCTTCTTTGGAAGATGGTATGATTTCGAATGAAATGCCGGTTTTTCTGAGCAGTTCTTTTCTACGTGGAGAAGCAGAAGCTAAAATATATTTCATAAATAAAATTCCTTTCTTTGAAAATTCTTTCATATTATATCAGTTTTCCCTAAGAAAGTAAAAATCAATATTTTTTCTGTAGTTAATTACAGTACTGTTTGTATTTTCTGAAAAACCGAATGAAAAATGCTATTATATTATAAGAAAAATAGAAAGACCATATTGGAAGAAAAGCGTGTTGTGTTATAATAGCAAAATAGGAAACAGACAGGAGGAACATAGAAATGTATATCAGTGAAATTGTAACAACAGTACCGGAAAATGTCAGCGAGCGTGTGCCGCTGGAGCAGAAAGTGTATAAAGTATTTGACAAGCTTGGAATCCCATTTGAAAGAGTCGATAACGATCCGGCATCTTCCATGGAAGAGTGTAGGGATATCGGTAAAGTTCTTGGCGCACCGGTGCGGAAAGATGTGTTTTTGTGCAACCGGAAGAAGACTACATTTTTCCTTCTTGTAATGCCGGAGGAGAAAGACTTTGACGCGTCCTCATTCAGTAAAAAACTAGGCGTATCACATATGTCATTTGCTTCACCGGAGCATATGTGGGAGCATCTGGGAACAAAACCGGGATCTGCAAGTGTTGTCGGACTTTTGAATGATGAAGATGATTATGTACAGCTTATTCTTGATAAAGAGGTGGCTGAGGGCGAGTATTTTGTATGCAATACAGGAATCAATACGACGCATCTGAAGATTAAGACAGAAGATCTGTTGAAGAAATTTTTGCCGCATATTCATCATAGAGCTAAAATTGTTGATTTGTAAAAGGATGTGAGTATATGAATGACAGGATGCAGGAATTGAAATTATCCGACCTGAAAGAGAAGCTTGAAAACAGGAAATCGGGAGAACGGCTTGTATTTCGTGAAGTACAGCTGGAAAAAGGAGATTTAAGCGGAACGGATTTAAGTAATACGGATTTTACACTGTGTTCCTTTGATGGCGTGATGTTAAATAATGTAGATTTCCACTACAGCAGTGTGGAGAATGCGCTGTTTGACGGATGCTCCATGCACGGTGCAAATTTTGAAAATGCAAATATGAGGACCGCATCTTTCAGGTTCTGCGATATGAGTGACTGCAATATAAAAGGCGCAAACCTCTATGGGGCTGTGCTGGAAAATGCAGATCTTACAAATATACAGTCGGACGAAGCGACACAATGGTTCCGTCTGCGCTGCCCGGAGACGGGAGCATTTTTAGGATATAAGAAATGCATTAATGACCGGATGGTACAGCTTCTGATTCCGGCAGATGCACTTCGCACGTCAGCAACATTGCCGTCCTGCCGGTGCAACAAAGCCAAGGTCCTGACGATCAAGAGTTTCGATTTCAAAAAAAATTATGATGAGGCATGGTCTCTCGTAGATGAAAACTTTGAATATAAAAGAGGTGAGTGGGTGGAAGTAAAAGATTTTAACGAAGACCGGTGGATGGATTCCACAACCGGTATCCATTTCTGGATGACAAGAGAAGAAGCAGAGGCATATTAGAGATGAAAACAGCAGAAGAATTAAGAAATTTATTAGGACAGATCGATCGTAAGAGCTATCCGGCATACAAAAATCTGAAAGGCAGTTACCGGTTTTCAGGATATGTGCTTGGAATTGACCATGTGCAGGGTGATCCGTTTGCGGCACCGTCCAGAGTACATATAGAAGTTGAGGAGAAAACAGCAGGATTGCCAGAAAGACTGTATGATAAACAGTGGAAGAAGATGGCGCTTGAAGATGCGCTTATCCGTATATTTGCATCCGGGATCAGAAAATATTCGTTTCAGGCAAAAGGTTCCGGTAAAAGTGGTCTGATCCGTGTGACAAACTGCGGACAGGAAGTACTGGAGCGGACAGCCGCAGATATAAGGGAAGACGGAACCGTTATTCTACGGTTTGAAGTGGGCTTCCCGGCAAATGGAAGAACGGTAAATGCGAGAGAACTGGAGAAGATTTTTTTTCAATATCTGCCGTCTTGCGTGCAGGAGACACTTTATTATAAAAATTTGGATATAAGGAAACTTGAAAATGTTATGGAACTTTCGGAGGATCAGGAAGCAATCCGCAGACAGCTTAAGGAATATGGTCTGGTGGCTTTTGTGGCAGATGGCTCTGTACTGCCGAGAATGTCAGGTGTATCCCAAAAGCCGATGAAAGATGCAGTACCGTTTGTATCACCGGAATCTGTGAGAGTGACTTTAAAGCTTCCGTATTATGGTGAGATAAGCGGAATGGGAATCAGGCGCGGGATTACGTTGATCGTCGGCGGAGGCTATCATGGAAAATCTACGCTTCTGAAAGCACTGGAGATGGGGATTTATCCTCATATAGCCGGAGACGGAAGAGAATATGTGATCACAGATCCGGATGCTGTGAAGATTCGGGCAGAAGATGGAAGAAGTATTAAACATACAGATATTTCTATGTTTATAAGTGATCTTCCAAATCAGAAAGATACCGTCAGTTTTGATACGGAAGATGCCAGTGGCAGTACATCGCAGGCGGCAAATGTGATTGAAGCGATGGAAGCCGGAGCGAGTACATTTTTAATTGATGAAGATACCAGTGCAACAAATTTTATGGTGAGAGATGAGCTGATGCAGAAAGTGATTCACAAAGATATGGAACCAATCACACCATTTATAGAACGGATGCAGTATTTTTATAAGAAATTTGGTATCTCAACAGTACTTGTAGCAGGAAGTTCCGGGGCTTATTTTCAGGTGGCAGATGTGATCGTGCAGATGGACCGCTACCAGCCACGTGAGATCACGTCCAGAGCAAAAGAGGCAACAGCCGGATATCAGGGACTTCAGTTTTTAGAAAAAGAAATTCAGAAACCGATCATGAAAAGATGTCCAAAGAAAAATACAGGACTGGAACACAGAGGAAGAATCAAATTAAAAACACTGGGAAAAGATGGTATTATGCTGGGATCAGAAACAATTGATCTGCGTTATGTAGAACAAGTGGCAGATGAAGAACAGCTTACCTGCTTGGGGTATCTTATGAGAGAACTGGAAACACATCGGATGAATGGGAAGACTTCCATTTGTGAACTGGTTGAATCCTTATACAGAGATATAGAAAGACAGGGGTTAAAGGATGTTCTTGGAGAGCGTGAGCTTCCAGGCAATCTGGCACTTCCGCGAAAAGAGGAACTCTGCGCATGTCTGAACCGTTACCGGGGGCTTCAGTTATGATGACAGAAAAGAGTATTCGGCCAATTGCATATATAGAAGGGGATTTCCCGGAAAAATTCGGAATCCCAAGGCAGAGTGGCCTTGTAAATACACAGGCAGAGATTCATTTCCTGCCGGAATACCGCAAGCCGGAAGCGTTCCGTGGACTGGAAGAGTATTCACATCTGTGGCTGATCTGGGATTTTTCAGAGGCAGAGGGTACAAACTGGCGTCCGACTGTCCGCCCGCCAAGGCTTGGAGGAAATCAGAGAGTCGGTGTATTTGCAACTAGATCCCCATTTCGTCCAAATGGAATGGGGTTATCCTGTGTAAAACTGACAACCATTGACTGGGAACATGAGGAGGGACCGGTGCTAATCGTAAGCGGAGCAGATCTGATGAACGGGACACCAATTTATGATGTGAAACCATATTTACCACATATCGATGCGTATCCGGAAGCAGAAGCTGGATTTGCAGGACGAGTAAAAGAATACGGTCTGGGAGTATCAATCCCTCCTGAAATTGAAGAGTCACTATCTGAAGAAAAACGTGAAAAGATTCCGGCTTTAAAGGAAATACTTGCAGAAGATCCAAGACCGGCGTATCAGGAAAACCCGGAGAGGGTATATGGAATGAGCTTTGCAGGAATGGAAGTGCGTTTCCGGGTAGTGGATGGTGTTGCTGAAGTATGTGAAATTGAAGAGGATAGAAATGAAATGCAATGATTGCAAATAATAGCGGCAAATATTATTTCAAAGAATAAAAAATGAAAAGCAAAGAAAAATAAACAGAAATGGAGAAACAAAATGGAATTTAGAATTGCAAGAGAGAAAGATCTGGAACGTATGTGTGAGATTACCGCACAGGCAAAGGCTGGACTTAAAAATCTTGGACTGGATCAGTGGCAGAAAGGATATCCATCGAGAGAAATCTGGGAGAATGATATTAAGAACCAATGTACTTACGTGGCAGAAGAAGATGGAATCATTCTTGGAATCTTTGCATTTCAGACAACACCGGACATATCTTATTATGAAATAGAAGGCGAGTGGATTAGTGCGGGACCGTATGCAGCAATGCACCGCGTATGTGTAGCAGAGGAAGCAAAAGGAAAAGGAGTGGCAGGAAAGATGTTTGCGCATGGGTTCCGTATGGCAGAAACACTTGGATTTTCAAGTGTGCGTATTGATACCCACCCGGGGAATATTCCGATGCAGAGAGCACTTGGAAAAGCCGGATTTGAAAGATGCGGAGAGATCCATCTGGCAGGTGGACCGGAGAAAGGTGCACTCCGCATAGGTTTCGAAAAGATATTATAAAAAAATTCTGACATCCGTATCGAAAAAAAGATTCAGTAGGAATGAAAAACAATGGTTGAAATATACCTATGAGGGGTATATAATATAGACCGGAAAGAGGTGAAGAATATGGAAGAAAAAACATGCTGTCACAAAACGAAAGAACGTTCGGAAAAAGAATACAAAGATTTGATCCACAGACTGAACCGTATTGAAGGGCAGGTAAGGGGAATCAAAAAGATGGTGGAGAACGATGTTTACTGTACCGATATTCTTGTACAGGTCTCAGCTGTGAATGCAGCACTTAATAGTTTCAACAAAGTGTTGCTTGCAAACCATATCCGAACCTGTGTAGCAGAAGATATCCGCAAAGGAAAAGAAGAGACAGTGGATGAACTGGTAGCTACACTTCAAAAACTGATGAAATAGTAAGAAAAGGATGATCAGAATGGAACAGTATAACGTTACGGGTATGAGCTGTGCAGCCTGCAGTACCCGTGTAGAAAAGGCTGTGTTGAAAGTAGACGGAGTGACATCCTGTTCTGTAAGTCTTTTGACAAACTCAATGGGAGTTGATGGAACAGCTACACCAGAGCAGATTATAGAGGCGGTAGAAAAGGCAGGATACGGAGCTTCTATGAAAGGAACGGAGAAATTAAAAGAAGTCCGGGATGAAGATTTCCTGAAGGATAAGATAACACCGGTTCTTAAGAAGAGACTGATTGCGTCATTTTGCTTTCTTGTGCCACTGTTGTATTTATCTATGGGCCATATGATGTGGAACTGGCCACTGCCGGGGTTCCTTAGCGGCAATCATGTAGCGATGGGACTTATCCAGATGCTATTTACAATCGTGATCATGGTGATCAATCAGAAGTTCTTTATCAGCGGCTTCAAAGGATTGATTCATCGTGCACCGAATATGGACACGTTGGTTGCACTTGGATCCGGCGCATCATTTGTATATAGTACGTATGCATTATTTGCGATGACAGATGCGCAGATGAAGGGCAATGCAGAACTTGTTTTATCCTATATGCATGAATTTTATTTTGAGTCAGCGGCAATGATCCTGACGCTTATTACAGTCGGCAAGATGCTTGAAGCAAGATCGAAAGGTAAAACAACCGATGCGCTGAAAGGACTTATGAAGCTTGCGCCGAAGAAGGCAGTCGTTCTTTGTCAGGGAAAAGAGGCAGAAGTAACAATTGATCAGGTGAAGATTGGTGATATCTTTGTTGTAAGACCGGGTGAGAATATTCCAGTAGACGGGAAGGTTATAGAAGGAAGCAGTGCAGTGGATGAAGCGGCACTTACCGGAGAGAGTATTCCGGTGGACAAAACAGTTGGAGACAGTGTGTCGGCAGCTACCATGAACCAGTCCGGATTTTTAAAATGTGAAGCGACAAGAGTCGGAGAAGATACGACCTTATCACAGATTATTCAGATGGTCAGTGACGCAGCGGCTACAAAGGCGCCGATCGCCAAAGTCGCAGACCGGGTATCCGGCGTATTTGTGCCGGCAGTTATCGGGATTGCGACTGTAACAACTCTGATCTGGCTGATTGCCGGACAGACGATTGGTTTTGCACTGGCAAGAGGAATTGCAGTTCTTGTAATCAGCTGTCCGTGTGCGCTTGGACTGGCAACACCTGTTGCGATCATGGTTGGTAACGGAATGGGTGCAAAGCATGGAATAATGTTTAAGACAGCCGTTTCCCTGGAAGAGACAGGAAAGACAGAGATTGTCGCATTAGATAAGACAGGAACAATTACAAAGGGAGAACCGAAAGTAACGGATCTTGTTGCGGAAGATAATGTCAGTGAGGAAGAATTGCTCTTCACAGCGTATGTGCTGGAGCGAAAGAGTGAACATCCACTGGCGAGAGCAATCACATCGGCTGTAGAAAGTCTTGGCACAGAAGGTCTTGATGATCTTGCAGAAGTGGAAGATTTCCAGATCGCAGCTGGAAATGGTCTCTCCGGTATGTTAAACGGACAAAAGCTGGTTGGAGGCAGTTACCGGTATATCAGCGGTCTGGTTGAAATAAGTGAGAAAATGAAAGAACAGGCGCAGGAGCTTGCCGAAGATGGGAAGACGCCTTTGTTCTTCGCAAGAGAAGACAAATTAATGGGAATCATTGCCGTAGCGGATGTTATGAAAGAGGACAGTCCGCGTGCGATCCGTGAACTACAGAATATGGGTATCCATGTTGTCATGCTGACCGGTGATAATGAGCGGACAGCGAAAGCAATCGGAAAGCAGGCAGGCGTAGATGAAGTAATCGCAGGTGTGCTTCCGGACGGAAAAGAAGCAGTGATCCGTGATTTAAAGAAGCAGGGCAAGACAGCGATGGTCGGCGATGGTATCAATGACGCACCGGCACTGACAAGAGCAGATGTTGGTATTGCCATAGGCGCAGGTACAGATATTGCCATTGATGCAGCGGATGTTGTATTGATGAAGAGCCGCTTAAGTGATGTTCCGGCGGCGATTCGGTTAAGTCGCGCAACACTTCGGAATATTCATGAGAATCTGTTCTGGGCATTTTTCTACAATGTGATCGGAATCCCGCTGGCAGCAGGACTGTGGTATCCAATCTTTGGGTGGAAATTAAATCCAATGTTCGGCGCAGCAGCGATGAGTCTTTCAAGTTTCTGTGTTGTAAGCAATGCATTGCGTCTGAACTGGTTTAACATGTTGGATGCAAGCAAAGATAAAAAATTAAAAAAAGCTGCAAAAACCGGAACTGTAGAAATGGCAGATGAAGGATCAACAATTAAAAATAATGAAAAGAAAAAGGAGGAAACAACAATGGAGAAAACAATGAAGATTGAAGGAATGATGTGTGGACACTGTGAGGCAGCAGTAAAAAAAGCGCTGGAAGCATTAGACGGCGTAGAAGAGGCAATTGTCAGCCACGAAGCAGGAACAGCAGTTGTAAAGATGAGCCACGAAGTTGCAGATGATGTACTTACAAAAGCAGTAGAAGACAAAGATTACAAAGTAGTCTCAGTCGGCTAATTAACAATTGCATTTGAGAAAAAAGAAGCTTATAATGTGGAAGAGGAACAGAAGATAAGAAAATTGATAAGAAAATTCAAGTTAACAGTTGACAGTAATATGAATTTATGGTAAATTATCTTTTGTGTGAAACAACAAAGAAGAGTATCCACTCTCACCATAGCACAATCGGGTGACTATTGGTTGATATTGAACATGAATCATTTTTAGATAGATTTGATTTTAATGTGACAGGAAAGTGGATAGTCTGAAAACTATTCACTTTTTATTTTATAATGGGGGTGCAGGAACATTAGCGATTTAATGATTAACGGACAGATTAGAGATAAGGAAGTTCGTGTGATAAGCGAAAGTGGAGAACAGCTTGGTATCATGTCATCCAAAGATGCCATGAAACTTGCGAGAGAGGCAGATCTTGATCTTGTAAAGATTGCTCCGAAGGCTCAGCCGCCGGTATGTAAGATCATCGACTACGGTAAGTATAAGTATGAGCTGGCGAGAAAAGAAAAAGAAGCAAAGAAGAAGCAAAAAACTGTAGAGGTTAAGGAAGTACGTCTTTCACCGAATATTGATACGAATGACCTGAATACGAAGATGAACAATGCAAAGAAGTTCATCGGTAAAGGAAATAAAGTAAAAGTCACTTTACGTTTCCGTGGTCGTGAGATGGCGCATATGCAACAGAGTAAACACATTCTGGATGATTTTGCGCAGGCACTTGCTGATGTTGCTGTGATCGAGAAACCGGCAAAGCAGGAAGGCAGAAGTATGAGCATGGTTTTAACTGAAAAACGTTAAAAATACATTTATAAATCTAAGGAGGAATATTACAATGCCAAAAATTAAAACAAATAGAGCAGCTGCAAAGCGCTTCAAAAAAACAGGTACAGGAAAATTAAAAAGAAATAAAGCTTACAAGAGCCATATCTTAACTAAGAAATCTACAAAGAGAAAAAGAAATCTTAGAAAATCAATCATTACAGATGCAACTAATGTAAAGAACATGAAGAAAGTATTACCATATCTGTAAGATAGTGTAGAGAATAGAAGGAGGAGATAAGACATGGCAAGAATCAAAGGCGGATTAAACGCTAAAAAAAGACACAATAGAACTTTAAAATTAGCAAAAGGATACAGAGGAGCACGCTCTAAACAGTATAGAGTAGCAAAACAGTCTGTTATGAGAGCTCTTACATCTGCATACGCAGGAAGAAAACAGCGCAAACGTCAGATGCGTCAGTTATGGATCGCTCGTATCAACGCTGCAGCAAGAATGAATGGTCTTTCTTACAGCAAACTGATGCACGGTCTGAAACTTGCAAACATCGACATCAATAGAAAGATGCTTGCAGAGATGGCTGTTAATGACGCTGAAGGATTTACAGCACTTGCAGAAGCTGCAAAAGCAAAACTTGCTTAATTTTAGCAGAATATAGATAGAATATGCAAAGCAGTTATTGGAGATTCCGGTAACTGCTTTTTGTAAAGTGCGATGAAGAAAATACATTCATGCGAGCATGATGTATTTGATAACCGCCCACAATATCAGAATAAGCCGGAAGGCGTTTCTGATAATTTGTATGGGAAACATTAAGGAGGCAGATCATGGATATATTAATTATTGTGGATATGCAGAATGACTTTATTGACGGTACACTTGGAACGAAAGAAGCAGAAGCGATTGTACCGGATGTTGCAAAGAAAATTAAAGACTTTGACGGTGAAATTATTTATACGAGAGACACCCATGAAGAGAATTATCTGGATACACAGGAAGGCAGGAATCTTCCGGTAGCACATTGTATCCGTGGTACAAAAGGCTGGGAGATTTGCCCGCAGCTAGAGGCGCTTCGCAGTGAAAATGACATTGTGATCGATAAGCCGACATTTGGAAGCATGGAGCTGGGAGAACTGTTAAAGAAAAAAGATGAAGAGCTGCGTGGAAATGGCATGGATGGGATTACATCGATTACGCTTGTCGGACTTTGCACAGATATCTGTGTGATTTCAAATGCAATGATCAGCAAAGCCGCATTGCCGGAAGTGCCGGTATATGTTGACAAAGACTGTTGTGCCGGAGTGACAACAGACAGTCATGAGACAGCACTGGCAGCTATGCGGATGTGCCAGATCAAATGCTAGAAGAATTATCTGTAAGAATTATTCCGGATAAACGAGACGATCATCGGTAATGTGATCCAGAACTTCTGTCAGATATTTCTTTGCGAGGTAATTTGCCATCGGAAGGTTCATATCCAGATAATTGCCGCAGTCTCTTGCCGCTGCACCAAGAACTTCATCGTTAAAATCTGCGATAAACCGGAACATTTCGCAGATGAGTGGAACGATTTCCTTAGAAGTAAGCTCTCCGGCAAGGATCAGATAGAATCCGGTACGGCATCCCATTGGTCCGAAATAAATAGTCTGATCTTTGTAAGTTGGATGATTGCGAAGAAATGTCGCACCGAGATGCTCGATCGTGTGAACTTCCGCTGTGTTCATAACTGGTTCTTTGTTCGGTGTTGTCATGCGAAGATCAAAAGTTGTGAGTGGGTTACCGTTTACATGATCGATACGCGATACATAGATACCCGGTTTTAATTTCAGATGATTAATTGTAAAACTTGTTACTTTTTCCATAATGTGAATATCCTCCTGTTCCAATGATTCTGTAAGAGTATAGCATTTTTATGGAAGAGTAGCAAATATTTTAAGACTTTTGTTTTTGACAGGATACAGACATGTGCAACAGCACATGAGTGAGAAGATGTCGCTGTCAAGTGCAGTGGACATGAGATATATAAGGAGTTTTAGAGGATGGAATTATATTTGGTGAGACACGGAGAGACAGAGTGGAATAAAGAGCGTAGGCTGCAGGGACAGGCGGATGTCGCTTTAGATGATTTTGGCAGACAACTGGCAGTGGAAACAGGAGAAGCGCTTCAGGACATACCATTTGATGTATGTTTTACAAGCCCGTTAAAAAGAGCGAAAGAGACGGCTGAGCTTATCCTTGCGGGGAAAGATGTGCCGATCATAGAAGATAAACGGATCATAGAGATGGGATTCGCAGAGTACGAAGGAAAATGCTGCGCAGAAGAAGGATGGGATCTGCCGGAATCTTTCAGAGCATTTTTTAATGATCCGGTTGGTTTCAAGCCTGCACAGGGCGGCGAAGATTTTCTGGCAGTGAAAAAACGTACCGGCGCATTTCTGGACTGGCTGATACATGCACCGGAATATGCGCGTAAATGTGTACTGCTTACCACCCATGGTGTAGCGCTTGCAGGGCTTATGAATAATATTAAGAATCAGCCGCTGGAAGCATACTGGGATATTGGTGTACATAAAAACTGTGCAGTAACAAAAGTAGAAGTGCAGGATGGCGTTGCCCGGATTATTTATGAGAACCGGACATTTTACAAAGAAGAGGTGAAGAATTGGTAGATGAAGAGTATAATAATAACATCATGGGTGACATTCGCATGTCTATGCTATATGGCAGTAACAGAAGGATTAGACTTGATTCTGGGAATAGCATTGCTGACTAATATTATAAGCAATATAATCAACATAATATACTTGAAAAAGGAGTAGGAGAGGACGATTAGGGTTCTCTCTTTTTTATTACAGTTTGTATTAATAAAATCGTAATAAATATTAAGAATAGCTACAAGCTTTCGGTTTTATAAGAATGATTCAAATGATTAAAGAGAAGAATTAAGAGAATCTTAAAGGAATTTTCAGAAAATATGTCATAAATTGAAGCCCTGATTTGTTATAATGAGAAAAAGGAGGAAAAAGCCTATGAAAAAATCAGAGAAAATTTTTGCAAGAACAAAAGAGAGCATACTGCTTATTGTTTTACTGGTGCTTTGTATTCCGAAAGTCGTCTATGCTGATTCTTCCTGGATGTGGTTTACAACAACGGCACCATATCAGCTATTGCCATTTGTAGCTGTGCTGACAATTGTGATCGAATATTTGATGATTAAAAATATTTTACATATTCAGAATAAAAAAAGAGTGCTGATCGCTGTCTGTATATCAAATCTCGTATCTTTTATGGTGCCGTATTTTACCACTTATTATCAAGATGGAGTATATGAAACGATAAAACAGACATTTGAATCGATGGATTTTTATACCATTAACAGTGCATACCTGTTCCTGACGCTGATCATAGAATGTCCGATTGTTTATGCAATTGTGCAGGATGAAATTCATGATAAAAAGAAGAGTCTCGGTGTGATTGCGGCTGCGAATGTTGTAACTACTGTAATGGTCGCTGCAATCGAGCGAATCACGTGCAGAGGAAGCTGGTAAGGAGGAAAAAAGATGAAGAAAAGTAGAATTTCACAGTGTGTAGTAGTTGTTGTATGTCTGGCAATTGTAATGTATGCAGGAATTGGATGGAATCATTTTACAACATGTAAGATTCATATTACATATAATGGAAAAGAGATTAAGGATGTAAATGTTGTGAAAGTTAAGGTTTCCGGAGATTCAGAGAAGCCGGTTAAGCATACATGGCTGAAGAGAAGTCATGATAAAATTAAGCTGTTTAACTGGGACAAAGACGCAACAGAATATCAATATTATATCAGCATACCGAAGAATGCTCTTGGAAAAGGGGTTCCAGAACAGGTATATCAGATGAATTATTATATAGCAGATGAAATACAGTGTGCAGCGATTACCTGGAATGCTGATATTGTAAATGAGAATGGTGTCTGGAAAGCAAATTATAATGTAAAATACAGAGAACCGAAATGGGGCGACACCTATAAGAAGAAAGTAAAGAATGGAACGGATTCAGGGTTCGTGATTGGAATTTAGAGCAAATTAAAAAAGATTCGTGATGGGACATTAGAGAAAAGAACGGAATCCAGAGTTATGTTTGGATTTTCAGTGAGGAAGAAATGAAAAATGAAATGAAAGTCGGCCCGTTTTTTGACAGGGAATATTTAAAACGGGCTGAAACAAGAGAAGACAGAGAAAGACTTTTACAAAATATAGAATGGGTGTCAATGGTTCCTGCGGAAGAGTTTCTGGCAAATCTTGCTAACATATGGCTTGAGATGGAAGATATTTACATGGAAAGAGAAGATTATCATACAACATATAAAGGTGCAGATAATTTCTTCCAGATACTTCAATATGCGGAAACAAATTTTAAAAATAATGCCTATAGAACCTGCCACTGGCAGATTCCTACGGATGCTATGGCAACTAAAATACAGCTGCTGACTGGCTGAATCTGCAGTACAACAGACTTTTATTTCTGGGGAAAAGGTGCTGTGATTGAAGAATTACAGAAGAACAATGAATGTATGATTGAGGAATTGTACAGGAAGATGCCTGAGAAAGAGGAAGTACTTTATTTTTATTATGCTATACATAAGCCGGGAAAATGTGAGAGGCAGATAAAAGAAAAATTAAAACAAATAGGTGCACAGATGTTTCCTACAGAATTAGAAGCAGATCGCTATTTTAGATTTTCAGATAGATAATTGTAAATTAGATACAGACTGGCGGGTTGCCGTATCCCCAACAAGCTAATGAGATGTGATATCCCTATATAAACAATAGAACTGTAAGGGGTATGTTTGACGTATCTCAAACAAGCTGATATAAACTAAAAGAGATACAGACAGGTAAATTGTTGTATCCCCAATAAGTTAAAATGAGCAAGAAGAGATACATGTAAGCATGCTACTGCATCCCGTATGTAATAGAATATGACAAAAGGGATCTCTAACAAGTTAAAAGAAAACGCTAACAAGACATAACAAAAGAGGATCGCAAAAATGCGATCCTCACGGAGCTGTTTAGTTGTCTTCTTCCTGAACAGTGTAAGTCTGTCTCTTTCTTGCCATCTCGTCATTTTCAAGGTACTCATCGTAAGTAGTAATCTTGTCGATGAGCTTTCCGCCCGGAACAATCTCCATGATACGGTTGGCAGTTGTCTGGACAATCTGGTGGTCACGGCAAGAGAACAGGATAACGCCAGAAAACTTGGTCATACCTGTATTCAGTGCAGTGATCGATTCCATATCTAAGTGGTTAGTCGGCTCGTCAAACATCAGCACATTTGCACCGGAAATCATCATCTTGGAAAGCAGACAGCGCACCTTCTCACCACCGGATAATACTTTTACACGTTTCACACCGTCATCACCGGCGAACAACATGCGTCCGAGAAAACCACGTACATAAGTAGCATCTTTCTCTTCAGAATACTGAGTCAGCCATTCAACAATCGTATAATCGTTGTCAAATTCTTCTCCGCTGTCTAATGGGAAATATGCCTGTGTGGTAGTGATTCCCCATTTATAAGTTCCCTCATCCGGTTCCATGTTACCGGCGAGAATTTCAAACAAAGTGGTTTTAGCAAGCTCATTACCGCCAACGAAAGCAACTTTGTCATCACGGTTCAGTGTAAAGGAAATGTTATCCAGAACTTTTTCACCGTCGATGGTCTTGCTTAAGCCTTCTACAGACAGAACTTCATTACCAATCTCGCGGTTTGGACGGAAATCAATGTAAGGATATTTTCTGCTGGACGGCTGGATATCGTCAAGCTGGATTTTCTCCAGTGCACGTTTTCTGGATGTCGCCTGCTTGGATTTGGAAGCGTTAGCGCTGAATCGGGAAATAAATTCCTGCAATTCTTTGATTTTCTCTTCCTTCTTTTTGTTGGCTTCTTTCATCTGACGGATCAGAAGCTGGCTGGATTCATACCAGAAATCATAGTTACCGGCATACAGTTTGATTTTTCCATAGTCGATATCTGCGATCTGTGTGCAGACTTTATTCAGGAAATAACGGTCATGGGATACAACGATGACTGTATTGTCGAATCCGATCAGGAATTCTTCCAGCCATGCGATCGCATCCAGGTCTAGGTGGTTGGTCGGCTCGTCGAGGAGCAGGATATCCGGGTTGCCGAATAATGCCTGTGCGAGAAGCACTTTGACTTTCTCAGGACCTGCAAGATTTTTCATTGTCTCATAGTGAAGTTCTGTCCCGATTCCAAGACCATTTAATAAAGTAGAAGCGTCAGACTCAGCTTCCCATCCGTTCATGGAAGCAAATTCAGCTTCTAATTCACTTGCCTTGATACCATCTTCATCAGTGAAATCTTCTTTCGCGTAGATGGCTTCCTTTTCTTTCATGATTTCGTACAATCGAGCATTTCCCATCATGACCGTATCCAGTACCGGAAATTCATCGTATTTGAAATGATCCTGCTGCAGGAAAGAAAGACGCTCACCCGGAGTGATGATGACTTCTCCCTTGCTTGGTTCAAGCTGTCCGGATAAAATCTTAAGAAAAGTAGATTTACCGGCTCCATTTGCACCAATCAGACCATAACAGTTGCCCTCTGTAAATTTGATATTTACATCTTCAAATAATGCTTTTTTACCCACACGCAGTGTAATATTGCTTGTGCTGATCATATTTTACATTCTCCTTGTTATTTTGATTATCTTCTTATTACTAATTTCATTGCATACAAAGCCTATCTTATCAGAGTTGGTGGAAAATGGCAAGGAAATTTAAGCTGGACGCAGAGGTTGTTTTTCGGGTTTGTTGTCGCATAGGGGTTACGTTTCCTAAAAAATCATGTTATGATAAGCAGTAACCGAAATATCATAGAACATATAGGTTGATGATATTGAGAAAGGATAGTAACTGGAAATGCTATAGATATACTGGTTTACAGAAGGGATGATATTAAAACAGACTGCAACTGGAAGTGCTATAGAATATACAGATTTACAGAAGTAATGATATTAAAACAGACCGCAACTGGAAATGTTATAGAATATACAGGGCAAGAGAAGTCTGCTATTAAGACAGGCTGTAATCAGAAATACTATAGAGCATAGAAAGTGATAGAATCGAGCTATATAAAGAAAAGGAGCGTGGAATTTATGATAAATGGAACACTTGTATTAGAAGGCGGAGCTACGAGAGGTGTATTTACATCAGGAGCACTGGATTATCTTATGGAGAAAGATCAGTATTTTTCTCATGTGATCGGTGTATCGGCAGGCTCCTGCAATGCGGTGGACTATGTGTCGAAACAGCCGGGACGCACAAGAGACTGTATGATTCATAAAGAGAAAGAGTATAGCTATTATTATGGCTTCCGTGAGTTTATCAAAGAGAAGAGTATTCTGGATATGGACATGGTATTTGACAAATATCCGAAGGAAATCTTCCCGTTTGATTATGAGACATATTTCGCATCAGATATGACATGCGAAATCGTGACAGTAAACTGTGAGACAGGAAAAGCAGAATACATGACGGAAGATCATGATTTTGACAGACTGATGAAGATTTGCCGTGCATCCAGCAGTATGCCGCTCGTATCTCCGATTGTAAATATTGACGAAGTTCCGTATCTGGACGGTGGAATTGCGGATTCCATTCCGCTACGCCGTGCGATGGAGCTTGGCAATAAGAAGATTGTTCTGATACTGACAAGGAATCCAGGCTACCGAAAGAAACCAATTTCCAAAGGAATGGCAGGAATTTACCGGAAAGCATATAAGAAATATCCAAATCTGGTGCGAGCAGCGATCCGCAGAAATCATGTATATAATCAGACAATGGAGCATGTAGAGAAACTGGAAGAAGAAGGAAAGATTTTCGTGCTTCGCCCACTGATCCCGACAGTTTCCCGTCTGGAGAAAGACTATGATACATTGATGAATTTCTATAATCATGGCTATAAGCTGATGGAAAAACAGTACGATGCAATGATGAAATATCTGGAGGAATAAAATGGATCAGAGAAGTCTGTTAGAATTTATGACGATTGCGGAGAAATTAAAATGTAATCTCCGCCATTCTTGTACGAGCAGCGGACGTCCGGAGAGTGTGGCTGAGCATACGTTTCGGCTGATAATGTTTGCGTGGCTTGTGGAGGATGCATTTCCAGAGTGTGACAGTGACCGCATTATGAAAATGTGTCTGTTGCATGATATGGGAGAAGCAGTGACAGGAGATGTTCCGGCATTTGAGAAGAAAGAAGAAGACCGGAGGACAGAGAAGGATGCGATTTATCAGATTGCAGAAGTGCTGCCGGATAAAAAGCGAAAAGAATTTCTTATGCTTCTTGAAGAACTGGAAGCAAGTGAGACGATGGAAGCGAAGATTGTGCATGCTTTGGATAAGATGGAAGCTATAATCCAGCACAATGAAGCGTCGATTGATACGTGGCTGCCACTGGAGTATGATCTGCAGCTGACTTATGGGCAGGAGCAGGCAAAAGCACATCCTTATCTGGAACGGCTGCGGGAACTGATACGTCAGGATACGTTGGATAAGATTGACGCTGCTGTAGATGAAGCTCTGGATGAACAGATGGGGCTACAGGATAAAAAAGGGTTTCTATAAAATGTAATGTGAAAATAATCTCGCAGAAGAGAAAAATGTAACGTGAAAGTAACTATGTAAGAGATACACTATAAAGTAATAAGGATATAAGATAAGAAAAGAGTACTGCAAAATAGAGATGTTCTAATTGCAATACTCTTTTGTTGTTTAAGTCTCCAGAACTATATCTCGCCCATTGTTGGTGCATTGCCGACCGGTGCAGCATATTCAATATCCTGCAGATATAATCCTTTCGGATCGCACGGGGCACTTGCATCGGCAGTGCCGTCAAAGATTGCATCGATATCATCAAGACTTCGTGTGCCAAAACCGATATCCAGAAGTGTGCCGATAATGATACGTGCCATGTTATGAAGAAAATCATCGGCGCGGAGTGTGATCTGCATTTCTTCGATATCGTCATAAATCTCAATGTTTGTAACTTCACGGATAGTAGATTTGGTCTTCTTGACGGTTGAAAAATTCTTGAAATCATGTTTGCCGATCAAGTGCAGGGCAGCCTGCTGCATGCGTTTCTTGTCCGGAATCTTATAGCAGTGGTAAGTTGTCTTGCGGTCGAATACACTCGGCACATCGGAAATCGTCATGCGGTATACATAAGTCTTGTATCTGGCATTCAGCTGTGCATGAAAACGGTCATCGACTTCCTCTACATCTGTAATCGCGATATCCATTGGAAGATAGCGGTTCAGATAATGTTTGATATCCTGTACATCCATCGTGCTCTCAGTCTTGAAGTTGACAATCTGTGCATAGGCGTGCACACCAACTTCTGTACGGCATCCACAGTAGAGATCCACAACAAATTCACCGGTCATCTTCCGCAGAACTTCCTGAATCTTATTGAAAATTGTATTGCTCGATTCATTCTTACCAAGTCTTGTCCAACCCTGATAACGGCTGCCATCGTATTCTATCGTAAGTTTTATATTTCTCATGTTTAAATGCTCCTTTTGTATGCTTGTAGTGTTAGTATAACAAATCTTGTGGTATAATAAAAGACACGAAAATAAGAAAGAGAAGATTATTTTATGAAGGCAGAAGAAAGAAAAGTATCTGAATCAGTCGTTGAGACAATCCATATTGTGCGTCCAAACCATCTAAACGGTGCAGATCGTCTGTTTGGTGGAATCCTGATGCAGTGGATCGATGAAGTGGCTGTAGTCGCGGCAAAGAGACATGCAAGAATGAATGTGATCACAGCATCCGTAGACAATCTGAAGTTCCTCCACGGTGCGTATCAGAAGGATGTCGTGATTATTATAGGAAGCGTAACGTATGTCGGAACTACTTCCATGGAAGTAAAGGTAGACACCTATGTAGAGCATATGGACAGTGAACGTACACTCATCAATCGTGCATATTTTACAATGGTTGGTCTTGATGAGAATGACAGACCGGCGCATGTTCCGGGACTCGTTCTTGAGACAGAAGAAGAGAGAGCGGAATGGGAAAAGGCAAAGAAGCGTCGGGAGATCCGTATGCTCCGCAAGGAAGAAGGGTTTTAGAATGTTATTACTTTATATAACCTTTTATCATCTGTACCATCTGATCAATATTCTGTTTCGCCTGATCCGATTTCCCGTCTTTCAAGATCTCAAGGATCAGGGAAAATTCATCCGGAGTGAAGCGGATTCCTTTCTTTCCGGCACTGGATATAAGAGCCATCATAACCGGAGCAAGATCCTTTCCGGTTTTATTCCCTGCATTGGCGGCAGCAGTGCGGATCAGCTGTAATTTGATCGGATCGAGATTTTTAAGATCCGGGTGATTCATCCATTCATTTGCCATAGATAAACACTCCTTTCATTTTCCAAAATCTTTGTTTAACGCATCATCAAACATCTGACTGTATGCAGCAAATTCTTCCTGCTGTGTATCTGTAAACATTCCATTTAAAATATCAGAAGGATTAAAGTCTGTGTCATTTTCTGACATGGAAAACATCTGCATCATCATTTCCAACTGGCGGAATTTGTCTGAGCTGTCCGGATCCATGTATGGAAGAAGTTCGGAGACAGACTGCAGGGAAAATTCTTTCCGGGCAAATCCCTGAAACGTACGCAAGGTATAGGAAAGTTCCAGATATTTAATAAAAATGGCAAGTAATTTCTGCATATGTGCGGGGATGAACGGCAAAAGAAGTTTCAGAAGATATAAGTCCCCGGGCATGGTCAGTTCATCGAACGGCAGCAATGATCTGGGTGTTTTCTTTTCCATGGCAGTTCCTTCCTTTTACGTTGTAAATATATATGAGGAATAACGTGGAAATATACATAAAAAAGGAGATGGAGTATAAACTCCATCCCGAATCATATCGGAAACAGTGTGAAGGATGAATTAGCAGCATCCGTTTCCACATCCGCAGTTGCCGAAACCACCGCAGCAGCATAAGAGAAGGATGATCCACAGGCAGCTGTTATTGCCGAAACCACATCCGCAGTTGTTATTGTTGCCGCATCCGCCTCCGAATCTGTCAGCGTCACATCCGCAGCCACAGTTTGTAGCACTTAAATCACTCATATTAAAATCCTCCGATGAAATATTTACAGTAATAACATATGCGAATCCGGAGGATGTGTGAGTAAAGCACCGGCTAATATTTTAATAATTTCCTGACAGTATGTTCATATCTGGCAGCAGCGTTCTGGGCTTTTAGCTTTTCAACCATGCTGCGGCTTGATCTGATATGGGTGTCATAGAGTGCAAGCAGATAAGTAACAGTATAGTTTGGATTCTGGTAAGACGTAAAAAGTAGCCAGTTCATAATATCCGGATGCCAGTAGCGCTCCGGGATCTGCGCTTCCCGCAGCGTGATGATCGGGCGCAGGGCTCGGATGGCAAGTGCAGTCAGTCTGCCTTTAGCCTCCCGTTTGTGAAATAACGGTTCACTCTCCAGAACGATATCATATAATGTATTTGCTGCTTTCCAGTAAACGACAAATCCGGTGTCGCCGTTCGATTCTTCTTCTATATCGAACAGATCAAAAGTACGCATAACGGCTTTCCGCCCGGTTAAGGAGCGGTCGTATGCCTTGCGGCGTGCCGGATCTGAAAGTACTTTATATGCTTCGAGAATTTCCTGCATCCGGCTGGTTGTATCAACGCCGTTCTTCATATTTGCATCGGGATGGTATCTTTTTGCCAGTTCATTCTTCGCCGATGTGATTTCTTCCGCAGACGCTTTCACAGAAACACCCAGAATGTCATAATAATTTTTTGATTTCATAGATTCTCCCCTTATATGTCTATGTAAATAGAACATATTTATATTACGACAGTTTTTATAGGAAATCAATTTGAAATTCTGGAAAATTTTAGCGGATAATATCTGCCGGAAAGCATACCAGTGAATATGCTGATAAAAAAGGTGATAATCATATGGACAACGTAAAGCGCCAGATCGGATATGCATGTCCGGATACAATAAATGGAAGGATTACAGGAAGAGGTGTGAGAGCTGCTATCCTGGATACAGGTGCATATCCACATCCGGATTTTAAAGGAAGAGTCATTGGATTTGCAGATATGCAGCATGGACGATGCGGACTTTATGATGACAGCGGGCACGGAACACATGTGGCAGGAATTCTTGCCGGAGACGGGAAAATGTCCGGTGGAAGGTATGCAGGGATGGCACCGGGAGTGGAACTTCTGATCGTGAAAATACTGGATGAAAAAGGGGAAGGAAATGCCATGCATATTTTACGGGGAATGGAACATGTAAGAAAAGTGAATAAGAAAAATAAAATTGCACTTGTGAATCTGTCACTTGGTGCCGGCGTGGGACTTGATCCGGTCAAGGAGAACCGCATTACAGAAGCTGTGGAGGAACTGTGTAACTGTGGAATCACGGTCGTTGTGTCTGCTGGAAATTATGGACTGCAAAGCCGGAAAGTAAGTGTTCCGGGTACAAATGAAAAAGTACTCACTGTCGGAGCTTACAGGCGCAGTGGCATGGGCAGATACTGCAGCGGAACAGGACGGGAAAGAATCTGTGTGTGGAAACCGGATATTTTTGCACCGGGAGAGGGAATTGTATCCTGCGGATATGAAGCGGTAAACGGGGAAAGCTGTTTTCAAAGAAAAGAGTTTTTTCCTTATATAAGAAAGAGCGGTGCGTCAATGGCGACACCTGTCGTAACAGGTGCGCTTGCACTTGCAAAAAGCAAATATCCGGAACTGGAAGGTGAGGAGCTGAAGAGATATTTGCTGAAGCGGTGTGGCAGATCACTGCGTGTGGAACAGTTGCTTGCATAAAAATGAGACACGAAAGAAGTAGGAAAAATAAGAAAAAAGGAAGAAAACCAGGGTGTCAAGAAAAAATACTTGACACCTGCGCAGCTATCGTGTATGATAACACAGGTGATAAACATGAATGAAATTCTTGAACAGGCTTTATTGTTTGACTTCTATGGAGAATTGCTGACAGATCATCAGAAAGAGATTTACGGACAGTTCATTCAGGAAGATCTGTCTCTTGGTGAGATTGCAAGAGAGGCAGGCATCAGCCGGCAGGGAGTACACGATCTGATCCGACGATGTAATCAGACATTGAGCGGATATGAAGAGAAACTTCATCTGGTAGAGAAGTTCATGGCAATAAAAGAGAAGACAGGAACGATCAAGGAATTGCTGGATGGCTATGAGAAAGAGCGTGCAGAAGAGATCGTGAAAGAGATCCGTAAGATATCGGATGAGATTATAGAGGAGTTATAGATATATGGCATTTGACAGTCTGACAGAAAAACTTCAGAATGTGTTTAAGAATCTGCGGAGCAAGGGTAGACTTACAGAGGCAGATGTAAAAGAAGCATTAAAAGAGATCAAACGTGCATTGTTAGCTGCGGATGTAAACTTCAAGGTTGTAAAGGAGTTTATCAAGAATGTCCAGGAGAGAGCCATTGGACAGGATGTCATGAATGGATTGAATCCGGGGCAGATGGTGATCAAGATCGTTAATGAAGAGCTGGTTAAGCTGATGGGCTCTGAGACAACGGAGATCAAGTTACAGCCGGGAAGTGCAATCACTGTCATTATGATGGCAGGACTTCAGGGAGCAGGTAAGACAACAACGACCGCGAAACTGGCGGGCAAATATAAATTAAAAGGCAAGAAGCCATTACTGGTAGCGTGTGATGTGTACCGTCCTGCTGCAATCAAGCAGTTACAGGTCAACGGTGAGAAACAGGGAGTGGAAGTCTTCGCAATGGGAGAAAACCACAAGCCGGCAGATATCGCAAAAGCTGCGATCGAGCATGCGAAGAAGAATGGCAACACGCCGGTGATCCTCGATACTGCAGGACGTCTTCATATTGATGAAGATATGATGGCAGAACTTCAGGAGATCAAAAAAACCGTAGAAGTACATCAGACGATTCTTGTAATTGATGCGATGACCGGTCAGGATGCCGTGAATGTGGCGAAGAATTTCAATGATAAGATCGGCATTGACGGTGTGATTGTTACCAAATTAGATGGTGACACAAGAGGTGGTGCTGCACTTTCTGTTAAGGCAGTTACCGGAAAGCCGATTTTGTACGCAGGTATGGGAGAGAAACTTTCAGATTTGGAGCAGTTTTACCCGGAACGTATGGCATCCAGAATCCTTGGTATGGGTGATGTGCTGACACTGATCGAAAAGGCAGAGTCACAGATTGATGAAGAGAAAGCCAAAGAGATGTCCAAGAAGCTTAAGAAAGCACAGTTTGACTTCGAGGATTATCTGGAAAGCATGAAGCAGATGAAAAATATGGGTGGACTTTCCAGCATCATGAGCATGCTGCCGGGACTTGGCGGTATGGGAATGGGCAAGATGAAAGGTCTTGATGATGAGCAGACAGCGCAGGCTGAGAAGAACATGGCGCGCATGGAAGCAATCATTTATTCCATGACTGTGGAAGAGAGAAGAAATCCGGATGTTCTGAATCCTTCAAGAAAGCATCGTATCGCAAGAGGCGCAGGTGTGGACATCAGTGAAGTGAACCGTATGGTCAAGCAGTTCGGTGAGATGAAGAAGATGATGAAGATGATGGGAAAAGGCGGAAAACGCGGCAAGTTCCGCATGCCGTTCTAACATTGATATAAGGCGTGATTACGCATTATATATAGAAATCAAAAAATATTTATAAAATTTTATTTGGAGGTAAACAAAATGGCAGTAAAAATCAGATTAAGAAGAATGGGACAGAAGAAAGCTCCTTTTTATAGAATCGTAGTAGCAGATTCTAGATCACCAAGAGATGGTAAATTCATCGACGAGATCGGAACATATGATCCGAACTGTGAGCCAAGCGCAATCTCAGTTGACGAAGAAGCAGCTAAGAAATGGCTTGCAAACGGAGCACAGCCTACAGAAGCAGTTGCAAAGATTTTAAAGGCAGCAGGCATCGAGAAATAATTAATACCCTGGAGGTGCACAGCTATGAAAGAGCTGGTAGAAGTTATCGCAAAAGCTTTAGTAGATGATCCTGACAGTGTTGTTGTAACAGAACGTGAAGATAAGAAAGCTACCGTTCTGGAAGTGAAGGTTGCAGATTCCGACATGGGAAAAGTAATCGGAAAACAGGGACGTATTGCAAAAGCAATTCGTTCTGTGGTAAAAGCAGCAGCTGCAAAGGAAGATAAGAAAGTAATCGTTGATATTTTAGATTAATTACCAACGGATGCTTACAGGACAGGTCTGTAGTAGTACCTGTCCTTTTTTAAAGCAGTCAGAAGGAGATTTGTAAATGGAAGATATGCTTCAGGTAGGCGTGATCACACAGACACACGGCGTGCGGGGAGAAGTCAAAGTTTTTCCGACTACGGATGATGTGAACCGCTTCAAAAAGTTAAAACAGGTCATTCTTGATACAGGAAAAGAGACAATGCCGTTAGAAATTCAGAGTGTAAAATTTTTTAAACAGTTTGTAATCTTAAAATTTAAAGGCATTGATAATATAAATGATATTGAAAAGTATAAAAGATGTTCGCTTTATGTAACAAGAGAACATGCAGTACCGCTGGAAGAAGACGAATATTTCATTGCGGATATGATCGGCATGGAAGTATGCACAGAAGATGGCAATATATTCGGTACATTAAAAGATGTGATCGAGACAGGCGCCAACGATGTTTATGTGATTGAAAATGCGGAGCACGGCGAAGTGCTTGTTCCTGCGATCAAAGAATGTATCCGCAGTGTAGATATAGAAAAAGGGCAGATGATGATCCATCTGATGGATGGACTGATCTGATTGCTTACAGGAAGGAATCATAACAAATGCAGTTTTATATTATGACATTATTTCCGGAGATGGTGATGGGCGGTCTTAAGACAAGTATTATCGGACGTGCGATAAAGAATGAACTGCTTTCCATCGAAGCAATTAATATCCGGGATTATGCATTTAACAAGCATAACAGCGTGGATGATTATCCATATGGCGGCGGTGCAGGAATGCTCATGCAGGCAGAGCCTGTATACCAGTGTTACAAAGCACTGGAAGACAGAATCGGAAAGCGTCCGCGTGTAGTCTATCTGTCGCCGCAGGGACAGACATTTAACCAGAAGATGGCAGAAGAATTTGCGGAAGAAGAAGAACTCGTATTCTTGTGCGGTCATTATGAAGGTATTGACGAGCGCGTGCTGGAAGAGATTGTTACGGATTATGTATCGATTGGAGATTATGTGCTGACCGGAGGAGAACTTCCGTCAATGATCATGGTAGATGCGATTTCCAGACTTGTTCCGGGAGTGCTCCACAATGATGTTTCCGCAGAGTTTGAAAGTTTTCAGGATAATCTTCTGGAATATCCGCAGTATTCAAGACCGGAGACATGGCATGATAAAAAAGTTCCGGAAGTTCTGATGTCCGGTCACCATGCCAATATTGAAAAATGGCGCAGAGAGCAGTCTGTCATCCGTACAGCGAAGAACCGTCCGGATCTGCTGGAAAAAGCAGAGCTTACAGACAAGGAGAGAATCCTCGCAGCGCAGATACAGAAAGAAATTACAAAAAGCGAATAAACTTCTTGCTTTTGGGTTAGGATTATGGTAAAATGCTATATGTTGTGAAGAAAATAGATGGTCCTCTGGTACGAAGCGTATTAAGAACATCCAAGTAAACAAGGAGGTCACACAATGAACGATATTATTAAGAATATTGAAGCAGAGCAGTTAAAAGAGAATGCACCGGAGTTCCACGTTGGTGATACTGTAAAAGTTTACGGTAAGATCAAAGAGGGAAACCGTGAAAGAATTCAGGTTTTCGAAGGTACAGTTCTTAAGAAACAGGGCGGAAGTACAAGAGCAACATTTACAGTTAGAAAGACTTCTAATGGAGTAGGTGTTGAGAAGGCTTGGCCGCTTCATTCTCCAAACGTAGAGAAGGTTGAAGTAGTAAGAAGAGGTAAAGTAAGAAGAGCTAAACTGAACTACTTAAGAGACCGCGTTGGTAAGAGAGCGAAAGTTAAAGAATTAGTAAAATAAGAAACAGGTTTAAAAAGGACAAGTACATATTTGTAGTTGTCCTTTTTCTGATATAAGGGGATCTTATGAAAAGAAAGAGAAGGGCGCTTTTTAAAGGAAGACATTTGCGGAGAAAAGATTTTAAAAGCAAAAAATATCGAAGCAGAAGGTACAGGAGAAAACAATTCGGACAGAAGAAGTTTTCTTTCAAACCGGACCGTTACATCGTTGCAGGCGTTTTCAAATGGATCTTTCAGATTGCAGTAGTCTGTTTGCTGGCATTTGTATCGGTATGGTATTTTGGACAGCGTGTCAGTGTAGTTGGCGATTCCATGAATCCGATTCTGAAGAACGGAGATGTTGTACTGGTAAATCGGATTGTGTATAATGCTACGACACCGAAGCGGGGAGATATTATTGTCTTTAAACCAAAAGGAAATGAGAACGATCATTATTATACGAAGCGTATTGTCGGATTGCCGGGTGAGACGATCCAGATTATCGAGAATAATGTTTATATAGATGGAAAGAAACTGGAAGAAGATTACAAGACATCGAAGATCAGTGATGTCGGTATCGTAGGTGAGCAGATGAAACTTGCTTCCGATGAATATTTTGTCCTCGGAGATGACAGAGAGAACAGCGATGACAGCCGTGATGCAGATATCGGTAATGTGAAGCGCAGTTATATTTACGGAAAAGCGTGGTTTGTTGCGTTACCGAGAAAACATTTTGGATTTGTGAGGTAAAGATATATGCATTTTCAGTGGTACCCTGGTCATATGACGAAAGCAAAGCGTATGATGCAGGAAAATATTAAATTAATTGACCTTGTGATTGAGCTGGTAGATGCCAGAATCCCGATTTCCAGCCGGAATCCGGATATCGATGAACTAGGAAAGAACAAAGCAAGACTGGTTTTACTGAATAAAGCTGATCTTGCAGAAGATAAATGGAATGATGCGTGGGCAGAATATTTTAAAGCCAAAGGATACTCTGTTGTGAAGGTTAATTCCAAAAAAGGCGGCGGGATCAAGTCCATCCAGGGTGTGATCCGTGAAGCCTGCAAAGAAAAGATCGAACGCGACAGAAAGCGAGGAATCTTAAACCGTCCGGTACGTGCGATGGTTGTCGGCATCCCGAATGTCGGTAAATCTACATTTATCAATGCACTGGCAGGAAAAGCCTGTGCAAAGACAGGAAATAAACCGGGTGTCACAAAAGGCAAGCAGTGGATCCGCCTGAACAAGCAGGTGGAGCTTCTGGATACTCCGGGAATCCTCTGGCCAAAATTCGAAGACCAGGCAGTCGGACTCCGGCTTGCATTTATCGGCTCTATGAAGGATGAGATTTTAAACACAGAAGAACTGGCGGCAGAGCTTATTAAATTCCTCGGAACATATTATCCGGATGTTTTACCGGAAAAATATGCCGTAGAACCGGATGAAGATCCTTATGTAGTACTGCATCAGATTGCGAAGAACCGTAACTGTGTTGTCAAAGGAAATGAATTAAATACAGAGAAGGCAGCCATGCTGTTGTTAGATGATTTCCGTAACGGACGTCTTGGCAGACTGACACTGGAATATCCGGAGGGCGTATGTTAGATAATAAAGAAGAGAAGAAAAGCACAGGACGTTCATTAATTGGATGGCTTTTATATCTGTTAGTGATTATCGGGCTTGCATATCTCATCGTAACATTTGTAGGACAGCGTACAAAAGTCAGCGGACCTTCCATGCAGAATACACTCCATAATGGAGATAACCTGATCGTAGATAAGTTATCGTACCGTTTCCATGATCCGGAGAGGTATGATATTATTGTATTTCCGATCAAGTTTGAAGAAAATACATTTTATATCAAACGTATCATCGGACTGCCGGGCGAGACAGTGCAGGTAAAGGATGGTTACACATATATTAATGGAAAGAAACTGACCAGTGATATATACGGCAAAGAAGTGATGGATGAACCGGGAATTGCCGAAGAACCGGTAAAACTTGGAAAAGACGAGTATTTCGTGCTGGGAGATAACCGCAATGACAGTACGGACAGCCGTGATCCGGATGTCGGCGTGCTGAAGAAAAGGGATCTGATGGGAAAAGCGTGGCTTCGGATCTATCCGTTTAACAAGTTCGGACTGCTCCGGCACAAGTAGCATATCTGCTGAAAACTGCCGACAGAAGGTTTCGCGGACAGATAACGGATGGAAGTTTTTTAGAAAGAGAGCATCCGGAAAGGGGTTTAAAGAATGGCAAAAGGAAAAGAAAAGGAGCGTTCAAAGAGCATGTTAAGAACGATTCTTGGGTATATTTTATACATATTAGTGATCATCGGACTGACTTGGATGATCGTAACATTTGTAGGACAGAGAACAAGAGTCAGCGGACAGTCGATGGAGACGACACTGCAGGATGGAGACAATCTGATCGTAGATAAGATATCTTATCGTTTCCATGACCCGTCGCGCTATGATATTATCGTATTTCCATACAAATATGAAGAAAATACATTCTATATCAAACGAATTATCGGACTGCCGGGTGAGATTGTCCAGGTAAAGGATGGCTATACTTATATTAATGGAAAGAAATTAACCAGTGACATTTACGGAAGAGAAGTGATGGATGAGCCGGGAATTGCCGAAGAACCAATTAAGCTTGGCTCCGATGAGTATTTTGTGCTGGGAGATAACCGGAATCACAGCCAGGACAGCCGTGATCCGTATGTTGGAGTATTGAAGCGGAGTGATCTGCTTGGAAGAGCATTTATCAGAATTTATCCGCTGAATAAGTTCGGAGTGATCAAACATGAATAAAAGAGAAGAAGAGAGACTGCGCAAGAAAGAAGAGAAGCTTAGAAAAGAGCTGGAGAGACTGGAAGTCATGTCCGCGTACGAGAAAGAATATGCGCAGTATACGCATATCTGCGGGATTGATGAAGTCGGACGCGGACCGCTTGCGGGTCCGGTAGTGGCGTGTGCAGTTGTGCTGCCAAAAGACGTTACGATATTATATCTCAATGATTCTAAGAAATTATCTGAGAAAAAAAGAGAATTACTCTATGATGAAACTATGGAAAAAGCTGTTGCGGTCGGGATCGGCGCGGTTGGTCCGGCAAGGATCGATGAGATCAATATTTTGCAGGCAACTTATGAAGCAATGCGGATGGCAATTGAGGATCTGACAGGAAAACTCGGAAAAGAGCCGGATCTGTTGCTCAATGATGCGGTGACGATTCCGGAAGTGGATATTCCACAGGTGCCGATCATCAAGGGAGATGCGAAGAGTATTTCCATTGCAGCGGCAAGTATCGTAGCGAAAGTCACAAGGGATCATCTGATGATCGAGTACGACCAGGTCCTGCCGGGGTATGATTTTGCAAAAAATAAAGGCTATGGAACAAAAGCGCATATTGCAGGCTTAAAAGAACTTGGAGCGACACCGATACACAGGAAAACATTTATTACACATTTTGTATAGGACAAAGATGAGGACAAGATCTGTTTATGAGAGAGAATAACAGAGCAATCGGAAGCAAATTTGAGAAAGAAGCCGGTGCATATCTTAAGAAGCACGGATATGAGATACTGGAATACAATTACAGATGCCGTGCAGGCGAGATTGATATTATCGCAAGAGACGGTGAATATCTTGTCTTCTGTGAAGTAAAGTACCGGAATGGTTCGTCCGGCGGACATCCGCTGGAGGCTGTTGATGTGAAGAAGCAGAGGACGATCGCACGATGTGCAGGAATTTATCTTATAAACCACGGATTATCTGAAGTACCATGTCGGTTTGATGTGATTGGAATTATGAATGACGAGATCTGTCTTGTAAAAAATGCATTTGAGGCGTATTAGGAGGAGCGATATGCTGGGATTCAAATATAAAAATGACGAACATATTTTTAATGAAAAGATAGTAAATGATGTGCCGTTTCTTTCGTACCCGCTGTTCGAAAATACTGGGATTGTAAATCATGGATTTTCTACAAGACTGGGTGGTGTCAGCAAAGGATGCTGGACATCTATGAATATCAGTATCACAAGAGGCGATGATCCGAAGGATGTGGAAATCAACAAGGAACGAATCGCAGGTGCAATCGGTGTACATAAGGAAGACTTTACCTACACACACCAGACACATACGACGAATGTTGCACGTGTCATGCCGGAGGATAAAGGCAGACATTTTATGGAGACAGACGGACTGGTTACAAATGTGCCGGGGATCTGCCTTGTAACATTTTACGCAGACTGTGTACCGCTTTTCTTTGTAGATCCGGTGAAGAAAGCGATTGGACTCAGCCATTCCGGATGGCGTGGTACAGTCGGCAAGATGGGAAAAGTAACAGTAGAGAAGCTTGTGAAAGAATTCGGCAGTGACCCGAAAGATATTCTCGCTGCGATCGGACCTTCGATCTGTCAGGACTGCTATGAAGTGAGCGAAGATGTAATTGAAAAATTTAAAGAAGCTTTTGATGCGTCACTCTGGGAAGAATTATTTTATAAAAAAGAAAATGGAAAATACCAGTTAAATCTGTGGTGTGCCAATGAGGCAGTCTTTGAAGAAGCCGGTATTTTAAAAGAACATATAGCGGTGACAAATCTCTGCACACACTGTAACCCGGATCTGCTGTTTTCACATAGAACAACAGGCAATGCGAGAGGCAATTTAAGTGCGTTCCTGGCATTACAAGAAGTGTAAGAGAAAGCATATGTAAGAAAAAGCATATATAAAAATATGCAGGAGGATAATAAAATCTATGGATGACACAACAAAAACGGTAGAAGCCGCAACAAAGACGACACAGGATACGGTTAAAGAAGTCAGTCAGTTTACGACATATCTGCAAAATCATATTCCCGATTTGATCTCTTTTGGAATAAAAGTAGTATTTGCACTTGTGTTTTTCTTTATTGGAAGAATTGTAATCCGCTGGATTCGCAAACTCGTACGCAAATCCATGCAGCGCTCAGGTGCTGACAAAGGTGTAGAACAATTCGTTGATTCACTTTTAAAGTTTTCATTATATTTTCTTCTGTTATTTATGATCGGAACGAAATTTGGAATCGATGCTTCTTCTGTAGCGGCATTGATCGCATCCGGTGGTGTGGCAATCGGCCTTGCCATGCAAGGAAGTCTTTCCAACTTTGCGGGTGGTGTATTGATCCTTCTCCTGAAGCCATTTGAAGTCGGGGATTACATTATTGAAGATACGAACAAAAATGAAGGAACTGTAAAAGAGATACAGATCTTTTACACGAAACTGACAACGATTGATAACAAGACAATTGTCATACCGAACGGGATACTGACGAATAACAGTCTGACCAATGCGACAGCGAAGGACGAGAGACGTCTGGATCTCAAGGTAGATATTTCCTATGATGCGGATCTTAAAAAGGCGAAAGCAATGATCATGGATGTGTTAAATGATGATCCGGCAGTGCTCCGAGAAGATGAGATTGTCGTATTTGTAGATGAACTGGGTGAAAGTTCTGTTGTTCTGGGTGCCCGTGCCTGGACGAAGAGTGCGGACTTCTGGCAGGCAAAATGGCGTATACTGGAGAACATTAAAGAGAAGATGGATGAGAACCAGATTGAGATTCCGTATCGCCAGCTGACCGTTCATATGAACAAAAACGCATAAGGACGAAGTCTGGAACAGATTTAAAAATTAGACTGGTTTGAAAATGGAAAAGCCGATTTGAAAATCAGTTTGAAATCGGTTTCGTAAAAAAGTTCTTGCAAAAGTAAAAAAATCAGGTATAATATAATTTGTGACTGCGAGTTGATGCAGTCCATGCTGGAATAGCTCAGTCGGTAGAGCACTTCACTCGTAATGAAGGGGTCGTCGGT
>OGYI01000902.1_pt1 | contig 33362 bp, 29 predicted proteins | sample 1576521 | NCBI WGS metagenome assembly OGYI01 (sample SAMEA3541484, study PRJEB24748) | human gut metagenome | biome: human gut; feature: human-associated habitat; material: faeces | place: China | collected 2012
CTTGCATGTGTTAGGCGCGCCGCCAGCGTTCGTCCTGAGCCAGGATCAAACTCTTTATAAATGATATTTATCACTTAAAAAGTGTTAAATCTCTCTTCGCTCAGCACGCAATCGCTTGCGTCCTGTGTGAATTACTTTGTTTGGAATTGTTTAACGTGTTTTTCCAACACGAAAATAGGTTCCGTTACAAGTTTTTCGATATTGTTCAATTTTCAAGGTCCTGCAGCGCCTCAGCCTTGCGGCTGACGACTTGATTATTTTATCACAGAAGTGATTTTTTGTCAAGCTCTTTTTTCGAAGTTTTTCGTGATTCGGATCTCTCCGGCGAACTTGGAGCGTTCTCAGTTTCTCGGCGCTGGCCGGAACTTTCGGACGTCTATTGGTTCTTTTCGCTTTACTTCCAGCCGGGACTCAGAAGTCATTCTTTCGTCTCGGAGCTTGGCGCTCAAGTATAATACCATACGCCGGACCACTTTGCAAGCCTTTTTTACAAGTTTTTTGCTCTTTTTTTGCTTTTGTATACATCCGCCAGTTTTTTGCTTGAAATCAGTCCCTGCTTTGACACCCGTTCAGCACGCCTGCGGTGTGCTGCCCCTCTAAGCGGGAGGGAGCGTTGCACTATATATAATAAGAAGAGCATCCGCCGCCCTTATTGGACAAACGGATGCTCTCTTATATATGATAGTTACTTCTGGGCATACACCTGCTTGAGGTGTTCCGTGAGCTTCATATTCTCACTATAGTCCACCGGTACCACGATGACGCTGGGGACATCCTGTTTGAAAGCCTCTTCCAGCGTGGGGATAAGTTCCTCTGCCTTCTCAACACGATAGCCCTTGCAGTGCATAGCCTCTGCCAGCAGCTTGAAATCGGGATTCGAAAAGTCCACATAGCAGTGCTCGCCGCCGAACTGCTCCTGCTCTTTCCACTTGATGAGGCCGTAGCTGGAATCCTCCCAGATGAGGGTCACAAAAGGCACATGCTCCCGCACCGCTGTTTCCAGCTCCTGACTGTTTATCATGAAGCCTCCGTCGCCGCAGACCGCCAGCACCTTCTTCTCCGGATAGAGAAGCTTTGCCGCGAACGCGCCCGGGATGGAGAAGCCCATGCTGGCGAAGCCGTTGGAGATGAGGCAGGTGTTGGGCTCATAACAGTCGTAGTGGCGGGCGATCCACATCTTATGGGCGCCCACATCGCTGACCACGATGTCGTCGCGGCCCATGACCTTCCGGACATCGGCGAGGATACGCGCCGGCTTCATGGGGCAGCTGTCGTCCGCCGCCATTGCCTCATGCTCTGCCTCCATCGTCTGGCGGAGAGCCAGTGCAAATTCCGGCTCACCGGTGCGGTGGGCGCAGCGCAGGATCTCATACAGGCTTTCTGAAATGTCGCCCACCACTTCCACAGCGGGCTGATACCGCTTGTTGACATCGGCGGGGGCGCTGTCGATGTGGACGATGGTCATATTCTCCCGTGCGCCCCACTTGGCCGGTGCGCACTCCACGATGTCGTAACCGATCGCGATGACCACATCCGCCCGGTCGAAGAGCTGGTTGACATAGTCTTTCTGCGGGATGCCGATGGTCCAGAGGCTGTACTTGTCGTCCATCGGGATGATGCCCTTGGCCATCATAGTGTTGACCACCGGGATGTGCAGGCGGTCAGCCAGCTCGGTGACAGCAGCGGCGGCATGGCCGCGCACCGCACCCGCGCCTGCAAGGATGACCGGATTTTTCGCCTCACTGATGATTTTTCCTGCCGCTGCAATGTGGGCCGGGTCGGCATAGACCTCATGCATCTGCTGGCGCTTGAGCGGCACGGCGTCGGCGGGCATTTTTGCAATATTCTGGGGCAGGTCGATATGGGTCGCGCCCGGCTTGCCCTTTTCGGCGTGCTTGAAGGCCAGCCGCACGATCTCGCCCACCGTGTCGGGGCGGATGATCTGCTTCGAGCGCTTGGTGATAGGCTCAAACATCGCGGTCAGGTCAAGGTACTGGTGGCTGGTGAGCTGCATCCGGTCAGTGCCGACCTGGCCCGTGATGGCCACCAGCGGCGCACCGTCCAGATAAGCATCCGCCACACCTGTGACAAGGTTGGTGGCACCGGGGCCAAGGGTGGACAGGCAGACGCCGGCCCGGCCGGTCAGACGGCCATAGACATCCGCCATAAAGGCCGCACCCTGCTCGTGGCGCACCGGGATGAAGCGTATCTTGCTGTCCCGAATCGCAAACATCAGATCCAGCGTCTCTTCGCCCGGAATTCCAAACATCACATCGACGCCCTCAGCTTCCAGACAGTCCACCAGCACCTGCGCAGTCGTTTTCATTTCCTTCATTTTCTTTCCCTCCCAAAACGAAAAAGGCAGCGCAGCCCCATGCGGGCCACACTGCCTTTGCTGCGCTTATTGTAAACGATTTTCGGTCATCCCGCAAGTGCAAATTTCCACAAAAAGCGGCTTGCTTTCGGTTTTTGCTCCGGCAGGCTTGACAAGCAGCGGAGCAGGCCGTATGATGAAAGTATCTTTTTTTGCAGTGAGGTAGTTATCATGCCCAGCATCACCATCCGCGGCTGCTGCATCGGCGCAGGCCGTCCGAAAGTCATCCTGCCCATCGTCGCCCGCACAGAGGACGATATTCTCCGTGAGGTCAGGCGGCTGTCCGCGCTGAAGGCCGACTGCATCGAGTGGCGGGCCGACTGGTTTTCTGATGCTCTGGATGCTGCCGCACGGAGGCGGGTGCTGTCCGGTCTGCGAGCAGCGCTGGGCGAAAAGCTCCTGCTCGTGACCTTTCGCACCAAAGCAGAGGGCGGAGAAGCCTCCCTGACGCCGCAGCAATACGCTGATTTCTGCGGCACGGTCTGTGTCAGCGGCTGTGCCGATCTGCTTGACATCGAGTTCTTCCCGAATCGAGAAGGACTTCCGGCCCTCATCGGGCAGGCGCACAAGGCTGGTGTCGCAGTGGTTTGTTCCAGCCATGATTTCCACAAAACGCCGTCCCGGACGGAGATGGTCACGCGCCTGACCGCCATGCAGCAGGCCGGAGCCGACCTGCCCAAACTGGCTGTGATGCCGAACTCGCCATCTGACGTCCTCGAATTGCTGGCCGCCACAGCAGAGATGGCAGAGCAGCACCCCGAAACGCCCGTCATCACCATGAGCATGGGTGCGCTGGGTGCAGTGAGCCGCCTGTGCGGAGAGACGTTCGGCTCTGCCATGACCTTCGCCAACCCCGGGCAGGCCAGCGCGCCCGGACAGGTGGCGCTGGATGTAGTGAATGAAGTGCTGGACAGCCTGAGACTCGAGTAAAAAGCTCATATCCCCCAGTAATTGCAGCAGCCCCGCTTTTCAGGCGGGGCTGCTGTTCATTTTTTCAAAAATTGTCTGATACGTCAAATTTCAACGGCCTTCATTGGCTATCTTTCCAGATTTTTGCGAGTTTTTCCAAAAACATTGACATTCTGTCGTCGAAATCATATCATTGTGTCATAAGAGATGAAAAGTGTTGCCGCAAGTCGAAATTCACCGTTTCTACTCCATCTCAGTGAAATCGTGCCATACCGACAGGAGGTCCCACCATGATGCAGTGTGTCAGACGATGCAGTTTTATTTGTGGAGCTGTTCTCAGCATCCTGCTCCTGCTCTGCAGCTGTCAGGCCGGGGCCGGGCAACTCCTCCTGCCGGACAATGTTCCCTCAGAAAACACCTCCCAGGGAAAGAAGGAGCTGCTCGCCGCCCTGAATCAGGAGTATTTCGACCGCTTCAAGCGCTCCAACTATTTTATACAGGGCAGTGACTCTGCCGCTGAGGCTGTATTTCTGTATCTTGCGCAGAACTCCGGCGGCGACATCGACAAAGCGGTCGAGTCCTTGACCGAAAATCCCAAAGATGGCCGTGCGAACTGCGCCGACGATGTTCTGCGCATAATTTTTCCCTCGCCCAGCAAAACTTATTGGGTCAGTTATTCCTTCCTCTCTGCCAACATGCTGGAGAACGGTGTCCTGAAAGAAAATGCAGCATTTGGCCCCGTTGCCAAAAATCTCATCGACCATCGGACGCTTCTGGAGTTCTACTCTCTTTCTGGCAACGAAAACGTCGGCTTTGCCGTCGGCGTCATCGGCGGTCAGGCGCTCGTCGTGACAGTGTCCGTTTCCTGACAGCATTTTTCAAGACAAGCAAAAAATGACCGCTGCGGTCTCCTGCTCCGCGGCGGTCATTTTCTCTGTCCACCCTATTGGGCGAACCATTATACTCTTATAATAAAGGAACCTGCCAACGCCTGTCAACCGAGAAAAAGCTTGCTTTTTGTCGATCTGCGCGGTTTCACATTGTAAACTGCACTGCGCAGAATGCGGCATAGATGCAGAGCAGCGCCACACCCTGCACACGGGAGAGCTTTCCACGCACCAGCGCCGGGATGGTCAGCAGCACCATCACCAGCAGCATCACGGGCAGCTCGAGCACCAGACTCGAGTTGATACCGAACAGGGTCGCACTCTGAGGGATCTCAAAGGGTGCCAGTGTCACCGACATGCCGCTGACCAGCACGAGGTTGAAGACATTCGCACCCACGACATTGCCCAGCGAGAGGTCGCTGTGGCCCTTCATCAGCGAGGTAATGGCCGTGACCAGCTCAGGCAGCGAGGTACCCAGCGCCACGAAGGTCAGCGCGATGACCGATTCCGGCACGCCCATCGCCTGCGCGATGAGGGTGCCGTTGTCCACCAGCAGGTTCGCGCCCAGCGCGATGAGGGCTGCGCCCACCACCAGCAGCAGGACGATCTTTCCGATGCCCATCGGCTCTTCCTCATGCTCCGGCTCTGCCGGGGCATTTTTCATCTGCCAGACATTCGCCGCCATGTAGGCCACGAACATCCCCAGCATCAGCAGGCCCATCGGACGGGTAAAGCGGCCCATGCCGTAAGCTGCCACGCAGTAGATGGCCGCAGCCGCAAAGAAGAAAGCCACCGGAACACGCAGGGGCTTGGGGTCCACCTTGCCGGGCCGCACGGCCACCGTAATGGCCGCGATGAGGGCCGTGTTGCAGATGACAGAGCCGATGGCGTTGCCGTAGGCGATCTCGCCGTGGCCGGACACCGCCGAGATGGTGGACACCATCACCTCGGGCAGGGTAGTGCCAACGGACACCACCGTTGCGCCGATGAGCAGCTCCGGCAGATGGAATTGGCGGGCCAGCGCCGATGCGCCGTCCACGAACCAGTCACCGCCCTTGATAAGGCAGAGCAATCCCAAAAGAAACAGGATGCCGGGGATTATCATATCGTTCCTCCCAATATCTCTCCGGGCGCAAATCGCGCCGCGTCACATAACAAAAGCCGTATTGTATATGATACCAAATTTCCGTGTGGAATACAACGCCCGTTAGAAATATTTTACTCCTATCCTATATAAGGTGGCCAGAAACATAAAAAGCTCCCCCGAAGGGGAGCTTAAAAGCTTATTTACACCACTTTGCAAACTCTTCATCGGTACACTTGACGTAGTGGCTGCCGCTGACGAGGTGGCTGGTGCCTTTGCTGTAGTCGATGCCGGAAGTGGCATAGTCGTAAGTCTCGGCCACGCGGCGCTTTTCCACCACCGGGTTCGGCAGCGGGATAGCCGACAGCAGGCTCCGGGTGTAGGGATGAATGGGCTCCGCAAAAATTTCTTCCGTGGTACCCGTTTCCAGCAGGTGGCCCAGATGGAGCACACCGATACGGTCGGAGATGTACTTGACCATGGACAGGTCGTGTGCGATGAACAGGTAGGCCGTGCCGGTCTCCTGCTGGATGTCCTTCATCAGGTTGACGACCTGTGCCTGGATCGACACGTCCAGTGCCGAGATGCACTCGTCGGCGATGATGAGCTTCGGGTTCATGATGAGGGCGCGGGCGATGCCGACGCGCTGGCGCTGGCCGCCGGAGAACTGGTGGGGGTAGCGCTCAGCGTGCTCGGGCGCAAGGCCGACCTTCTCCAGAATTTTCTCCACCTTTTCGCGGCGCTCGTCCTGGGTCTTGTACATATGGTGGATGTCCAGGCCCTCGCCGATGATGTCCTCCACCTTCTTGCGGGGGTTCAGAGACGCCATCGGGTCCTGGAATATCATCTGCATCTGGGTGCGCAGGGTGTTGTTCTGGGCGTGAGTCAGACGTCCGCTGATGTCCTGCCCGTCGAAGGTGATCTTGCCTGCGGTGGGGTCATACAGCCGGATGATGCTGCGGCCAATGGTGGATTTGCCCGAGCCGGACTCACCCACCAGACCGTACGTCTCGCCGGGATAGATCTCAAAGCTGACATCGTCCACGGCCTTGACGGTGAAGTTCTTGTTCACCTTGAAATACTGCTTCAGTCCCTCGACCTTCAGAAGAGGGGTAGCGCTCTGTGCTGCCATTTACTCCGCCTCCTCTATCTTTTTTGCTTCTGCGCTCATACGGGCCACACGGTCTTTCAGCTCAGGCGGCATCTCCACCTTGGGAGCGCGGGGGTCCAGCAGCCAGGTAGCCGCGAAGTGGGTGTCGCTGATCTTGAACATGGGCGGGTCGATCTCGTCGTCGATCTCCAGCGCGTACTTGTTGCGGGGTGCAAAGGCGTCGCCGGCCTTCTCATGCAGCAGGTTCGGCGGCGAACCGGGGATGGTGTACAAACGCTCGTCGGCGGTATCGAGGTCGGGCATGGCCGACAGCAGACCCCAGGTGTAGGGGTGGCGCGGGTCGTAGAAGATCTCGTCGATGGTGCCGGTCTCCACGATCTTGCCCGCGTACATGACATCGACATAGTCCGCCACCTTTGCCACGACGCCGAGGTCATGGGTGATGTAGATGACCGAAATGCCGCGCTCCTTCTGGATGCTGCGGATGAGCTCGAGGATCTTCGCCTGAATGGTCACATCCAGTGCGGTGGTGGGCTCATCGCAGATGAGCAGGTCCGGGTCGCAGGACAGCGCGATGGCGATGACCACGCGCTGACGCATACCGCCGGACAGCTGGTGCGGGTAGCTCTTCATCCGCTTTTCGGCGTCCGTGATACCGACTTCTTCCAGCAGCCTGAGGGCCTTCTGATACGCCTCAGCCTTGGGCATCTTGAAGTGCCAGAGCATCCCTTCCATGATCTGCTTGCCGATGGTCATGGTGGGGTCAAGGCTGGTCATGGGGTCCTGAAAGACCATGGCGATGCGCTTGCCGTTGATGTGGCGGCGGATCCACTTTTTATCTTTTTGCAGCAGATCGACGGTTTCAGGGCTGCCGTCGGCGTGATGGTAGCTGAACTGGATGCTGCCGCTGTTCACCTTGGCGTTCTGGGCCAGAATGCCCATGGCCGCCTTCATGGTGACGGACTTACCGGAACCAGACTCACCCACCAGCGCCACCGTCTCGCCCTTGTACAGGTCGATGTTCACGCCGCGGATGGCGTGGACAGGGCCGGCCGTCGTCTTAAAGGTAATATCAAGGTCTCGCACCGACAAGACCTGTTCTCTTTTCGTATCAGGCATGTTGTGCGCCTCCTTACATACTCTTCATCTTGGGGTCAAGTGCCTCGCGCAGGCCGTCGGCCAGCAGGTTGAAGCTGAGCATCAGCAGGCTCATGACCACGATGGGCGGGATGATCTGATAGGGATGGGTGGTGAAGCTGTTGTACAGCTCACTGATCAGGGAGCCCAGCGAACACTGCGGCACCGGGATGCCCAGACCCACGAAGGAAAGGAATGCCTCGGTAAAGATCGCGGTGGGGATGCTGAACATGACCTGAGTGATGATGGGTCCGATGATGTTGGGCAGCACTTCCTTAAAGATGATAAAGAAACTGCCGGCACCCAGAGTGCGGGAAGCCAGAACGAATTCCTGGTCCTTCAGCTTGAGCATCTCGGCGCGGGCGATGCGGCTCATGCCCACCCACTCGGTCAGCATCAGAGCGAAGATGATGGTGATCATGCCGGGCTGCAGCACCAGAAGCAGCAGCGTAACGATGACCAGACGGGGGATGCCGTTGGCAACTTCAAGAAAGCGCTGCATCAGCATATCCACCTTGCCGCCGAAGTAGCCCGAGATGAGGCCGTAGCTCATGCCGATGACCATATCAATGACGGCAGCCGCCACGGCGATGATCAGGGAGACGCGGGCGCCTTCCCAGGTACGGGTCCAGATGTCGCGGCCATAGAGGTCGCTGCCGAACCAGTAGTAGACGTCATCCTTGCCTTTTTCGACATAGTTGTTGACGATCTTGGTACCGGTGGTCGTGCTCATCTTTTCGCTGCCGTCCAGAATGCCGAACTGCTCGATGCCGGGGACGCGAGGCGCGAAGTTCTTCTGGCTCAGATCCTGGCCGGAATAAGTATAAGCATTCATTCCCGGGCCAAAGACGGCCAGCAGCAGGATGATCACGATCATCACGAGGCCCAGCACGGCGCTCTTCTTGCGGAAGAAGCGGATGCGGACGTCCTTCCAGAAGCTCTGGGCCGCGAAGTTGGTATCCACCGCGATCTCAGCGGCGTTGTCCTTCCGGGCAAACTCTGCCTCGGTGAACTTGTGCTCAGGGTACAGTTCCTGCACGGCCTGCGTGATGGCTGCGGCGGTGCTTTCGCCGCCCAGTCGGATCGCTTTTTCTGCCATATCAGTCGTCCCCCTTTGCCAGACGGATGCGTGGGTCGATGATGCCGTACAGCAGGTCAACGACCAGCATGATGCCAATGTACATGGCGCTGTAGATGAAGCTCAGGCCGATGACCACGTTGTAGTCGTTGGACTGGATGGCCGTCACCAGCAGGCTGCCCACGCCGGGGATGGCGAAAATTTTCTCGACCACCAGCGATCCGGTCATCAAATCAACGATGAGGGGGGCCAAAACCGTAATAATAGGAATGAGCGCATTGCGCAGGGCGTGGCGGAAGATCAGCGCCGGGCCGGAGATGCCCTTGCTCTCGGCCAGCAGCATATAGTCGGAATCGAGGACTTCTATCATCTCGCTTCGGGTGAAGCGGGCGATGGATGCCATGGTGAACATGGACAGCGACACGCTGGGCAGGACACTCGAACCCAAGACATCCTTGGCGGAGAACAGCATCGGGAACCAGCGGAGCTTGAAGCCGAAGGTGTAGCTCAGGGCCAGTGCGAAAACGTAGGACGGCACCGATACGCCGATGACCGAGATGATGGTGGCGATGGTATCGAAGATGGTGTCCCGCTTGAGGGCAGCGATGATGCCCAGCACGAGGCCCACCAGAGCGCCCAGCGTGACGGCCATGCCGCCGATCTGGATGGAGATGGGCAGGCGGGACTGGATGAGCTGGGAGATGGGCGTATTTTTGGAGATGTTGTAGCTCACACCCAGATCGCCCCGGAGCATATTGCCCACGTAGCGGAAGAACTGGATGTAGATCGGCTGGTCAAGACCGTATTTTGCATAGAGCGCGGCTCTCATATCGGCTGTCAGCTTTTCGTCGTTGAAGGGCGAGCCGGGCATCAGCTGCATCAGGATGAACAGCACCAGCAGGATGGCCAGCAGCGTAAACAGCGAGGTGAGGATACGCTTGAGCGTATATTTTTTCACGTCAGGTGAACCCCCTTTGGTTTTCCTATCCGCAGTCAGTCGTGCGCGGACCGCGGACAGGTACAATGCCAAAAAGGCGCACAGTGGCTTTTGCGGGCCACTGTGCGGCCTTTGTTCAGCGTTTTTTCTTTAAGCGTTCTTTGCGGCCCGCTTGTACACACGGTTCAGAGCCACCGGGTGGAACTCCACGCCGGTAACGGCGCCGGAGATCATCTCGGCATTGCACTGGCCGTACAGCGGGAAGATGACTGCCTGCTCCAGAACGATGGCTTCTGCATCGTACAGAGCTGCCCAGCGGCCCTCGGGGTCGGTGCAGAGGTCGCCGGTGGTGCATTCCTCGATGATGGAGTCATACTCGGCGTCGCTCCACAGACCGTAGTTGTTGGAGTTGCCGGTGACCCACATGCCCAGGTAGGTCATGGGGTCGGCGTAGTCGGGACCCCAGCGGGTCAGGCCCAGCTGGAAGTTGCCGTCCTGCATATCCTGCACGCGCTGCTTCTTGGGCTCGACGGTCAGGTTCACGGTCAGGCCGGGGAGAGCGGTCTCGAGCTGCTCCTTGACGACCTGTGCCACCTTCTGAGGTGCATCGTCGGCATCAACGATCATGTCGAAGGAGAAGCTGTCCTTGCCCAGCTCGCTCTTGGCGGTCTCGTAATACTCGGCTGCCTTGGCTGCATCGAATGCGCAGGAATCAGCGAACTTGGTCTGGTCGGCGCTGAAATCGCTGCCGTCCGGGCCGGTGGCGAACTGCGGAGGCACGGCGGTGTAGCAGGGAGCAGAGCCGTCCTTCAGGACATCGCCGGTGATGGCGTCGCGGTCCAGAGCAAAGGTCATCGCCTTGCGCAGGTTCTCATTTGCCAGTTCAGGCACCGCATCGATGTTGGGGCTGATGTACCACAGGTAGCCGGCGCCCACGCTGGTAAACTGGGGGTCGTCCTTTACCTGGTCCACCTGCTCGCCGTTCAGCAGGGTCAGATCCAGTGCGCCGGTCTGGAAGCTCATCAGAGCCTGCTGGCTGTCCTTGATGACCTGATAGGCCAGACCATCCAGAGCGATGTTTGCAGCGTCGTAGTAGTCGGGGTTCTTGGTCAGCTCGAATGCGGTAGCAGCGGGCTGGTAGTCGGTCAGGATGAATGCACCGTTGGACAGGACGGTGTCGGGGCTGGTGCCGAAGGTATCCTTGCAGGTGTTGAAGAATGCCTCGTTGACAGGGTAGAAGGTGGGGAAGTACATCAGGCTCAGGAAGTAGCTGACAGGGACGTTCAGCTGAACTTCGAAGGTCTTGTCATCCACTGCGGTCACGCCCAGATCCGTGACGGGCTTCTCACCGGCAATGATCTCTGCGGCGTTGACCACCTGGCCGATGTCAGACAGCATATAGGAATACTCGGAAGCATTGGCGGGGTCAACAGCACGCTGCCAGCCGAACACGAAGTCGGCTGCGGTGACGGCGTCGCCGTTGGACCACTTTGCATCGCGCAGGTGGAAGGTATACGTCTTGCCGTCCTCGCTGATGTCGTAGGTCTCGGCGAGGGCCGGGACAGCTGCGCCGTCGGCATCCATCTGCATCAGACCGTCGGTGTAGTCGGCGATGACCTCAAAGGAGGTGCCATCGGTGGCGATCTGCGGGTCCAGAGACTGGACCTCAGTCTCCAGCATGATGTTCAGGGTGCCGCCTGCGGCAGTGCCAGCTGCGCTGGAAGCACCGGTGGAGGCAGCGGTAGAAGCTGCCGTGGAGCCGGAGCCGCCGCAGGCCGTCAGGGCCAGAGCTGCTGCGGATACGCCTGCTGCTGCCAGAAAGCTGCGGCGCGAAATACGACGATCGAATCTCATAATATCTTTTCCCCTCTCTAACACCGCTTTAATATATTAAAGCGACTGTTACTGAAAAATGCACAAGGTGTTCCGCTCCCCCTCTGGAGCTTTCTGCACACCCTTGTGCCTTGGCGGCATTATACATCGTCCACCGCCGAAAGAAAAGACTTTTTGCCAAATTAATCCCCTCGACCCAACGATTTCTGTAGTTTGACCAACTGCACGCCAAAATTCTGATTTGAATTTTGTATAGTTTTGCCCCTGATGTGTATTCATGTAAAGTACAGTTCAGGTGAGATAAGTATTACTTGTGCTTTTGCCGCGTACAGTTTCGTGCCACATCTTTCTTTTATAAAGAAAACAGCCCATTATGCTTTTTCTGCACAGCGGGCTGTCCGGACCTTATTTTACTTCATATGCCTGAGGTTTTGTCTCAAAAGCACTTTGAAACGTGCTCAGACTGCCTCGGCAGCAGGTGCTCCGGCCTCGCCATTGTACACAGCCTTGTCCAGCTGGCCTTCGGTGGCAGCCACAAGGGTGGTAGCGGCGGCAGCGCCGACGACGTTGGTGGCAGTACGAGCCATATCAGCAATGCTGGAAATGGGCGAAAGCAGGATGATGGCTTCCACCGGCAGACCGGCAGCAGCAAACAGAGCGGTAGCAGTGATGGTAGCCGTGCCAGGCACACCGACGGTACCGATGGAGACGACCACAGCCAGCACCACGAGGAAGGCGTACTGCACCGGGGTGTAGTCAATGCCCAGCAGGTGGATGGTAAAGACAGCCAGCAGGGTGGGCCAGACACCGGCGCAGCCCGGCATACCGAGGTTTGCACCCAGACTTGCACCAAAGGCGGCGATGTCCTCGTTGACGCCCAGCTTCTTGGTCAGCTGGTTGACCGTGACAGGGATGGTACCCACGCTGCTCTGAGAAGTGAAAGCGACAGTGCCTGCGGGCCAGACGCCCTTGAAGAACTGGACAGGATCCAGCTTGCCGACGATCTTGATGAGCGCGCCCTCGACCACGAAGGCCTGAATGGCGCAGAGGACATAGGCCAGCACCAGAACGCTCAGCAGGGGGACGAGATCGGCCGGAGAAGAGCGGCTGACGGCACGGGCGATGAGGGACAGGACGGCATACGGAGTGAAGGAGATGACATAGCTGACCACGCGGCCCATCACAACGTCACCGGCGTCGATAAACTTCTTGAAGGGGGCGACCTCCTCGGGCTTCTTGGCGGCGATCCTGTTGTAGCTGATGGCGACCAGAATGCAGAAGACCACGATAGGCACCACCTCGCCGTTTGCCCAGTGGGAAGCGAGGTTCTGGGGGAAGAGGCTGATAACCGTGTCCACAAAGGTGGGGACTTCCTTGGCGGTGTAATCGGTGGCCAGCTCATACTTCACACCGTGGCCGACATTGGTCACGACACCGGCGATCAGGGTGATGAGGCTGGCGAAGAAGGTGTTCAGGACGAGGAAGAAAACAGTCTTGAGGCCGATGTTCTTCAGGCGGACGGAATTGCCCAGATTGGTGATGCTGGAAATGATGCTGAAGATCAGCAGCGGGATGACCACAGCCGAAACGACGTGGGCGTAGATGGTACCCACAGCGGCGACATAGGTGTGGTGGCCCTTGAACACAAGGCCCACGATGAGGCCGAGGCCCACAGCCAGAATGGTGCGCACGCCGAAGTCAACATGCTTTTTCTTGTGCAGGTAGTACAGCAGGGCAAAAAATACGGCAGTCAGAGCCAGTGCGGCCAGATCCAGAATTTCTACAGACATAAAACGGATCCTCCTTTATTTTTGAGTGTGATGTCGTTTTTGTCTGTCAACACATTCGCTCTCTCATGATGTTCCTCCCATTCAGCACAAACCTACTTTGTATGTATGTTTGTTCGGTTGCCGTGGAGTATACTACATACAAACCCTGTTGTCAAGTGAATTATGAAAAAATTTTGAATTTCACGTCGGAACGATATTCTCATTCGCTCACTCTTTCTTGTATGCGGCTTGACTTTTCATCTCAAACTGCATATAATAGAGTTGCAAACGAAAACAATGGTGTTCATTCGTATCACCAAGAGCAACAGGAAAACCCCTACGGTACCGTTCATACCGAAGGGGTTTTCTGCTCGCTGGGGGTTAGTGCTTGCCGGCCTTGAACTGTTCATCAAGCCACTTGCAAATGCAATGAGCTACCACATTTGCTGCGACGGACAGTGCAAACGAAAGCATTGTATTCATTTATATCACCTCCTCCCCCATTTTATGGAGTCGGATGGCCGACATCTACAGAATACCACAAGTTTCGCCATTTCGCAATGGATCCAATATGCCAAAAGAGCCGCTGTGCATACGCACAGCGGCTCTTGCTGTCTTTCGATATTTTATTTTGCGTACTCGACGGCACGGCTCTCGCGGATGACGTTGACCTTGATCTGGCCGGGGTAATCCAGCGTGTCCTCGATCTTCTTTGCGATGGAGCGGGCCAGCAGGATGACCTGATCGTCGCCGATGACGTCGGGCTTGACCATGATGCGCACTTCGCGGCCTGCCTGCACGGCAAATGCCTGCTCGACGCCCTCGAAGCTGGAAGAGATCTCCTCCAGGTTCTCCAGACGCTTCACATAGCTCTCGACATTCTCGCGGCGGGCGCCCGGACGGGCAGCGCTGATGGCGTCGCAGGCCTGAATGATGAAGGCCAGCGGAGTCTTGGGCTCCACATCGCCGTGATGGGCCTCGATGGCGTGGATGACCTGGGTATTTTCCTTGTACTTGCGGCAGATGTCCACACCGATCTGGACATGGCTGCCCTCGATCTCATGGTCAAGAGCCTTGCCGATGTCATGCAGCAGACCGGCACGGCGTGCCAGCGTGACGTTCACACCCATCTCGCCTGCCAGCAGGCCGGCCAGCCAGGCCACTTCCATGCTGTGGGTCAGAGCGTTCTGGCCAAAGCTGGTGCGGTACTTCAGGCGGCCGATGAGCTTGATAAGGTCGGGGTGCAGGCCGTGGATGCCCAGCTCCATGACAGCGCGCTCGCCCTCCCGCTTCATCTGCAGCTCGAGGTCGTGGCGGCACTTTTCCACCGTCTCCTCGATGCGGGCGGGGTGGATGCGGCCATCGCCGATGAGGCGCTCCAGCGTCATGCGGGCCACCTCGCGGCGGGTCTGGTCGAAGGAGGACAGGGTAATGGCCTCCGGGGTATCATCGATGATGAGGTCAACGCCGGTGGCCGTCTCAAGGGCGCGGATGTTGCGGCCCTCACGGCCGATGATGCGGCCCTTCATCTCGTCGCTGGGCAGCGGGACGACGCTGACGGTGGTCTCGCTGCAGTGGTCAGCAGCACAGCGGCTGATGGCCTGGCCGATGAGGTTGCGGGCGATGCCGTCGCAGTTCTCCTTCAAATCGGTCTCGTAGGCGGCCACGCGGATGGCCTTCTCGTGGGTCAGCTCCTCGTCCATCTTGTGCAGCAGCACTTCGCGGGCGTCCTCCTGGCTCAGGCCGGCCAGCGTTTCCAGACGCTCCATCTCCTTGGCGCGCAGGGCATCGACCTCGGCCAGATGGGCCTCGGCCTCCTCGTGCTTCTTTTTCAGCTCTTCCTCGCGCTTTTCCAGAGCCTCGGTCTTGCGGTCGAGGGCAGTTTCCTTCTGGTCGATGCGGTTCTCCTGGCGGCTGATCTCCGCACGGCGCTGCTTGATCTCTTTATCGGCCTCTGCCTTCTGGGCATCGACCTCGGCTTTCAGGCGGAAAGCCTCATCCTTTGCCTCCAGAATGGCTTCCTTGCGCTTCTGGTCGGCGGTCTTGATCGCTTCGTTCACCAGCCGGGTCGCCTCGGCCTCGGCGCTGCCGATCTGGGCCTCTGCGGTCTTTTTACGGTTGTTGTAACCAATAAAATAGCCCGCAGCTGCGGCAGCGACAGCAACGATCAATGCCACGATCACTCCGATCACGGTCATTGTTCTTCACTCTCCTTAACAGTCAAATTTTGCTTTAACAGGCAGGAGACGCTGTGCGGCCGAACGCGGGCCAGACATCAATCAAATTTTCAACGCAAAAGAAGCCAACAAGAACAGACGCAGAGAAAAATCTTCCTGTGCGGTAGGTCTGGTGCAGCTTTTCGATTTACAAGATGTGCTTATAAAAACGGGCAGATGAAGCCCCATTGAAATATCTGGTCGCGGAATGTTCCGCCTGCAGCGTCTTAGATTCCATACTACTTCTTATATTACGAAACATTTTGCACAATGTCAAGGAGAAGTAAGGCCGAAAGCGGAAATTATTTTTTTATTTATTCGAGATACATCCGGCGCAGGCGCATCAGGCGGGCCGGCGTGAGGCCGTATTCGGCTTCCAGATAGGCGTCGGCACTGCCATAGCGCTCCCGGATGATGCCCAGCACGAAGGGAGCAGACTCCGGGTGGACGCCGAACACGCCGAGGTAGAAGTCCTTCCGGGCGGGGTCAGCGGCGATCTCCTCAGCGTGCTCGGCCCAGACGGCTTCCAGCTCCGGCCTGCGCCAGATGTTCGTCTTCTCAAAGTCTTCGGCGATGGTCTTGTCCGACGCGCCCAGCGCCAGCAGGATGAGGATGGCGGCCACGCCGGTGCGGTCCTTGCCCGCCGAGCAGTGGAAGAGCACCGGCGTCTCCCCGGCTTCCAGCGCACGGAACAGCTCCTTGTACGCCTTGTTGCCGAAGAGCATCCGCTCGTACATGGCGTCCGCCATCCGACGGCCCTCGTCGGGCATTCCCTTCAGCAGGTTCTCCCGGTCTTCGGGCGAAAAGTCCACCTCTTTGCCGTTCTCGAGGCAGAGACCGCAGATGCGCACCAGCCGCGCGCCGTCCGGCACATAGTCGGGCGTCTCGGCAGCTTCGGCCTCGCTGCGCAGATCGAGGATGAGGCGCAGGCCCAGACTGTCCAGCAGCTTCCGGTCCGCCTCGCTGGTGAGTTTCCACGTCGGGATGCCCCGGTAGATCTGGCCCCACTTGATGTGCTTGCCCTCATCGGCCTCGTAGCCGCCCAGCTCGCGGAAGTTGTGTCCGCCCTCAAAGGGCAGCTGGGTGCCGGGGGCAGGATGTACCACGGCGGGCTTTGCCGCCGCGCTGGACAGGACGGGCAGGTTATAGAAGGGCTTCGCCGACCGTCCGCGCCGGGGCGGCAGGCTGGCCGCACCGCCCAGCACCTCCATCAGGTAGCTGCGCAGCAGGTCGATATAAGCCGAAGCATGGTCGCGCCGCTGCAAAAGCGAGACGCAGAGGGGCGGCAGGTCTTCCAGCAGAACATCCCGCACCCGGTCCAGCTCCCGCCGCGCGCCCGGCTCGTACCGGGTCAGGCAGGTGCAGAGCTGCTCCTGCACGAGGTAGTACGCCTGATAAAAGCTGGGGCCTATCTCAGCGTTGGGCGCAAAGCCCGCCCGGGCGCAGGCCTCCCACAGCGGGGCGAACAGGTCCTGCCGCAGGCTGGGCAGAAGGATCCGCTGGTTCCACAGCTCGGCCAGCGGCACGCTCTCCTTTTCCCAGAAGGGGTGGCCCCGCGGCACCAGCAGGCAGGCCGGGTCGGCCCGCAGGGTGGTGCGGGCCAGCACCGGTGCGGCACAGCCCAGGTCCATCACAAGGCCCGCATCCAGCTCGCCCTGCTCCACGCCGTCGGCCACGGCGTCGTTGTCCAGCAGGCGGAAGCGCATCTCGATGTGGGGGTACTGCTGGCGGAACTTGTCCAGCTGGGTCTCAAGGCCGGGCAGATAGTCCGGCACCAGCGAGACGCTGATGCCGATGCGCACCGGCTGGGCCGACTGTATCTCGGCGTGGAGCGCCGCCTGCATCTGCTGGAACTGCTCCACCACCGGCGCGGCATGGCGCTGCAGGCTCACGCCCCGGTCGGTGAGGCTGAGCCTGTGGTGGGCGCTGAGGAAGAGCGGCCCGCACAGTTCAGCCTCGAGGGCCGAGATGCTCTGACGCAGAGCCTGTCGGGATAAAAACAGGCGCTGGGCCGCGCGGGTGTAGTTCATCTCCTCGCAGAGGACCAGAAAATAATGCAGTTGGCGGATGTCCATCGTTTCCTCCTGAATCTTAGAGTGGTATGGGTAAAGAATACCGCCTTTTGGCCGGATTGTAAAGCCGCTGGAAACAAAATCCCGCTTTTCTCCGCTGTTGACACCGGGCTTTCCCGCGTGTAAGATAAAGGGAAGGAGGCTCTGCCCATGAAACATAACACTCCGGCGCAGGAGGTCAAAAGCCTCGGAACGCTGTTTTTCACCTTTTTCAAAATCGGTCTGTTCACCTTCGGCGGCGGCTACGCCATGATCGCCCTGCTGGAAGAAGAATTTATCCAGCGCCGCAAATGGCTGGACAAAGACGAATTCCTCGACATGACCGCCATCGCGGAATCCACCCCCGGGCCGGTGGCCATCAACAGCGCCACCTACCTCGGCTACAAGCTGGCCAAGGTTCCCGGCGCGGCCACGGCCACGGTAGCTGTCTGCCTGCCGTCCTTCCTCATCATCTACGCCATCTCGCTGTTTTTCGAGCAGTTCACCCAGCTCACTGTCATCGCCAACGCCTTCAAGGGCATTCAGGTCTGCGTCATCTACCTCATCTTCTCGGCAGGCGTGCGGATGCTCATAGCGCTGGACAAGTCGCCCTTTGCCACCGGCGTTCTCGCCGCCGTCATGCTGGTGATGGTGGGCCTCTCGCTGGCCGGTGTCAGCGTCTCGTCCATCCTGCTCATCCTTCTCAGCGGTGCGGCAGGTGTGGCTGCATGGCTCATCGGCCGCAGAAAGGAAGGGAAGTAAGATGTTTCTGAAATTATTCCTCACCTTTCTGGAGATCGGTGCCGTCTCCTTCGGCGGCGGCTACGGCATGATCTCCCTCATCCGGGAGAAAGTCCTGCTCAACGGCTGGCTCTCTGAGGCCGAGTTCCTGAGCTTCATCGCGGTGTCGGAGTCCACACCCGGCCCGCTGGCCGTCAACATGGCCACCTTCATCGGCGCGTCGCAGGGCGGGGTGCCGGGGGCGCTCTGCGCCACGCTGGGCGTCGTTCTTCCGTCCTTTTTCATCATCCTGCTCATCGCGGCCCTCATCCACGACCTGCTCAAGTACGCCGGGGTCGAAGCTTTCCTCTCCGGCGTCCGGCCCTGCGTCGTAGCCCTCATCCTCTCTACGGCCCTCACCATGGGGCTGAGCACTCTGCTGGGCATCTCCACCGCCGCTGAAACGCCCTCGCCCGCATGGCGGGGCATTGGCATCCTTGCAATTCTGGCCGGGGTGCGGCTCATCTGGCAGAAAGCCAGAGGCAAAGCCCCTTCGCCCATCGGGATGATCCTGTTCTCGGCGGTGCTGGGCGCAGTTTTATACCAATAAAAAAGAACGGCATCTGAGCTTTTCTCCGATGCCGTTCTCTATTTTACTCTTCTGAAATCCGATTCACAGACCCGGCCATTCTGAGCCAGAACGCGGCGCAGGACCTGCATCACGCCGGAGCTGGTGTTGGGCGGCGCAAGGAAGGGCACCTCCTCCCGGAGGGCGGGCGAGCCGTTCTCTACAAGGAAACCGTATTTTGCCGCCTTCAGCATCTCCGCGTCGTTGAAGGTGTCTCCGAACGCCATCATGCCCTCGGGCGGGACGCCCAGACGCTTCCCCAGAAGAAGCAGGGCCGCGCCCTTGTGGACGCCGGGGTTCATGATGTCCACCCAGTCTGCACCGGCCACCGCCACCGAGAAGCGCCCGCCCCAGACCGGGCCATAAAGCGCGTCGTAGCCCTTCTGGGCATCTCCCTCGGGGAAGTAGATGGTGAATTTATCCACCCGGGCGGTCACGTCCTCCAGATGGGGGACATATTCCACCTTGGTGTAGAATCTCTTGAAGACCCTGTCGTATGGCCGGAACTGCTCCTCCACATAGGCCGTTTCCAGCCCGCAGAGGACGGCGGCGTGGCCCGCGCTCCGGGCCTGCCCGGCCAGCGTGCGCCAGTCGGCAGCGTCCATCTCGGAGAGGTACAGGCTCTCGCCCTTCCAGCAGATGGCACCGCCGTTGTCGCCCACGAAGATGATGTCGTCCCGCAGGGGCGCGAACATCTCCTCTAAGGTATAGATGGGCCGTCCGCTGGCGGCAGCGAACCGGATGCCCCGCTCTGCCAGAGCGCGGACAGTCTCCGCGAAGTCCGGCGGGAGCTGGCTCTGGCCGTCCAGCAGGGTGGCGTCAAGGTCGGAGGCAATGAGGCGGATGGTATCCATGCGCGCCTCCTCAGCCCACATAGCTGATGTTCACGTCGATCTGTCCGCCGTAGCCGGGGATGCGGGCGGTGCAGGTGCCCTGCCACATATCGCAGGCGATAGGGCTGCCGGCCACATTATAATGGGCGTTCCAGATGCTGTAGCTCTTCAGCCGGTTCAGGTCGATGCGCTTGCGGAACCACAGGGTGGAGGCGTAGACGCCCGGCTGATAGCCCTGGGCCTTGACTTCCTCGCAGAAGGCGATGGCACACTTGGTGCGGTCCTCGACGCCCAGACCATCGGCACGGCCATTGCTGCCGCCGGAAGCCTCGGTGTCAAAGTAGATGGGGTAGTCGAGCTTGCGGCCGTTCAGGACATAGGCGCAGCCCTGCGCTTCTTCCCGGGCCTCGTTCTCGTTGACTGCCTGACTGAAGAAGTAGACGCCCACCTTGAGGCCCGCGTTCCGGGCGTTGGTGAAGTGCTGCTCGAACATGGGGTCCAGCACCAGTGCGCCGCTGCCGTAGCCGCGGTAGCCGATGCGGATGATGACGAACTTGACGCCCGCCGTCTTGACCTGCTCCCAGTCGATGTTCGACTGATATTTGGAGACGTCGATGCCGAAGGTGGCGTCCTGCTGGACACCGTTGGCGTCGAAGTAATAGAGCTTGTTGTCGATGGACCGGATGCCCGTGACCGGCTGGTTGGTGTACTGGTCATAATAGTAGGTCTTGCCGTCCACGGTGCGCCAGCCGGAATAGACCGGATCCGGAGCCGGGGTGCTGCTGTCATCGTCTCTTTTCCCGAACAGGAGGTTCCACAGCCAGCTCAGCAGGCCGTTCTCGTCGGTAAGACAGGCAGTATCAATGTTGCTCGCATCCAGCGTACCCGCATCCAGCGCCGCGCGTATCTCTTCCGGCGTCAGCAGGATGGTGCCTTCCTCGGTCTTCACCGGAAGGGTGCTCTGCTCTTCGGAGTTCGTCTCCGGCTCGGCGGGCTGAGACACTGCATCCTGCTCCACCGGGGCGCTCAGGGGGTCTTCGGCGGCCAGTGCCTCGGTCTCCTGCTGTAAGCGGGGGAAGCCGTTCTCCTGTTCCAGCTCGTCGATGCCGCCCATCATGGGGGCAGAAGGAGCTGTTTCCGGGGCCGCAGGCTCTGCGGCAGTCTCCTCTGCGGGTGCAGCCGGAGCCGCCGATGCAGCGGGCTCTTCCTTCACGCTCTGGCTGGGAGCAGACGGCTGCGCGGCAGACGCAGCAGTGCTCTCCGCCTCAGAGGATGCAGAGTCGTTTTTCGGGGTCTCCGTATTATTTTTCTTCGTTTCCTTTTTGGTGCTGTGGGCCGCATCGGTCTCGCCCTCCCACAGCAGAGCCGACGGCTCCACCGTCAGGCCCGCAGGCTGGGACGCCAGCAGGGCTGTGGTGCCAAAACCGCCCACCGCGATGGCAAGCGCCATCACCGCCGAGGCCACCATCTGGCCCGCCGCACGGCGCGTCTTCTTTTTTGGTGTTCCTGTATCTTTCTGTCTCATTCCGCTTGCTCTGCCTCCAAGCTGTATTCTAACGCGGCCTCTCGCCGCCAGAAGTGCTTCAAATTCTATTTTTACGTCTATAGTATACACCCAACCACAAGCTCCCGTCAATGTCCTTCGGTGTCTCGTGCGGGGCGTTTTGTGGAAGTTTTCCACCACAGCCGACGTTCCATGTGGAAAACGAACCGAGCCGCCGTATTATTGCATCCAAAAGAAAAAAGTTGTGTTCCGAACGGGGTTTTTGCGTTTTCCTCTTGCTGTCTTGACACATGTATGGTATCATGATGGTCATGCAGCTTTTGCTGCACTGTGAACGTGTTAAGACGGAAAGGCAGATTCTTTATGTCAAATGTAAAAGATTTCTTAAAACGCAAGGACATCGTCATCACCCCCCAGCGCTATCTCATCGAGGCGCTGGGCGCGATGGCACAGGGCCTGTTCGCCAGCCTGCTCATCGGCACCATCATCAAGACGCTGGGCCAGCAGACCGGGCTTGAGACGCTGGTGGACCTGGGCGGCTACGCCACGGCCATGAGCGGCCCGGCCATGGCCGTGGCCATCGGCTGGGCGCTCCACTGCCCGCCGCTGGTACTGTTCAGCCTCGTGACGGTGGGCTACTCCTCCAACGCCCTCGGCGGCGCAGGCGGCCCTCTGGCCGTCCTCATCATCGCCATTGTGGCCGCTGAGCTGGGCAAGGCCGTCAGCAAGGAGACCCGTGTTGACATCCTTGTCACCCCGCTGGTGACCATCTTTGCCGGCGTCGGCCTCTCGATGCTCATCGCCGCCCCCATCGGCGCAGCCGCAAGCCAGGTGGGCACCCTCATCATGTGGGCCACCGAACAGGCGCCCTTCCTCATGGGCATCCTCGTCTCGGTCATCGTGGGCGTCGCCCTGACCCTGCCCATTTCCTCTGCCGCCATCTGCGCGGCCCTCGGCCTGACGGGCCTCGCCGGCGGCGCTGCCGTGGCAGGCTGCTGCGCCCAGATGATCGGCTTTGCCGTCATGAGCTATAAGGAAAATGGCGTCGGCGGCCTCATCAGCCAGGGCCTCGGCACCAGTATGCTCCAGATGGGCAACATCGTAAAGAACCCCCGCATCTGGATCGCCCCCACGCTGGCCAGCGCCATCACCGGCCCTCTGGCCACCTGCGTCTTCCACATGGAGATGAACGGCGCCGCCGTCTCTTCCGGCATGGGTACCTGCGGCCTCGTGGGCCAGATCGGCGTCTACACCGGCTGGGTCAGCGACATTGCCGCCGGCACCAAGGCCGCCATCACCCCGATGGACTGGGCTGCCCTCGTCCTCATCTGTTTCGTCCTGCCCGCCGTGCTCAGCGTTCTCTTCTGCGAGATCGAGCGCAAGCTTGGCTGGATCAAGGACGGCGATTTGAAGCTGAACTAAGCGTATAGAAAAAGCCTGCCGACGGCAGGCTTTTCCTGTTTATACCACTCTTTCCCCATCCAGCACCGCCTGCTGGAGGACATCCCCCTCATACACCAGCTTGAGGGAGAACCACGGATGTTCCTCGTTGAGCAGCTTGAAGAAAATTTTATCGCCCTCCCAGATGGGCAGCTGCTCCACTCTCTCCTTCGGCACCCATTCCAGCACACCTTCCCGGCAGGCATCGCCCTGTATCATCTCGCCCGTCCACCCGTCGGCGGTGTAGAGGTGGATGAACTCGGTCATATTGCCCCAGATGAAGGTCAGCAGTCCCCGGCTGCGCCAGTGGGTCAGCGTCAGGCCCGTCTCTTCCTTCACCTCCCGGAGAAGGCAGTCCTCCGGGCTCTCGAACCACTCGAATTTCCCGCCGACGCCCACCCATTTGTCGTGGTTGTAGTCGTCCTCCTTCTTCACACGGTGGAGCATCAGGTAGGCGTCGTCCCGCTCCAGATAGCACAGCGTCGTGCTGAAGATCGGGTATTCGGGATTCATAAAGGCTCCAAGGTTCATCATACTTTCCCTTTCTTTTAACAGCAAAGCGCCCCGCAGATGACCCCTGCGGGGCGCTGTTTTTATGCGTTTATGCCTTGCGGCCTGCGCGGCCCTTGCCCGCATTGTTCAGCTTGCGGACGAGGTCGTTCTGGTGCTTGCGCTGGGAGGGCGTCGGCTCCGGATCATGGGCCTCTTCGGCCTTGGCCCGGGTCTGCTGGACGGTGGAGTCCACACGCTCGAGGTTCCACTCCTGATTGCCGCCCGAGACGAAGTTCCAGATCTGCGCCTGCGCACCGTTGGAGGTGTTCATGCCCACAAGGTCGATGTACTTGTCGGCCAGCACGTTGCGGATGCGGGTCCGGCCATTGCGGGTAGGCTCCAGCGCCCAGCACTGGCTCAGTCCGCTGGTGCGGCCCCACTGATGGAGCCAGGTGCCTTCCACCACGCCGCCGAGGGCGAGGTCCATCATTTTGCCGGTAAAACGGTTCTGGATGCGCCAGCGTCCTTCGCCTGCATCCACGAATTTCCACTGCTGCCACGGATGACCTGCGTAGTCCCACAGACGGATCGCAGCGCCGTTCTCCGTGTTGAAGTTCTTTACTTCCAGCACCTTTCCATTGGGGGCCTTGATGAGGTAAAATTCATTTTCTGATAATACGACCTGCGATGCCTTTGCCATAACTGCGTTCTCCTTTCAGCGTAGACTTTTGATGCTCTTATTATAGCGCATTTTGGTTTGGGCAGCAAGAATAGTTTTCCATAATTTTTGCGGATTTCTTTATGCATTCTGCTCGTTTTGCGGAGATCTCCTCACGTTGCCCTCCGGCCCGGATCCCACAGCCGGAGCACACTTGTATACATCTCAAAAACGACCCCGCAGCTGTCGTTTTCCACCCTGTTTTTGCTCCAAGAACAGCACCCCTGTTTTCGGCCCGTTTCAGCTCCAAAACGGGCCGAACTGTCCCTGCCGCAAGGCCAGTTCAGTGCAGTGACTTCAGTTTTATAAATCAAAGCTCACTTCGGCACTTCACTTTAATGATAGATATTGCATTTCAGAAAGAGCTTTAATTTGTTTCATGTTTTCTGCTATTGACTTTATTTCAAAACCAGTGTATAGTAAGCTTGCAGGGAGCGGGAAGCGCCCCCGTAACAACGAGCTTCAGGCTCCGCACACTGCGGGCCTGTGAGAAAATATAGGAGGTTTGACTATGTATTACTACATTCTGGGCTGCGGTATCGCTTGTTTGGTCCTGTTCGGCATCTACAGCATGGAGACGGTATGCGTCAAGCCGGCTGAGATGGTTGGCAAGGTCCTGCTGTGGCCTGTCACCCTGATGGAAGCAGTTGTCCGTTACAGCTCCACTCATCACAACTTCAAGGCTGCGCTGTAAAACGCATCACGTCTGAGGACGTTGAAAAAGCCATCAAGGCTGCCGTACTCTTTGCGGGTACGGCAGCCTTTTTGCTTTACACCCGGGGGCCGGATGTGGTACACTGTATCTTGTAAAGCGATTTTCCGCCGAACCTTATCGTGCGCAGTTCCACGCTATTTTTCAGGAGGACTATGAAACCCGATTACAAGCTGGTCGCCAAGGCCAAATACATCCACATGACCGCCGACCTTGCCAGCGAGGTCTGGCACGAGGTCTACAAACGCTATTTCCCCGCAAAGCAGCTGGACGCCCTCATCGAGGACCTGCAGAGCGCCGACGCTATCGAAGAGGACATCGACAACGATGTGAACTACTTCCTCGTCTTCCTCGGCAGCAGCCTCATCGGCTACTTCGCATGGAAGATGGAGAACACTTCGCTCCATCTGCTCCACCTCTACCTCAAGCCCGAATACCGCGGCAAGGCCATCGGCCGGGACATCGTGGCGTCCTGCGAGCGTCTGGCCCGGGGCGAGGGCCGGGGCCGCGTCTGGTGCGGCGTCAACGCCAAGGCCCTGCCGGTGCAGCAGTTCTTCAAGGCCCGGGGCTACCGCTCCCTCGGCCCTGCCGAGAGTGAGGGCGGAATCGAGCGCAACGAGCTGATCTTTGAGCGGATGTTGTAAATTTCCTGCAAAGACCATTGCATTTTCTGCTCATTTGTACTACACTAAAGTAGTGTATTGAAGTACCCGTCTGCGGGTCCAACATCATTGAATGACCGGGGAGGAACCGTATATGGCAAAGGACCATCCGACCGGAAAATCCGGCCTGTATGCCGCTTTTCTGGAGCTTGAGACGCCCGAGGAGTGCTACCGCTTCCTGCAGGATGTATGCAGCTACGCAGAGCTGAGCGCGATGGAGCAGCGCTACAACATCGCCGAAAAGCTCATGCGCAAGCAGAGCTACACCAGCATCATGGGCAACATCGGCGCATCCAGCGCCATCATCAGCCGCGTGAGCCGTGTGCTGGGCCGGGACGACAGCGTCCTGCGCCGCATTCTGGAAAAGAACGGCGTCTCCGCTGGCACCGAAGACTGAATTTCACTGACCGCTGGCGCACTGCGGGCCGGGGACGCCCCGCCTGCGGTGCGCTTTTTCTTTGATTTATAAAAGGAGGATCTGATTATGAGCAAAGCTGTTCTGTTTTTTGCCGACGGCACCGAGGAGTGCGAGGCCCTGCTGGTGGCCGACCTTCTCCGCCGCGCCAGGGTCGAAGTCATCCTTGCGTCCGCCATGGGCCGCCGCGCCCTCGTCAGCAGCCACGGCATCCACCTGAACGCCGACGCGCTGGCCGAGGATGTGGATTACAGCGACGTGGACATGGTCATCCTGCCCGGCGGCATCCCGGGTACGCCCAACCTCGCCGAGAACAAGACCGTCACCGACACCTGCGTTTCTTTTGCCAGGGCAGGCAGGAAGGTCGCCGCCATCTGCGCCGCGCCCAGCATCCTCGCCAGCCTCGGCCTGCTGGAAGGCAGGAACGCCACCGCCCACGCCGGATTTCAGGACAATCTGGCCGGTGCCATCGTCCACGATGAGGAAGTCGTCGTAGACGGCAGCATCACCACCAGCTACGGCCTCGGCGGCGCTATCCCGTTTGCCCTCGAGCTGGTGCGCCAGCTGGCCGGCCCCGCCGAAGCCGACCGCATCCAGAAGGCTATCGCGTATCGGCACTGAGAAGGAGGCTTTTCTATGCGTTTCATCACCTGCCGTCTGCCTGACGGCGTGGAAGACCCGGCCATCCTCTCTGCCGATGGCCGTCAGGTCTGGCCCCTGAGCTGGCTGGGCCTTTCTTACGAGACATTGTCCGACGCCATCCCGTTCCTGACCCCGCAGGTGCGGGCCGGGCTTTCGCTGGCCATCGCGGGCATCCCGGCGCTGCCTATTGAGGCCGTCACGCCGGAAAGCCCCATCCCGTCTCCGGCGCAGGACATCATCTGTCTGGGCATCAACTACATGGCCCACTCCGACGAGGCCGAGAAATACTCTGCCGACGCCTTTGCGACCAAACATCAGGACGCCATCTACTTTTCCAAGCGGGTCACCCGGGCCGTGCCGGACGGCGGCTTCATCGAGGCCCATACCGACCTCGTGAAAAAGCTGGACTACGAGTGTGAACTGGCCGTCGTTCTGGGAAAGGACGCGAAGGACGTTCCCGCAGGGCAGACGAAAGACTACGTCTTCGGCTACACCATCCTGAACGATGTCTCCGCCCGGGATGTCCAGACCGCCCACAAGCAGTGGTATTTCGGCAAGAGCCTCGACGGCTTCACTCCCATCGGCCCCTGCATCGTCACGGCGGACGAGTTCGACACCTACCCGCCCAAGCTGCCCATCCGGTGCTTCGTCAACGGCGAAAAGCGGCAGGACTCCAACACCGGCCTGCAGATCTTCGACATTGACCATGTCATTGCCGAGCTTTCGCAGGGCATGACCCTCAAGGCCGGCACCATCATCGCCACCGGCACCCCGGCGGGCGTCGGCATGGGCATGGAGCCGCCCTGCTTCCTCAAACCGGGCGACGAAGTTCGCTGCGAGATCGAGGGCATCGGCACCCTGACGAACACTGTCCGCTGAGCAAATCTTATTCCGTTTTGTATTATTTCGCTTTATTTATACTCATCCGATGTATTTTCGTTCGAATCTCCCTTTTGTTCACGAACAATTCATATTAAATTCATATTCCATTCATGCATCTTCGGTATATGTATGGCATCAAAGGCGCGGTGCGCGCTGAAAACCCCTGACAGCACACTCCATATCGCCGCTCTCCCGGGCGGCTGAGGAAAGGAATCGGAAGAATATGAAAATTGGTTTTTGGGAACTCGTGGTCATCGTGGTCATCGCGTTCGTCTTCATCGGCCCCGACCAGCTGCCCGTCTACGCAAAGAAGCTGGGCAAAATGCTGCGCGAGCTGAAGAAGTACACCGGCGCTGCCTCCGAGGAGATCCAGAAGAACGTCGTGGAGCCTCTGAACGAGATCCAGGCCCCCCTCAAGGAAGCCGTTGCCCCCCTGACCGACATCAAGAAGGACATCGACAACAGCGTGAAGGACGTCACCAAGAGCTTCACCGGCATCGGCAAGACCAGCAAGGAAGAGGCTGCCAAGGCCGAGCAGGCTGAGGAAGTTACCGAGCTGGAAGAAGTCGAGGAGCTGCCCGAGGAGACCCCTGCCGAGGCGCCCGCAGCCGAAGCTCCCAAGGCAGAGCAGACCCCTGCTGCTGAGCCTGTGAAGGCCGAGGAAAAGACCGACGCCCCCGCAGAGGCAGCCCCCGTGGCCGAAGAAGCCGCCCCCGCTGCCGAAGCCGCACCTGCCGAAGAGGCAAAGGCTTAAGAAGCCGTTTTCATAAGCATTGCACACCGACCGAACGGCCTTTTTGCTCGCATTCTGCGTTGCTTTCCCTTGCAATCCGTCAGGATCGCTGCGGAAAATCGCCTTGTCTGCGGGCAAAAATCCTCGCTGTTCGGCGCACCCTGCTTACGAAAACAGCTTCTAATCCCCCACCGATGCACCCGCGCCCGCGGTTGCCTTATACATTGTAATCAGCCCGCCTCGCGGCGCGGCAAAGTAAAAAGGAGATCATTATTATGCGTATTGGTACTAACGAGCTGCTTATCACCCTGGTCGTCGTCCTGCTCATCTTTGGACCCAAGAACCTGCCGAAGCTGGGCAAGATGTTCGGCAAGACCATGAACAACTTCAAGAAGGGCATGGAGGAGTCCGAAGAGGAGGACGCGACCACTGCCAAGGCCGAGACCCAGACTGAGAAGAAGGACGACGAGGAGTAATCTGTGGCTACGAACGTAAAGCGCAAAAAGAAAGCCGAAGTCATGCCTGACGACGGCAACATGACGCTGACGGGCCACCTGAAAGAGCTGCGCAACCGGCTGATCGTCTGCGCCGTGGTGTTCGTGGCGGCGGTCGTGGTCACGCTGGCTTACGCCGACCGCCTCATCGACCTGCTGACCGCCATGGGCCAGGGTTTCTACACCTTCGTGTCCATCGCCCCGCAGGAAAAGCTGATGCAGTATTTCCGCGTCTCCCTGCTGGCGGCTCTGGTGGTCACGGTGCCTGTGGCCCTGTACCAGATCTACGCCTTTGCAAAGCCGGGCCTGAAAAAGAGCGAGACGTTCTTCCTCAAGCTGGTCATCCTGCTGGGTCTGGCCCTCTTTGTGGTGGGCGTGCTGTTTGCCTACAAGCTCATGATGCCCTTCATGCTCCAGTTCCTCAGCACCGGCATCGAGGGTGCCGACTACATCCAGACCACCACCAGTATCGAGAGCTATGTCAGCCTCTGCCTGACCATGTTCATCATTTTTGGCTGTGTGTTTGAGATGCCTCTGGTCACCATCATCCTCTCCAAGATGGGCATCGCCAACCCCGAGATCATGAAAAAGGCCCGGGGCGTTGCCATCGTGCTCATCTTCTTCATCGCAGCTGTCGTCACCCCGCCGGACATCGTGTCCCAGTGCATGGTGGCTATCCCCATGGTGCTGCTCTACTTCATCAGCATCTTCCTGAGCGGCATCTTCTACAAGCCCCGCTCTGAAGACGACGCTGACGAAGAGGACGAGGAAAACGAGGACTAAGGCTTCCGTCATCTGTCATTGCGCACCCCGCTTTTGCGGGGTGCGCTTTTTTGCGGCCTGTTTTATGCCATTCTGCCAAAAAAGCGGTGTTATTTCTGTCTGATTGCATAAAAACCGGCCCGCCCCCTGCTCTTTTGGCCCGGAGTATGTTATACTGATGTCAAATGATAACCGGCGGGCGACCGCCGCAGAAAAAAGGGGTAAATGAGTTATGAAAGAATACGCATTCGGCATCGACCTCGGCGGCACCACGGCCAAGGTCGGCCTGTTCACCACCTCGGGCGCTCTGCTGGAAAAGTGGGAAGTCCCCACCGACACCTCCAACGCCGGTGAGCACATCCTCGAGAATCTGGCCGACGCCATCCACGCCAAGATGGCCGAGAAGGAGATCACCTCCGAGCAGGTGGAGGGCGTCGGCATCGGCGTCCCCGGCCCCGTGCTGGACAGCCGCGTCGTCCCCATCATCTGCGCCAACCTTGGCGGCTGGGGCGAGCGGAACGTCTCGGCCCAGCTGTCCGGCCTGCTGGACGGCATGAAGGTGCTGGTGGGCAACGACGCCAACGTGGCTGCTCTGGGTGAGATCTGGATGGGTACGGCCAAGGGCTGCCGCAGCGCAGTCATGGTCACGCTGGGCACCGGCGTCGGCGGCGGCGTCATCGTCAACGGCAAAGTCATCGACGGCACACACGGTGCCGGCGGCGAGATCGGCCACATCACCGTCAACCGTCACGAGACGGCCGCCTGCGGCTGCGGCAAGCACGGCTGCCTCGAGCAGTATTCCAGCGCCACCGGCGTCGTCCGCTGCATGAAGAAGCTGCTGGACGAGAACCCCGACGCAGACTGCGTCCTGCGCGGCAAGGATTTTGAGGCCAAGGACGTCTTTGATGCCGCCCGCAGCGGCGACGCCCTCGCTGCCCGCGAGGTGGACAAGATGACCGACACCCTCGGCATGGCTCTGGCCTCCATTGCCAGCACCACCGACCCCGAGATGTTCCTCATCGGCGGCGGTGTGGCCCGCGCAGGCGACGTCCTCTTCGACCCGCTGGTGGAGCACTTCAAGACCTACGCCTTCAAGTCCTGCCGCGAGACGCCCATCAAGGCCGCAAGCCTTGGCAACGACGCCGGTATTTACGGTGCCGTGCGGCTCATTGTCGGAGAATAAGAGAGAGTATAACAAAAGAGGCACTGCCGGCGGCGTCCGCGCGCAGTGCATGCGCCAGGCGGTTGGCCTCGGCGTTCAGCTCCGCATAGGTCCAGCGGCGGCCGGAAATCGGGTCGTTCAGCGCTGGGCGGGTGCTAAAACGCGATACATTGCGCAGAAATCCGTTCAGATAGGTGAACCGCGACTCGAACGTGTCGCGGAACATGGTGACGTCATACGTATACTGGTTATTCATACTGTGTTCGCCTCATTTCTCGTATCGGGAAAGAATGATACTGGAATTTTGTCCGCCAAAGCCCAGGGAATTGGACATGGCGGCTGTGATCTCGACCTTGCGGGCCGTATGGGGTACATAATCCAGGTCGCAGTCCGGGTCTGGGGTATCCAGATGCAGGGTGGGCGGCAAAATGCCTTCCTGGATTGCTTTGATGCAGGCGATGGCCTCGGTCAGGCCGCCCGCGCCCATCAAGTGGCCGGTTGCGGATTTGGTTGCGGAGACCGGCGGGGCCGTTTCGCGCCCACCGAACACGGCCTTGACCGCCAATGTTTCAGCCTTGTCGCCGAGCGGCGTCGAGGTACCGTGCGCATTGATGTACCCGATGTCGGAGGGCTGCATCCCGGCGCGCTGCAGCGCACGCTTCATGCAGGCCGCAGCACCCGCACCATCCGGGCAGGGCGCCGTGACATGGTGTGCATCCGATGTGTTGGCCCAGCCTGCCAGCACCGCGTGAATCGTTGCGCCGCGCGCGAGGGCGTGCTCTTCGGTTTCAATCAGCAGCGCGCCGCCGCCTTCCCCGATGACAAAACCGTCCCGGTTGAGGTCAAACGGGCGGCAGGCATGGAGAGGATCGTCGTTGCAGCGCGAAAGCGCCTTGGCCTGCGACAAGCCGGACACCACGATCGGGCAGAGGATGCTCTCCCCGCCAACCGCAAGGACTGCGTCCGCCTCGCCCGCGTTGAGCAGCATGGCAGCGACCATCATCGCGTCGCCGCCCGCGGAACAGGCCGTATTGAGGGTCATGCTCGGGCCGTGGATGCCGCGCGCGATGGCGATCTGCGCGGCCGCAATATTGCCGATGGCCATGGGCACAAAGCGCGGGCCGACGCGGCGGCCCGCGTCAAACGCCTCCTGGGTGTGCGCCACCGTGGTCACGCCCGCCATGGCCGTACCCATCACGATGCCGATCCGGTCGGACTCGGCTTCGACGGGAAAACCGCCGCTCTCCAAGGCCTCCTGCGCCGCAGCATAGGCAAACTGCATGAACGGGTCCATGGTGCGCGCAAGCGTCTTGGGCATGTGATCGGCCGGATTGAAATCCTTCAACTCAGCTGCAATCTGTACGGGCAAATCAGACGCATCAAAGCGCGTGATCGGGCCAACACCGCAACGGCCTTCGATCAGCGCATTCCAATAGGCGGTTACCCCTATGCCGACCGGCGTGACCGCCCCCATGCCGGTGATTACCAATGTTTTTTCTTTCATGCCAGTTCCCCATTCCTCATTTCCCCTGAAATTTGCAGCAGTCCGCGGAGGCCTTGAAATTCATCGGTCCGCAGGCGGCTCTGCATGGAAATCGGCGCCAAACGGCTGGCCGGCCACTTCCCCACTCTGCAAAGGAAAAGCTGATTTTCCCCCGGGGGACATTGCCGGCTAACCGCTGTTCTGATACTATTATCCGTTATTATAACAGAAAAGTATCAAAAATAAAAGAAGAATCGCTGGATAAGCCATACGAAAACAAAAACCTTCCCCAAAGCGGGGAAGGCAATAGCGCCGCCGGCCGCGGCAGAACGCGTTCTATTTACATAATATCGATCAGCTCGAACAATACCCGTTTTTGCTTCTCTGAAAGGGTCGCCCACTTTGCAAACAACGCCCGTTGCTCCTCCGTCAATTCCATCGGCTCCTTCCCTTCGGAAAAGAATTGTGCCAGGGTCATTCCAAACGCTTTGCAGATCGCTTCTAATGTGTATAGCGTTGGAACATTATTCCTCTTAAACAAATTGCTGATCGTGGATTGTGGCAGATTTGCCATCTTCGCTAATTTATATTCACTCCATCCCCGCTCTTCCATAAGTTCGCGGATGTGTTGCTGAACGTCCAACCCATCACCCTCCATCGGCAACGATTCTTTCTTGCAGGGAAGGCGTCTTCCCACAATCTAAGCGAAGAATGAAAAAATTCTTTCTTCATTAATCACATGTCTTCTTTTCCATCTTCCAGGTACTCGACCAATTCCCCCGGCTGACATTCGGACATGCGGCATAACCGGTCCAATGTTTTCGTGGCTCCCGGCGCGTTCAGCCGATCGCCAATCTGAGCCGACGGGTTGATCGTGCCGGATTCCCTGTAATGTCTGCGGAGCAATCCCTTCGTTTGCCAAGTGGTAATAGGAAAGCTGCCTGTCCACCATAAGGCTTCGCAAAGGGCGGTAGGAAATAGCCCCGGCTTAAAGTGACAGGGGCTTCGATGATCCCATTATAGTGATTATAAGCATGATCGTCAATGAGAAAAAGCGTGCGGCAATCCCGCGCGCTCTCCCCCTATTTCACCAGTACCCCGGAATCCGACTGCATCAGAATGAAAATCTGCTCCTCCATCCCGGTGGAGGCGTTGATATAGACCAACACGCGGTCCTCATTTTCCCCTGTGCATTGGAATTCGTAGCACAACACCTCGTTTAATCCCGGCGTGGGGATGAGCGCCAAGGAACCGCTCTCCACCTTGAGCCGGGGGCTGACGGACTTCTGCGCCTCTTCCTGCGTGATTTTTGGCGTGAGTTCACCGCGGTCCGTGTGATTCATAATATAGCCGGTCGCATTATACTCGACAATGCCGCCGGTGTCCAACGCCACTGCCACCTTCACCAGATCGGGATAGCACGTCACGCCGTCCTGGGAATAGGCATAATTGATGGTGCAGATGCCGTCGTTGATGACATAATAGCTTTCCTTCATGTTTTGGATGCCCTTTGCCTCCAAAAAGCCATGCGCGGCGGTGCGCGCCCCATCCGCATCCAGCCGGATTTCCCCGATCTCCCGGCCATCCGTCATCGCGCTCACCACGCCGCCCGCCTTTGTCACGGAGATCCGGATGGTGCCGCAGTCGAAATTATAGGTGGGCAGGCCGCCGGCGCTGTCCTGGGTGTGGGTCAG
>OGYI01000911.1_pt1 | contig 33013 bp, 30 predicted proteins | sample 1576521 | NCBI WGS metagenome assembly OGYI01 (sample SAMEA3541484, study PRJEB24748) | human gut metagenome | biome: human gut; feature: human-associated habitat; material: faeces | place: China | collected 2012
TTTCTGTTTCTGGAGGCCTGCCGGATCCTGTCCGGGGAACCAGGCTTCCTGAAGGAGATGGAAGCCTTCGAGTCCCATGTGATCTACTTTGGGGCGAAGAGAGGACTGCTGACAGAGGAGCTGGCTTTGTCGGCTGCCAGACTCCTGGACAGGGAGAAGGAGTACAGACCCTTCGGCCTTAAAATACTGACGGCACTGTACAGCCATTTTGCCCATCCGCAGATTCTGGCGTCTGTCTGCTCCATGCTCATACGCGGCAACAAGAGAGACGGCAGCTATTTTGAGTGGTATGAGAAGGGGGTGGAGGAGGGACTCACTCTCACAAGACTTTACGAGTACTACCTCTACTCCATGCCTGAGGACTATGGAAGACTTCTGCCGAGGGAGATGCTTCTCTATTTCTCATACGGAAATGAACTGGATGCTGAGGGCAGGGCAAAGCTCTACCGGAATATTCTGGAATTTTCCGGCCAGGAGGATTCTGTGTTCCGCCTCTATGAGAGAACCATAGAGAAATTTGCCCTCTCTCAGCTTTTTGAGGGAAAGATAAACGAGAACCTGGCTTACATTTACCGGCGGATGATCTATCTGGATGTGGTGGATCGGCAGCTGGCGGGAGTGCTCCCCTCTGTGCTGAAATCCAGAAAGGTGACGGTGAAGGATGAGGCAATCCGGTATGTGGTGGTGCGCCATGAGGAGCAGATGACGGGGACGCCCGCAAACTCAGCGAATTCTTCCAAATCGCTCTGGCGGTAGGTGCGCCAGACAACGCAGTCATAATAGCGGCCCAGCACCCGGGCGGTATCCTTGAGCGGCTCGCCGCGGCCGGACTGCAGCTCGGTGGCGGCATTCATGTAGTTGCCGAGGCCGCCCAGCTGGTAGACGCCCACCTCGAAGCTGGTGCGGGTACGGGTGGAGTTTTTCGAGAACATCAGCGCGACGCTCTTGCCCTTGAGCAGAGGTCCGGTGCCTCCGGCCTTCTGCTGCGCTTTCAGCTCATCGGCCACATCAAGGATGTGGGCCACCTCGTCAGGGGTGAGGTCGCTCATTTTCAGCAGATGCTTCATGCCTGCTCCTCCGTTTTGCTGGGGTCCATCTCCGCGAGGACGCTGCCCAGAATATCCAGCGCCATCTCCACATCGTGGGCGGTCAGAGTCAGCGGCGGCAGCAGGCGGAGGCGGGTCTTTGCGGTAAGCACCAGCAGGCCCTTTTCGCGGCAGGCGGCCAGCACGTCAGCGGCCTTGATGCCCTCGAGGAACTCGATGCCGACCATCAGGCCGATGCCCGAGAGGCTCTTGACGCGGGGCAGCTTTTCCAGACCGGTGCGCAGCTGGACGGCCCGCTCGTTGACGTTGGCGAGGAAGCTGGCGTCCATCCGGTCCACGACGACATTCGCACCGGCGCAGACCACCGGGTTTCCGCCGAACGTGGAGCCATGGCTGCTGGGTCCCATACCGGCAGCCACTTTCTCATTCATCAGGACAGCGCCGATCGGCAGGCCGCCGCCCAGACCCTTGGCCAGCGTGACGACGTCGGGCTGGAGGTTGTAGTGCTCGCAGCACAGGAAGGTGCCGGTGCGGCCCACGCCGGTCTGCACCTCGTCCACGATGAGGACGAGGTCTTTTTCGTCGCAGAGGGCGCGGACAGCCTGCACATACTCGGGGTCCAGCGCCACAACACCGCCCTCGCCCTGTACCAGTTCCAGCATGACAGCGCAGGTGTGGCGGTCCACCATCTCGGTCAGGGCGTCGATGTCGCCGGCCTTGACGTACTGGAAGCCCTCGTTGAAGGGGCCGAAGTAGTTGTGGAACACACCCTGTCCGGTGGCGGTCAGGGTAGCAATGGTACGGCCATGGAAGCTGTTGACCAGCGTGATGACGTTGTAGCGGTCGGCACCGTATTTGTCGAAGCTGTACTTGCGGGCGGCCTTGATGGCACCCTCGTTGGCCTCTGCGCCCGAGTTGCCGAAGAACACCCGGCTCATGCCGGTGCGCTTGCAGAGCTTTTTGGCCAGCTTGCCGCAGGGGGCGGTATAGTAGAGGTTAGAGGTGTGCTGCAGCTTGTGTGCCTGCCCGGAGACGGCCTCGGCCCAGGTCATATCGCAGTAGCCCAGGCTGTTGACGCCGATGCCGCTGGTGAAGTCGAGGTACTTCTGCCCCTCGGGGCCTTCGGCATAGAGGCCGTGGCCCTTCTCGAGGACGATGGGGTTGCGTGCGTAGGTATGCAGGACATACTCGTTGTCCCTCTTGATGACTTTTTCGGAATCCATAATATCTACCTCCTGACGGTGGAGCCACATACTTTCCCTCTTTGCCAAAGGCTCCCCTACAAGGGGAGCTGGCGCGAAGCGCCTGAGAGGTTGTACGAAGGAGAGCCTAGCCGTGAATCGCAGCGAGGCTAAACCTCTCCGTCACGGCTGGCGGCGGTCATCGCTGTTGCCTATCGAGGGGAGGCCTTGGCATATCGGAAAGTGTTCTTATCAACTATTATAGAGTACTCCGGCGCATCGCGCAACCCTTATTCGTGATGGCTGCGGCGATAGAAGCGGGTACCGGAGCCACGGTCGGAGAACAGCTCCAGCAGGATGGAGTGCGGCACGCGGCCATCAATGATGACAGCCTCGTGGACGCCCTGATAGATCGCATCGGCCATGCCGCCGATCTTGGGGATCATGCCGCCCGCGATGATGCCGGCGGACTTGTAGCCCTCGATCTCGGAGACCTCTACCTCGGGGATGAGGGTGGATTCATCTTCCTTATCCCGCAGCAGACCCGCAATGTCGGTCATGGAGACGAGTTTTTCGGCCTTGAGCGCGATGGCGATCTGTGCGGCGGCGGTGTCAGCGTTGACGTTATACGCCTGGCCCAGGTCGTCCATGCCCACCGTTGCAATGACGGGGATATAGCCGCTGTCCAGCAGGCTGGAGATCAGCGTCGGGTCCACGTGGACGATCTCTCCCACATGGCCCAGCTGAGGGTCAAGCTCGGTGCAGCGGAGCATCTGGCCGTCCATGCCGCAGAGGCCGACGCCGCGGCCCCGCAGCTTTGCCACGAGGTCTTTGTTCACCTTACCGGCCAGCACCTGCTGGACGATCTCCATTGTGGCGTCGTCGGTGACGCGCAGGCCGCCCGCAAAGCGGCTCTCGACGCCCACTTTTTTGAGCATCTCATTGATGGCAGGGCCGCCGCCGTGTACCAGGACCACCCGCACGCCCAGCAGGGTCAGGGTGACAAGGTCGTTCATGACCGCGTTTTTCAGCGTCTCGTTGATCATGGCGTTGCCGCCGTATTTGATGACCATGGTCTTGCCGTGGTACTTCTGGATATAAGGGGTCGCCTCCGAGAAAAGGAGGGCCATTTCTTCGTTTTTCATTGCTGTTCTCCTTCTCAGGTGCGGTAGTCGCCGTTGATCTTCACATAATCATAGGTCAGATCGCAGCCCCATGCTTTTGCGGAAGCATCGCCGGTCCCCATATCCACCTTGACCAGAATATCGTGCTCGGCCAGGACCTTTGCGGCCTCGTCCTCGCTGTAGGGGTGGTAGGCGGCGTTCTCGCAGACGTAGACCTCACCGGCGGCGCTGGACAGCCAGACGCAGACCTTATCGATGGAAAAATCCCCGGGGGTGTAGCCGATGGCGCAGAGGATGCGGCCCCAGTTGGCGTCGCGGCCAAAGACAGCGGCCTTGAAGAGGTTGGAGCAGACCACGCTGCGGCTGACGGCGCGGGCCGTCTTGAGGTCGGGGGCGTGGGTGACTTCGCAGGTGATGAGGTGGGTCGCGCCCTCGCCGTCACCGGCGTGCTCAGCACACATATGCTCGGCGATGGCGGTCAGTGCAGCCACAAAGGCGTCGTAGTCGGCGTTTTCCTCGGTGATCTCCGGGTTGCCCGCAAGGCCGGAGGCCATGATGATCAGGGTATCGTTGGTGGAAGTGTCCAGATCGACGCTCATCTGGTTGTAGGTCCCGGGGACGACGGTCTTGAGGGCCTTTTCCAGCAGGGCGGGGGAGACGGCGGCGTCGGTGGTGTAGAATGCCAGCATGGTGGCCATGTTGGGGGCGATCATGCCGCTGCCCTTGCCGATAGCGCCCACCGTGCAGGTCTTGCCGCCCAGCTCAAACTGGATGGCATATTCCTTCTTGTGGGTGTCGGTGGTCATGATGGCCGTCGCCGCGTCGGCGCTGCCCTGTGCGTCAGCCGCCAGCTTGGCGGCGGCGGCAGGGATGCCCCGGGCAAAGGGGTCGATGACCATCGGCTGGCCGATAACGCCGGTAGAAGCGGGCAGGACATCCTTTGCGTCGATGTTCAGCGCCTTGCCCACCAGCTCACAGCATTCCTCCGCCAGTGCCACGCCGTTGGCGGCGCAGGTGTTGGCGTTGCCACTGTTGACCACGATGGCCTGTGCATAGCCGTCCGTCAGGTGGGCGCGGTCTACCTTGATGGGTGCGCCGCAGACCTTGTTGGTGGTGTAGACGCCGGCGGCGGCGCAGCGGACGTCGGCCTTGATGAGCGCCAGATCGTACTTTTCACTGTGATTTGCCCGGATGCCGCAATGGACACCGGCTGCTGCAAAACCCTTGGGCGCGCAGATGCCGCCCTCAACTTCTTTATACTGCATCTGAAAATCCCCCTATAGCACTACTATAGCATCCTTGCCCTCTCAGGCGCTTACGCGCCAGCTCCCCCAAAGGGGGAGCCAAAAGCCTCTCCCTTCGGGAGCAACAACGACGACCGCCGCCAGTGGCGGAAACAGGGAGTCGCTGTTGGGGCCGCGGCCAGCAAGACGCAAGTGCTTTTCAAAGCACGAAGCGGATGCTGGGTGCCGCAACCCGGGCGTGGCACGGCGAAAGCCGTGACGGAGAGGGCAAGCCCGTTTTTACTCTAATCCTTCCGTCTCGTTCATTCCAAGCATCAGATTCATGCACTGGATGGCTGCACCGGAAGAGCCTTTGCCCAGATTGTCGAACAGAGACACCAGCATCATCTGGTCGCCCGCCGCGTTGACGGTCATGTACAGCTCCATCCTGTCGCTGCCGGACAGGGCGTTGGAGCACAGACCATTCTCGGGAAGCGGCTCGTTGAGGGCGTGGACGGAAACGGTCGCGCCCTCCTTGTAATAGTCCGCAATGCCTGCGGCCACCGCCTCGGCGCTGGTGCCAGCCAGCTTGAGGTCCAGCGGAACGAGGACCTGCATCCCGCTGTAATAATCGCACACCACCGGCACAAAGGCAGGGGTGTGGGCGAGGCCGCTGATCTTCTGCATCTCGGGCAGATGCTTATGAGCGAGGCCCAGGCCGTAGCTCTTGGGCGCATCCAGCTTGCTGTGAGCCGGACGGTCGGCGCTCTCGTACTCGGCGATCATCTTCTTGCCGCCGCCGGAGTAGCCCGAAATGCCGGTGCAGCTGAACGGATAGTCCGCCGGAGCCAGCCCCAGCTCCACCAGAGGCCGCGCGATGCTGATAAAGCCGCTGGCATAGCAGCCGGGGACCGCCACACGATACGAATTTTTGATCTTCTCTTTCTGGCCCTTCAGCTCCGGGAAGCCGTAGTCCCAGGCCGCGTCGGTGCGGAAGGCCGTGGAGGTATCCAGCACCCTGACGTCCGGGCGGAGCAGAGGCATGACCTCTTTGGAGGCCGCATCGGGCAGGCAGAGGAAGGCGAGGTCGGCGGAATTGATGACCTTCGCCCGCTCGTTCACATCCTTGCGGCCCTCAGCCGAGATGCTCAGCAGCTCGATGTCAGGCCGGGCGGCCAGACGGTCGGCAATGCGCAGACCGGTGGTGCCGGAAGAACCGTCGATAAAGACTTTTACGCTCATGCGTTTGCCGCCTCCCATGCGCCGAGCTGGGCGCTTGCCAGCTCGATCTGCTTCTTGACGCTGGCCTCGCTGGGACCGCCGTAGCTGGTGCGGCCCTCGCAGCACTTGATGAGGTCGATGGCGTCGTAGATGTCGTTTTCGAACAGAGCGCTGTAGCCCTTGAACTCCTCGAGGGTCAGCTCTTCGAGGGTCTTATCCTTGCTGATGCAGTCGGAGACCATGCAGCCGGTGAGCTTGTAGGCGTCGCGGAAGGGCATCCCCTTCTTGGTCAGATAGTCGGCGCAGTCGGTGGCGTTGATGAAGCCCTTGGCAGCGGCCCGGCGCATATTGGCGGGCAGGGTCTTCATGGTATCCAGCATCGGGGTCACGGTCTTGAGGCAGAGCTCCAGCGTATCGACGGCGTCGAAGATGGCCTCTTTGTCCTCCTGCATATCCTTGTTGTAAGCGAGAGGAATGCCCTTCATCATGACCAGCAGGGTGTTCAGATCGCCGTAGACGCGGCCCGTCTTGCCGCGGATGAGCTCGGTGACGTCGGGGTTCTTCTTCTGGGGCATGATGGACGAGCCGGTGGTGAAGGCATCGTCCAGCTCGATGAACTTGAACTCCCAGCTGCACCAGAGGATGATCTCTTCGGACAGGCGGGACAGGTGCATCATGCAGATGGAGATGGCGTTTGCCAGCTCGATGCAGAAGTCACGGTCGGACACACCGTCAAGGCTGTTGGGGCAGGGTGCCGCGAAGCCCAGCTTCTCGGCGGTGAACTGACGGTCCAGCGGGTAGGTCGTACCGGCCAGAGCGCCGGAGCCCAGCGGACACTGGGCGTCCATCCGGGCGGTGGCGTCCTCGAAGCGCTGCAGATCGCGCAGCAGCATCCATGCATAGCCCATCAGGGCGTGGCCGAAGGTGATGGGCTGGGCGCGCTGCAGGTGGGTGTAGCCCGGCATGACGGCGGTGGTGTTCTCGGCGGCCTTCCTGCAGATGACCTTGACCAGCTCCACGATGTAAGCCTGCAGGGTGTGGCTGTAGTCCCGCAGAGTCAGGCGGATGTCCAGCGCCACCTGGTCGTTCCGGCTGCGGCCGGTGTGGAGGCGCTTGCCGGCGTCGCCGATGCGGGCGGTGAGGGTCTGCTCCACGAAGGTATGGACGTCCTCGGCGTTGGGGTCGATGGTGAGGGTGCCGGAGGCCAGGTCATCCGCGATGGAGGCCAGACCGCTCAGAATATCCTCGCAGTCCTTCTCGGAGATGATGCCCTGCTTTGCCAGCATGGCGGCGTGGACGCCGCTGCCGCGCATATCCTGCGCGATCATCCGCTGGTCGAAGCGGATGGAAGAGTTGAAGTCGTTGACGCGGGAATCGACCGCCTTGGAGAAACGGCCCTTCCAAAGTTGTTCTGCCATTGTTAAATCCCTTTATCTGAAAAAGTGTCTGAATTTCGAGTGCAAGGCCCAGCATTTTATGCATCGTCGAGCCTTTTTGTCCAGCTCAGACCTCACCGGTACGCCAGTGGCTCCCACTCTGGGGGAGCTGGCGAGCGAAGCGAGACTGAGAGGGCTAGAAACGGCAAAGCCGCCGCAGGGGAAAAAAGCTCCCGCGGCGGTGCCGCCAGCAATGATGCCGGTAATTTGAGCCTTCAGCGTGAAAGTGTAAAAAAACACGCCAAAGGGGATGGTAAGCAGGTTATTCCTTGACCTCGGGCCAGTTCTTGGACAGCTTTGCGCGCTCCTTGATGGACAGGCCGAACAGGTTGATGAAGCCGGTAGCATCGGACTGGTCATAGTCCTTATCCACGCCGAAGGAGGCAGTCTGCTCGTCGTACAGGGTGTACGGAGAGGTGACGCCGGCGTTGATCATGTTGCCCTTGTAGAGCTTCAGCTTGACGTCGCCGGTGACGGTCTTCTCGAGGCTGTCGGCGAAGGCATCCAGAGCCTCGCGCAGCGGGGTGAACCACTGGCCGTTGTAGACGATGTCGGCGTACTTCTGAGCCAGCTGAGCCTTGAAGTGTGCGCTCTCCTTGTCCAGAGTGATGGTCTCCAGAACATTGATGGCCTTGTACAGGATAGCACCGCCGGGAGTCTCGTACACGCCGCGGCTCTTCATGCCCACCAGACGGTTCTCGACGATGTCCAGCAGGCCGATGCCGTTCTCGCCGCCCACCTTGTTCAGGTACTCGACCAGCTCGACAGCGCCCATCTCCTTGCCGTCAACGGCGGTGGGGATGCCCTTCTCGAAGTGGAGGGTGATGTAGGTCGGGGTGTCGGGTGCCTGCTCGGGGGAAACGCCCAGCTCGAGGAAGCCGGGCTTATTGTACTGCGGCTCGTTGGCGGGGTTCTCGAGGTCGAGGCCCTCATGGCTCAGGTGCCACAGGTTCTTATCCTTGGAGTAGTTGGTCTCACGGTTGATCTTCAGGGGGATGTGATGAGCCTCGGCGTAGTCGATCTCCTCGTCACGGCTCTCGATGTCCCACTCACGCCAAGGAGCGATGATGGCCATATCGGGGCAGAGGGCCTTCAGGGTCAGCTCGAAACGCACCTGGTCGTTGCCCTTGCCGGTGCAGCCGTGGCAGATGGCGTCTGCGCCCTCCTTGATGGCGATGTCGGCCAGAGCCTTTGCGATGCAGGGACGTGCGAAGCTGGTACCCAGCAGGTAGTCCTCATACTTTGCGCCGAACTTCAGGGTGGGGAAGATGTAGTTCTCGACGAAGTCCTTCTTCAGGTCGAGGACGTACAGCTTGGAAGCGCCGGTAGCCTTGGCCTTCTCTTCCAGACCGTCCAGCTCAGTACCCTGACCCACGTCGCCGGAGACAGCGATGACTTCGCAGTTGTTGTAGTTCTCCTTCAGCCAGGGAATGATGATGGAGGTATCCAGACCGCCGGAGTAAGCCAGAACAACCTTCTTAATATCTTCCTTTTTCATGATGATCGCTCCTTTGTATAATACACTTTTTACACTTTTGTTTGCCGCCCGGGCATCCCTCCCGGGGCGCTCGAGGCCTTGTCTTTCTGAGTACGCTTTTATTATACGCCAAGCGGTTTTTCCGTCAATGCAGAAAACCGCCAAACCTTGTGCAGATTTGGCGGTCCTTTTCTGTTATTTTGTATGTTTATGCATTATTTTCTAAATATATACAAATTTTATGCATCTTTAGTTTGTATATGCATGGCTGTATACAGTCCGGTTTATACATTCTGTCCGCCGTCGGCACGGGGTTGACGGCCCAGTTCCGGCAGGGTGCGGCGTTCGTATTTTTATTTATTCTTTTTCAGCCGTCCACCCGGCGCAGAGAGCCTCTTTCTGGGCCTTCGTCAGCTTTTTGAGGGCGATCTCCCGCCGGAGGGCGGCAGACTTGTCCGCACACGCTTCCAGGTAGGCAAAGCCCAGCGCGGTATGGGTGCGGGTATACTTTGCGCCTTTGCCGCTCTGGTGGGCCTTGAGGCGGGCTTCCGGGTCGTTCGTCCAGCCGGTATAGAGCTGGCCGCCCGCGCAGCGCACCATATAGACGTAAGCCGTCTTTTCCGGCTTCTCAGATGCGGCCATTGTTCTTCAGCACCTGACGGCAGGCGGCGAGGGCCGTCTCCTTGTCCTTGGCCGTGATAAGGAAGCGGCTGGCGTGGCAGAAGCTGATGCCCTCGATGCCGCTTTTCTGCTCGATGACCTCCTGCGGCTGGCCGGCCCAGCTCTGGGGGAAGGGGAGCTTGGGCTTTTTGGTCTTGTGGTCGGTGACGCACTGGGCGCTCCAGCCGCCCCGCTGGCTGGGGTAGATGACGAAAAGGGCGTCGGTCTTGTACAGCCCGTTCTTCCAGGGCAGATAGCAGGGCAGCACCACGATGCCGTCGCGGGAGTTTTTGTACGCCTGCTGGACCTTCTCATCGGCGCGGTTGACGGCGTTGGCGCTCTCGATCTGGTTCTCCAGGATCTGCTTTGCCACAGCCACCGCCTTGAAGAAGCAGGCGTCCTGGTCCTCTTTCGAGTCCCACACGGGGTTGAAGAAGCCGATGGCGTCGCAGAGGCTGTTCTGCTCGCCGGTATTGTCATTCAGATCGAGGGGCTGGATGAAGTTCTCATCAATGAGCCGGGCCTGACGCTCGCCTACAAGGCCGGGGCCGAGCACCCGCCACAGCAGGCCGAAGGCCGCGTAAGGGATGCCGTTGGGGCGGGTCTCGCGGGGCTCCTGATGGTGGTCGAACATGCCAAAGCCGATGTCGTACACGATGCCGTCGAAGTCATCCGGCACCACGAAGCCGCGGGTTATTTTAATATCCGGGCGGAGGATCTGGAGCAGGGCAGTGGCGAACACGTCGTCGGCGTGGAACTTGCCTGCGTGGGTAAAGCCGTTTGCGGGTATTTTCATAGGGGGTTCTCCTCATTCTCTCATGCATTCTGTTGCACACAGTATAGCACATTCCCGAGCGGCGGACAACAAAAAGGAGCCGCCGCATGACGCAGCAGCTCCCATATTCTACAGAAAAATTTCTCAGTGGCTGGCCTGTGCCGCTTCAAACTCTGCCTGCGTCAGGATCTGATAATCCGCAGGGATGTTGAAGAGATTCTGGTCCACAGTGGTGCTCGTGACGCGGTACTCCACGATGGTGCGGCCCTCGGCCGCATCGGTAACGACATACCTGAGGTCATCGCCGACCAGGCAGTAGGAAACGGTGGCCGTCTGGCCGTTGGCATCGGGGACCGTGTAGGACAGGGCCTCGCAGTCCTGACCGTTCACATTCACGGTGGTCACGGTGCAGGGGATCTCCTGTGCTTCGCCTTTGTCAGCGGAGACTGCCTCGCTTACGCTCACAGTGGGTACTTCGCCCTTGACGGCCATCCTGGATGCATCGTCCACCAGATAGCCCTGACCGTCTTTCAGGATATAGACCAGACTGCCGGCGTCGCCCATATCCATCTTGATATAGGCGTTGCCGTTGCTGCGGGCTGCGATCATGGTCTGGGTGGTGCCATCGGGGGCAGTGGTGACGATCTCCTGATACAGCTCTGCGCCGGTGCGCTGCGCGAGCGCGTTGTTGACGCGGGTCTCAACGGAGTCGCCGGGAGCCGCCATGCACACCGGCATCAGCACGGCGGCCATCACTGCAGCCACCAGCAGAGAAATAAGTTTCTGATACAGCTTCATAGAAAATTCTCCTGTCTTTCAGCTCATTTTGCAAAGGCGTTTTTCTCTTTTGCATTTGCATTATCTTACAACTTTTTCCGGGGCACTGTCAATCATCACATTTGCCCTCATGTCAAAAAACAGCCGCAGAGGCGTTTATTTCTCTCTGCGGCTGCGGTTTGTAAAGTTTTTGTGGAAATCACTTCCGGCCCTTGCGGCTGGTCTTGGTGACGGCGCGGGTGGGGATCTTTGTCACAGCAGTGGTGGGCTTGACCGCCGGGCTGAGGTCAGGCTTCGGGGTCAGGGCCTTGGTGGTGGGCTCGCCCAGCGCCAGCACCTGGAAAAGCGCGGCCTGTGCGGCGGCAGCATCGCCGTCGGTGACGGCCAGAACATCGGAGTAGAACTGCTCCATCTCCTCGCGGGTGGAGAAGGTGGCGACGTACATCTGGTTGCCCATCGCGCCGGAGAGGGCGTCGGGGATGCGGTCCACCATCTTGATGTTCTTCTGGTACTTCTGCATGATCTGCTCATGGCTGTACACGAAGTTCTTGCCGTCGCGGCGGCCGGCGAAGGGGCAGTAGTAGTGCTCGCCCACGGGCATATCGGTGCCGCCGAAGGCGATCATGTCGGCCCAGATCTTATAGACGTTGGTGGAGCGGGCGAAGTTTATCATATCGGGGGTGAAGCCGCCGCAGGGGCGCATATTGACTTCGAGGGCCACGATCTGGCCCTTTTCGCCCATGCTGGCCTGGTTCTCGGTCATCCGGAAGAACTCGAAGTGGACAAAGCGGCTCTTGACGCCGAAGCTCTTGACGACGGCACGGCCTGCGGCGCGGGTGTCCTCGGGCAGGTCCTTGATGATGTAGTAGATGGAGTTGTCGTTGTCGTTCACGATGTCCATGATGGACATGGGACTGACGTTTCCGGCCTCAAAGATAGGGTTGCCGGAGGCGTCGATGATGGCGTCGTAGCTGTTGACCTCGGCGCGGACGAACTCCTCCATGATGTAGGAGACGTCCGGGTGATTCTCGGCCTTGCGGGCGAGGAAGGTCTTCAGCTCTTCGTCATTGGACAGCTTGTGGGTATCGGAAGCGCCCACGCCGTTGTCGGGCTTGACCACCACAGGGTATCCCACCTGCTTGATGAAAGCCTTGCAGCCGTTGAGATCGTCCACCATGTGGTAGCGGGCGGTGGCGATGCCGGCCTTCCGGTAGTACTCCTTCATCTTGCTCTTGTACTTGATGCGGGGCATATCCTCGGTCTGGAAGCCGGAGGTGATGTGGAAGTCGGTGCGCAGGGCAGCGTCCCGCTCCAGCCAGTATTCGTTGTTGGACTCCAGCCAGTCGATGCGGCCATACTTGAAGATGAAGAAGGCCACAGCGCGGTAGACTTCGTCGTAATTCTCGAGGCTGCCGACCTTATAGTACTCGTTCAGGCTGTCCTTCAGCTCCGGCTTCAGCTCATCGTAGGGCTGGTCGCCGATGCCCAGCACGTTCATGCCGTCGTTCTTCAGCTCCCGGCAGAACTGCCAGTAGTTCGTCGGGAAGTTCGGGGAGATAAAAATAAAATTCTGCATAATTTCGCGTCTTCTTTCCTTGAATATCCTCTATAACCCTCTCAGTCACCTTCGGTGACAGCTCCCCCAGAGGGGGAGCCACTGGCGTGCCGGTCAGGCTCGCCTAAAACGAGAAAGGCCCTTTATTTCCGAAACGGCAGCGCCTTGCTGTCACGGGCAGCAGCAGCCAGACAAAGCGCATTGTGTAGATGCACCTGCCCTCGTAAGCAAGGCCCGCTCTTTTGAGTCATATTATACTTTCAGCGTTCAGCTCATCTCTTCCCGGCCTGCCAATGGCTCTCCCTATGGGAGAGCTGGCGCGCCAGCGCCTGAGAGGGCTCTCACCCCAAAATATACGGCATGTAATAAACCGCCTGCTTATACCACCAATCCCAGTCGTGCTTGACGTCGCGGCCCCACAGGTCCACCCAGACAGGGATGTTCTTTGCCTCAAAGATGCGCTTGAGCATCCAGGTGGTGTCGGGCTGCTCCCACGCGCCCTGACCGCAGCAGATGACAGCCTTCTGGTTCCGATACAGCTCCATATAGGGGTGATCCTCCGGGAAGTTGCGCATATAGTCCACGGGAGAGTTCATATACACCAGCTCATCCATGTAGTCGCCGAAGCCGTAGTGGGCGGTGTAGATGCCGCTGAGGGCCAGACAGCCGCAGAAGATGTCGGGCCAGCGGAGGTAAAGGTTGACCGCATGGGTCGCGCCGAGGCTGCAGCCGAAGGCGATGACGCCGGGCAGGTCATCCCAGCCGTTGCGCTCCTTGGACAGATAGCGCAGCTTGGGGACAGCCTCATCCACGATATAATGCAGCCACTGCTCATACCGGCGGATGCGCCAGTAAGGGTCGCCATTGGTGTCCGACCAGGTCTCCTTGTCCAGCGTGTCGATGGACATGACCATGAGCCGGCCCGACTCGATCCAGGGTGCAAGGGTGTCGGCCATGTGGAAGTCCTCGAAGTCGAAGAAGCGGCCGTCCTGACAGGGGATGTACAGCACGGGCCGTCCCCCGTGTCCGTAGACTTTGCACTCCATCTCCCGGCCCAGCGCCGGGCTGTATTCCTTGAAATACTGCATCTCCATATGCTTTCCTCCTCCGTTTGGTTCAATCAAGCTCGTACATCAGGGTGTGGAACACAAAGGGCAGCTGCTTTTCCCAGCTGGCTTCGCTGTGGTTTCCGCCCGGCACGACGCGGGCCGTCAGGTTGATGCCCCGGGCAAAGATCCTGCTGCACATCTCGCCGAAGCCCTTCCGCATCCCGTCGTGGTTGCCCATCTCCTTGGAGCCGTAATCCATGTAGAGCACGGTACCCGGGGCCAGCTTGCAGCGGCCCACCAGCGCCGTCAGCGCCTCCGGAGCCACCCACAGCGAGGGCGAGAGCGCCGCCGCACGGCCAAACACATCGCTGTACTCCAAAAGAGCGTACAGGCTCATGAGGCCGCCCATGGAGCTGCCGCCGATGAAGGTATGAGCCCGGTCGGGCTCTGTGCGGTAGTTGGCGTCGATGCAGGGCTTGAACTCGTGGACGAACCAGTTCAGGGTGTCCTTGCCTTTGCCGTCGAAGTGGCCGTACTGCTTATCGTCGAAGCGGTAGGGCGAATACTCCACCAGACGCTCATTGTTGGCACCGGCGTTGCACTCCACCGCCGCCACGATGAGGGGCGTATCGGTGTAATCCAGATAATCCGCCATGCCCCAGCTCTTGCCGTAGGTGGCGTCCTCGTCGAAAAACACGTTCTGCCCGTCGAACATATACAGCACCGGATACCGCCGGTCAGGATCAGCCTCGTACATGGTGGGCAGATAGACATAGGCCCGGCGCTCTTCTTCGCCGCCCACAGCGGGGTAGCGGATGCTCCACTTCTTTATCATCTTCTCATTCCCTCTCGTTTTTCAGGTGTACTTTAAGTGTATCACCCGCGGCAGAGAATTGCAATCCGCACCGGATACAGCAAACGCCGCCGGGCGTACAGCCGGGCGGCGTTTATAAGCCTTTCGGCTCTTAGTACTTCTTCTCCACAGGGACGATCCAGCCCTTGGTATCGGGGATCTTGCCCCACTGCATACCGGTCATGGTGTCATAGAGCTTCTGGGTGACAGGGCCGATGCTGCCGTCGCCGATGTAGGCGTGCTCGCCCTTCCAGACCAGCTCCTTGACGGGGGAGACGACAGCGGCGGTGCCGGTGCCGAAGACCTCTTCCAGCTTGCCGTCGCGGGCAGCCTGCATGATGTCGGCGATGGCCAGCTTGCCCTCGACGACCTCATAGCCCCAGTCCTTCAGCAGCTCGATGCAGCTGCGGCGGGTGACGCCGGGCAGGACGGTGCCGACGGTGGCGGCGGTGTAGACCTTGCCGTCGATCTTGAACATGATGTTCATGCTGCCGACTTCCTCGACGTACTTCTTCTCGACGCCGTCCAGCCACAGCACCTGAGCGTAGCCCTGCTCCTCAGCCAGCTCGCCGGCCTTGATGGAAGCAGCGTAGTTGCCGCCGCACTTGGTGAAGCCGGTCAGACCGGGAGCGGCACGGATGTACTCGTCTTCGACGTAGATGCGCACGGGGTTGATGCCCTCGGCGTAGTAAGCGCCCGACGGAGCGCAGATGATGCAGAAGATGTAGTGCTTGGAAGCGTGGACGCCCAGACCCACATCGTTTGCGAACACGAAGGGACGGATGTACAGGGAAGCGCCGTCAGAGTGAGGCACCCAGTCACGGTCCACATCCACCAGAGCCTCGACGGCCTGGATGTAATCCTCAACCGGGATCTTGGGGATGCACAGACGGTCAGCAGAGTCCTGCATACGCTTTGCGTTGCACTCGGGGCGGAACAGCTGGATGGTGTCATCCGCAGTGCGGTAAGCCTTCATGCCCTCGAAGATCTCCTGTGCATAGTGGAACACGACCGTAGCGGGGTCCAGCTGGAAGGGTGCGTAGGGGACGATGCGGGCGTCATGCCAGCCCTCGCCCTCGGTGTAGTCCATAACGAACATATGGTCGGTGAACTTCTTGCCAAAACCCAGCTTAGACTCGTCCTGCGGCTTTTCCTTCGGGCAGGTAGTACGAGTGATCTTGATGTCCAACATGATAAATTTCCCTCTTTTCTGGTCTCACACAGCGCCGCGCGGGCTGCACGCCCTGCGCCAAATATGCCGAATGTTGTTTTCTATTATAATGCCGTGAAACGGATTTGCAAGCAACCGAAAAATGTTTCATCTTTGGGGCAGTCAAGTTGCCACAAATTATGACCTTATCGGTGTTCAAAAGCGGAAAAACATGGTACAATAGAGTACATATGTGGATTTTTCGCCGAAAGGAGCTTGCGTTATGATACAGGGTGTTATTTTTGATATGGACGGGCTGATGTTCGACAGCGAGCGCGTCTGGAGCATCTGCTGGGAGCCGGCACTGGCAAAATTCGGCCTGCCCTGCAAGGACGGCCTCTCGCAGGCTGCCCGCGGCACCACCAAGGCCGGCAGCTGCGACGTGCTGCGGCGCTTCTACGGCGAGGACTGCCCCGCCATGGGCATCGTGGAGGAGCTGTACCGGCTGGCCTATGAAGCCTTCAACAAGCCTGTCCCCAAAATGCCCGGCCTCGACGAGCTTCTGGCCTGGCTGGACGAACATCACATCCCCATGGCGGTGGCGTCTTCCAGCCCCATGACCGTCATCGAGGGACATCTGGAACACTGGGGCCTCGGCCATTACTTCAAGGCCGTCATCTCGGGCGAGCAGCTGACCCGCTCCAAGCCCGCGCCGGACATCTTCCTGCTGGCGGCGCAGAAACTCGGCACCGAGCCTGCAAAGACGATGGTGCTCGAGGACAGCTACAACGGCGTCCGGGCCGGCGCGGCAGGGGGCTTTGTCACCGTGATGGTCCCCGACCTCTCGCCCGCCACCGACGAGATGCGCAGGATCTATGCCTGCGAGTGTGCTTCGCTCCACGAGGTGCGCAGAAAGCTCGAAGACGGAGAGCTATGAGCCGCGGCAGACCCGCACCACTTGTGAAATTTCAACATATCATCTGACAAATATCAATAAACCCCGTCATAACCCGGCTTGCTCTCTCAGCCGTTCCCAAACTTGAGGCGCTCTCTGAAATACATTATAATAGTGGGGAAACGACTGATTTCCTGCGCTACGAATGGAGTTTGCATCATGAAGAATGATCCTTCCCGGTTCGGGCATATCATCCAGCTTTTCACCGTCCTTCTCACAGCCATCCTGATCAGCCTGTTTTTCGCTGTCCTCGTGCTGGTGGGCAAGATACAGGGTACGGCCCGGGTCGTCAACTACGCCGGCCTCGTGCGCGGCAAGACCCAGCTCATCGTCAAGCTCGAAATTTCCGGCACGCCGGAGGATGCTCTCCTCGGCGATATGGCCTCCTACATCGAAGGCCTCCGCTTCGGCAGCAGCGAGCTGGACCTGGTGCGGCTGGACGACGCGGATTTTCAGACCAAGATGACCGCTCTTTCCAGCGAATTCGACGACCTGAGGAACGAGCTCATCCTTGTCCGTCAGCGCGGTTACGCCGAGACTGCCATCATCCCCAAGAGCGAGCATTTCTTCCAGACCTGCGACGAGGCCACCCATCTGGCCGAGGTCTACTCCCAGAAGCGGGCCACGGCCCTCGACTTTCTGGAAAAAGTCATCCTCGCGGACATCGTGGGGCTGCTGCTTTTGTTCGGTTATCAGATCTTCAAGGCCCTGCGGTACGCGGCCATGAACCGCATTCTGCAGCGCAAAGTCTACCTCGATGAGGCCACCGGCCTGCCCAACAAGAACAAGTGCGAAGAGCTTCTGGACGCGCCCGACCCGCCGGACGGGAACACGGCGCTCTGCGTCTTTGACCTCAACAACCTGCGCACCATCAACAATACCATCGGCCACGACAAGGGCGACGAATACATCCGCTCCTTTGCCGAACAGCTGCGTCTGGCCGTGCCATCCCAGCACTTTGTGGGCCGCGACGGCGGCGACGAGTTCATCGCGATCCTCTACGGCGTGGACTGGGACGGCGCACAGGATGTGCTGCGCAGCATCCGGGCGCAGGCGGCAGAGTATTCCCGCCAGCACCCCGAGATGCCCCTGAGCTATGCGGCAGGCTGCGCCATCGCCAGCGACTTCGAGGGCAGCACCCTGCGGGAGCTGTTCCGCCACGCCGACAAGAATATGTATGTGGACAAAAACCGTGCAAATCGCGAGGAGGCCGAGGCCCGGAAGCTGCGGGACCAGCAGCTTCTGCATTGGGTCAACGCCCATGGGTATCAGTTCTCGAACTGCCTCTACTGCGACGCCCTGCTGGACCAGTACCGCGTCCTGCGCACCTCATCGGGCTTCTTCCTTGCTGACAACGGCAGCTATTCGGGTGCAGTGGAGCAGATCGTGGACGAGTACGCCGCCTCCGCCGCCCGCAAGACGATGCGGGAGGCGTTGAAGCTGAGCACGCTGTCTGCCGCCCTCAGTGCCGAGCACCCCAAGCAGGAGCTTGAGCTGGATTTTGAGACCGACGGCGTGACCCGGCGCGGGCGGCTGACCCTCCTGTTCTGCGACGCCGACCTCCATGGGCGGCTGCACCACTTCCTCGTGGGCTTCGAGTATTTCCGGGACAAGAGCACCGCCTTCGACGAGCGCCAGCCCCTGACCCAGTATTACGAGCAGATGAAGCACTCCCTGCTGGAAAACGACAACTATGTGGAGGCCCTCATCGACGCAAACGACGCCCTGTTCACTGTGGACCTGACCCACGGCCAGCTCGAGCAGATCTTCTACCGGACTACCGCGCTGCGGCAGTTCGATCTGCAGATGACGCTACCCTGCTCCTACGACGACTACTGCGCCCAGCGCCGTCACTTCGTCACTCCTGAGACGCTGGAAAACTACCGCATCGTGGACGCGGCGTCAAAACTGCTGGAGCGCTTCCGCTCGGGCTTCAAGTACGTGACGGTGGAGTACCGGGAGCAGACCTCCTGCGGCGAGCCGATCTGGCTCCAGAAGACCGTCCTCATGGCGCAGGATACCGTCTTTGATGCGGCCTCCGGGCGGGAGATGCCGGTCATCCACGGTATCATCCTCTTCCGGGACACCTCCATCTTCCATGCACAGGAGCAGGCCGAGAATCAGCGCCTGCAGGAAGCTTTTGAAGAAGCCGACTCGGCCAGCAGGGCCAAGACCGCCTTCATGAACCGGATGAGCCACGACATCCGCACCCCCATCAACGGCATTCTCGGTATGCTGGACATCCTCCGCTCCAACCGGGACGATGCCCGGAAGGTGGACAGCTGCCTTGATAAAATAGACCTCTCCGCTCACCATCTTCTGGCACTGGTCAACGATGTGCTGGACATGAGCAAACTGGAAGCCGGGCAGATGGTGATGGAGCAGGAGCCCTTTGACATCGAGGTGCTGATGCACGACGTCTCGTCGCTGGTGGAGGCACAGATAGAAAAGGACGGCCTGACCCACCACCGCCACCGGGAAAATATCCAGCACACCGCCCTCGTGGGCAGCTCCCTCAAGCTGCGGCAGATCATGGTGAACCTGTTCAGCAACGCCATCAAGTACAATAAGCCCGGCGGGGCCATCGACACCTACGCCAGGGAGCTCTCCTGCGACGGCACCACCGTGTGGTACGAGTTCCGCATCACGGACACCGGCATCGGCATGAGCCGGGATTTCGTGGAGAACCAGCTGTTCAAGCCCTTTACCCAGGAGTTCGCCGACGCCCGCACCCAGTACAGGGGTACCGGCCTCGGGATGTCCATCGTCAAGGAGCTGGTCAGCCAGATGGGCGGCAGCATCTCTGCCGAGAGCCAGCCGGGGGAGGGGACTGCCTTCACCTTCCGGCTGCCCTTCCTGCTGGACAAGAACGCCGCCGCAAAGCCCCAGCCCAAGCCCACCGACAACGGGCGGCTGGACGGGATGCGCATCCTGCTGGTGGAGGACAACGACATCAACATGGAGGTGGCCGAGTTCCAGCTCACCAGTCAGGGCGCAGCGGTGGACAAGGCATGGAACGGCAGGGAAGCCGTGGAGCGCTTTGCCGCCAGTGCGCCGGGCGGGTATCAGGCCATCCTCATGGATGTGATGATGCCGGTGATGGACGGCTTCGAGGCGTCCCGGGCCATCCGCGCCCTCGACCGGCCCGACGCCGCCACCGTTCCCATCCTCGCCATGACGGCACAGGCTTCCGACGAGTGCGCCCAGTCCTGCCATCGGGTCGGCATGAATGGCCGTCTCGTCAAGCCTCTGGACGCCAAAAAGCTGGCAAAGAGCATCCGGGAGGCTGTACAAAACAAGCAGTAAAGGAGACGTTCTCATTAACGGCAAACAATGCCCACCCACTGTGGTTTTTCCACAGATGGGTGGGCATTCTGCGTTTTCGGACCGGCTGAGGCCCTTTTTTCGATGATCCCGCTGGGGTGTGAGCACGGCAGGCCGTTCAGCCGCCCACCATGATATCAATGATCTCGTTGTTGGTCTCCTTCATGCCCTGCCTGCCAAGACGGCCCACATTCTTGAGGGAGTTTTCTACGCCCTTGGCCACAATGCCGTCACCGGCGCGGAACTGATTGCCGCGGATGTACATATTGTAGCCCAGCAGCACACTGCCGATGTTGGCACCGTAGCTGCCCCGCAGACCCTCCTCGGCAATGGCCATGTTGCACCGGATCTGCGGTTCCAGAATGGAACGGACATCCTCCACGTCCACCGTGTTGGCAAAGTCCCAGATATGCTCCATATCCAGCAGGCTGCGGTCGGTCAGGGTCTCCTCGTTATCTCCGTGTACCGGAATGTCCACCAATACCTCGCCGTCCTTTTCCACATGGACGATATTGGTGTGGAACACCGCAATGCGCACCTGTGCGGAATGCTCCCCCTTCCAGACCGTGAGGATGATATCAAAGGTGACGCCGTTCTCAACGTGCCGCACCTTGATATCCGTCTGGTCAAGGTACGCGCGGATGGCTTTGGTCTGCTCCGGGGTCACATCGGCAATGACCTCCAGCTTCTTTTCCTGCTTGCCGGCCACGATGCCCGCAGCAGCGGCGGCTTCCAGACCCTTCATGTTATCCGTGTTGGGTACGATGACCGACTTGTAAATTGTGAGTAGTCCCAATTTATTCGTTGAAAATTCTCTGTTCTGCCAAAAGCAGTCCCTTTTTTGTAAAAACAGGACGGATCTGCCACGCAGCTCCGTCCCAAAGCGTATAGAACCATCTCCACGCAAAAAAGGCTGCCGCACAGCGCACTGTGCAGCAGCCTCCGGGTAGTTATTTTGTTTTTGCGGAGAGAAAACGCTCAGAATTCCAGCGTGATGAAGGGACGGTTCTCCTTGGGCATGGAGACCGTGGTGGTGACCGCCAGCACCTGATTCCCGTGATATAAGAAGGTATCCCAGCTGAACAGCTTCTCCGGCGGCGCGTTCAGCAGAGAAAGCTCCATATCCGAGGTAAGGGGCGTGTCCACAAAAATGCGGATGTGGGTCGGCTTTTCATTGAAATAGCGGCAGATATAATCGTGCAGGAAAAAGGTCTTCAGCGCCTCGCAGTCAAACGTGTGATCTTTGCACACCGACAGCGGGACATAGCTGTAATCCACCTCATCCACCTCGCTGCTCACATCCACACAGCGAACGATCTTATAGACATAGGGGTTTTCTGCCGTCAGGCCCAGCTTCTGGCACAAGGCAGCATCCGCCTTGATGACCCCATGCTCCAGCAGGCGGTGCGGCTTGTTGTTGGAGTGTTCAAAGGGTGCGATCTTGATGCCGCCGGAAAATGCCATAGGGCTGGCAAAGGACTGGCCCGGGACAAACCGGACAAAGGTACCCTTACCCTGTACCCGCTCCACAATGCCGCTGTTGGCCAGCTCCTTGACGGCAGTATTCACCGTCAGGCGGCTGACATCAAACTGTCTGGCAAGCTCGGTCTCTGAAGGGATCTTGTCCCCGGCCGCATACTCTCCGGACTCGATCTTTTGCAGGATATAGTTCTGGATCTGAACGTATTTGGGCGCATAGGAGTAGTTCTCGTCCGCCATAATCTTTCCTCTCTTCCCATCTCCTGTCCGCTCTTTCACAGCTTGCAGACAGACAAAGCTCTCTATTCATGCAATCGGTCAGCATACAGACAGGAGGAAGTGAAAAAAGAAGATCAATCGTTGGAATGTGCGGCCTCGATAAAGGCGCGCAGCTCCTCATCATAGGTATTGGTGGCCAGCGAGCAGTCCGGTGCCAGCACAAAGGGGATGTCCTTCATCCGCTTCAGGGTATTGCGGGTCAGCGCAGCGATCTCCTCGGCCTTGTGCTGACCGAACAGCCGCTCGTCACAGCCGCCCATCGGAGTGATGGACTTGTCCAGCCACTGGGGTGCGGTGTCCAGCTTGGGGTTGCCGGCAGCGCTCTCGGGCCAGTGCAGGATGTCGATGGGGTAGTGCGCAAAATACTCCGGGTTCACCTCAAGGCCGCAGGCATGGACCATGATCTTGCAGGGCTTCAGCGCCTCCATCATCTGCAGATCATAGGGTTTGACAAACTCTTCCCACTCCTCCTTGGTCAGGTAGGTGGAACGGGATAGGCCGGTGGCACCGTAGAACACACCGTACAGACCTGCATCCTCGATGAGGTGCTTAGAATAATCGGCCATCGTATCGGTGATGTTCTGCAGAGTCTTGTGGATCCGCTCCGGCTGCTCGTGCATCAGGGTCATCATCAGGTCGTCACGACTTGCGGCGCGGTAACGGCCAATGGGGTTGACGGCGCACAGCTTCTGCAGGACGCTGGTGGGACACATCATGGTCTGGAACATGGGGATGTCCTCGTTCAGACCAGCCTTCATCTTCTGAATGACCTCGATCTGCTCTGCAAACACACCCTGATCGCCCGGCAGCACCGTGATCTTTTCCAGATCCGCCACACCGCTAATGGGGTCCTTTACCACCTTGGGCAAAACGCCCTCGTAGTCGTTGTAGTCGAACTGGCCGCCCCATGCCTCCTCATAGTAGGAAGCGCGCGGCTGCAGCTTGACATAGTCCCAGTCGTAGGTATTCTGCCATTTCAGCATCGTTTCTACAAAGAGGTCCGCGCCGCTGTGCTCCTTCTCGGTGAAATGACGCCATGCCGATACCGGCGGACGGTCTGCCAATTCATGGTTCAGAACTGCTTCAAATCTTTCTTTTTTCGTCCACATAGTAAAACTCTCCGTTCGTTTTTTGGTTTCTCAGGTTGATAAGTTGCCAAACAACGAGAAAGAGTTCTGTATGCGATTCATTTGTATCATAGCATACTTTTGCTTTGGGGGCAATGATTATTTCGTAGTTTCGCCACCTGCCCTCTTATTGCTTCGGTTGTTGTAAACATAGACCATAACAGAAGCGGCTGCCACCAGTGCGCCGCCGATCACAGAGGTAAATTTTACCGGCTCGCCCAAAATAAAGAAGCCCAGGATCATGCTGAAGATGATGCCGGAGTAGTTGTAGATGCTGATCTCCGAGGCCGGAGCAAAGCGATAGGCATAGGTGATAAAGGCCTGTCCCAAAGAGCCGAACACGCCGATGAGCAGCAGCAGCACCGCCTGCTTGAAGCTGGGCACCACAAAATCCTTCAGCATAAAGGGGATAGAAGCAATGGCGCTGAAGGTGGAAAAGTGCATCATGACCGTCAGGCCGTCCACCTTGCCCTTAAAGAAGGAGAGAAAGGTGTAGGCAACACCGGAGGTCACGGCCGACAAAAATGCCACCACCAGCGGGAAGGGGTTGGACTCAAAGCTGGGGCGGAACACGATAAAGGCACCCACCATGGAAAGTGCCAGCGCCGGGATCTGGATCTTGGGCAGCTTTTCTTTCATAAAGATGACGGCCAGAATGGTGACCCAGATAGGGGAAGTTTTGTTCAGGATCGTCACATCGCCCTGCGCCGCATGACTGGAGGCATAGAACAGGGTGATCAGGCCCAGAAAGCCAAAGAACGACCGCCCGAACAGATAGGGCTGATACTTGGCCGGGCCGAACAGCGAGCCCTTTTTGCGCAGAATGATGATGGCCGAAACGATCAGCACGAACGAATTCCGCATGAAGATCTGCTCCATCGTGGGGATCTCGCGGCTCAGCCGCACCACCACCTGCATGGATGCAAAGCACAATGCAGACAAGATCATATAAAGAGCACCTTTTTGTCTCTGAGTCATTGAATATCTCCTTAACCTGTTTCTATCCAGAGCGGCATTCGAACGCTTTTCGCCGTGATGCCTTGTTGTTTCCATGTTCGATTATATACTTGTCTTGATGTCTTGTCAATATGAAATTCCATCTTTTCCGTCTTGAATCTTCTGGAGATAAGTCTCACTCTTTCCGCGGCCGTACACTCATGGCTCACAAAACAGAAAAGCCATGAAATCTTTCGATTTCACGGCATTTTCTGGCGCAGTAAAGCAATCCAAATCCGAGCCATTTCCCTCGGATGCAACTTCCGTCGCTTGTCCACCGGATAAACTCTTCCGTGACCTTGGGCTTTGCCAGCTTTTCTTCTGCAATGCGGGCTTGCAGTTCCATGACTTTGGCGATGATGGACTCCATAGCGGCATCGTCCTTGACAAGCCGCATGGTCTTGCTGACCGCCAGATCTTCCGGCCACTGTTTCCGCACGGACTTTTTACCGCAGGTCTTTTTCTTCTTGGCGGCGGCACACTTATAAAAAGCCGCCCTCATTCTCAGATCGTCCAGTTCTGGCTTGCCGACTGCAGATCCACCATGTGGGCATACAGTCCCTTCCGGGCGTACAGCTCTGCCGGGCTGCCCTGCTCGGCCACGATGCCGCCCGACAGCACCACCACCTGATCCGCGCCGGCTACGGTGCGCATCCGGTGGGCGATGATGAGGACGGTTTTGTGTTTTATGAGCCGGGACAGAGCCTCCTGAATGGCAGTTTCGTTTTCCACATCCAAGCTGGCGGTGGCCTCGTCCAGCAGGATGATGGGCGCATCCTTCAGGAAGGCGCGGGCGATGGAAATGCGCTGACGCTCACCGCCGGAAAGAGCGCAGCCGTTCTCACCGATGTTGGTGTTCCACTTGTCCGGCAGCTTTTCGGCAAATTCGTCGCAGTTTGCCAGCTTTGCCGCCGCAAGGACCTCCTCGTCGGTGGCACCCTTGCGCCCCAGACGGATGTTTTCGAGGATCGTGTTGTCAAACAGGGTCACATCCTGAAAGACGATGGAATACAGGCTCATGAGCTTTTCCGGGTCGATTCGGGAGACATCCATGCCGCCCACGGTGATGCTGCCCTTCTGGTAGTCCCAGAACCGTGCCGCCAGCCGGGAAACGGTAGTTTTTCCGCCGCCGGAGGGGCCTACCAGCGCCGTGACCTCCCCCTGCTTTGCGGTAAAGGAAACGTCCCGCAGCACCGTCTCGCCGGAGTTATAGGCAAAGCCCACATGGTCGAACACGATATCGCAGCCCTGATTGGTCAGCTGCTCGCTGCCGGTCTGCAAGGGAGCGTCCAAGATCTCATTCATGCGTCCTACATTGGTGCGCATGGCAATGACCGCCGCCAGATTCTGCAAGGCACCCTGCATGGGGTCGTACATCCGGGATGCCGCCATCAGGAACAGAAACAGGGTCAGCACGTCGATGCCGCCCTGCACCAGCAGCACCGAACCGGTGAGCGCCACCGACGCAATACCCAGCTTGAGCACCATGCTGGCGGAGCACACAAGCAGCGCTGTTTCCAGCTCTGCCACAATAGACTGCTTTTCCACTGCCCGGATTTTGTCGGAAAGGCCGGACAGATACCGCTGCTCCGCATTGCTGGCTTTCAGGTCCCGGAGGGTCTCGATGTACTCCTGAATGCCGTCCGCACAGGCCATTTTCGCGGCCATGGTCCTGGCCTGCACCTTATCCTGTACCCGATAGCTGCCCACCACGATGGCAGCGGATACCGGAATGACCCACAGCGCCGCCAGTGCCATCCGCCACTCAAAGGCAAACAGGCTCAGGGCAATGAGCACGGTGGAGATGAGGGAGCCGAACAGACCGGGGATGAAGTGGGAGCAGTCCTTTTCCAGTACCTCGCAGTCCGCCATGATGGTGCTGGTCAGGTCGGCAAGGTCTCGCTTGCCGAAAAAGGACAGAGGCAGCTTCCGCAGCCGCTCCGCAAGGGTCAGGCGGCGGGTGCCGCTCTCCTTATAGGTGGTAAAATAGGTGCCGTTGTATTGGAACCATGTGGTCAGTAAAATCAGTGCAAAGCAGGCAGCGCATCCCAGCAGATAAAAGGTACTTCTCCCGCTCGTAGAGCCTGCCAGCAGGTCTTTTACCAGAAGATACAGCAGCCCGGTGGGCAGCATGAACGCCATGTTCTGGAACGCACAGGCCAGAACGCCCTTTACAAGCCCCTTTGCGCCCTCCGGTGAGCTGGCTATGGCGTGTTGAATTTTTCCGATCATTCCTTACCCCTCCTTTGCGACCTTCCACTGCACCGACGCCTGATACTCCTGCCACATCCGGGCAAACAGACCGTTCTGCGCGCACAGCTCGTCCTTTGTGCCGGATTCTGCGATCTGCCCATCCCGCACCACATAGATGCAGTCGGCGTTGGCGACGGTGGACAGGCGGTGTGCGATCATCAGCACCGTTTTGCCCTTGGCAAGCTGGGCAAAGGCCGCCTGTACCTTTGCTTCATTGTCCGGGTCGGCAAAGGCGGTGGCCTCGTCCAGAATCAGGATGGGGGCATTTTTCAGCATGGCACGGGCAATGGCAATGCGCTGCTGCTCGCCGCCGGACAGATACACACCCTTGGTGCCGATGACCGTGTGGATGCCCGCCGGGAACTTTTCCACGATATCCATGCACTGTGCGGCTTTCAGCACCGCCAGCACCTCGGCTTCGGTGGCCTGCGGCCTACCCAGACGGACGTTGTCCAGAATGCTGCCCTTGAGCAGACGGCTGTTCTGGAAGACAAAGGAAATGGTATCCATCAGCTCTTCCTTGGGGATATCCCGCACATCCGCTCCGCCCACCCGGACGCTGCCACTCTGCACATCAAAGAACCGGCAGACAAGGTTTGCCAGCGTGGATTTGCCGCCGCCGGAGGGGCCTACAAAAGCCACCGTCTGCCCCGGCTGAATCGCCAGCGAAACGCCCTTGATGACCTCGGTTTTTCCGTCGTAGCTGAAATGCACATCCCGCAGCGTGACAGAGGCATCCTGCGGGTGCTGCGGAACGGCCTGCACCTGCATGGGCGCCGCCTCCAGCACCGAGTCGATGCGTGCCAGCGCATCCGCCACCACCATCTTGTTCTCACTCATGTACATTATACGGGTCAAGGTCAGGGAGATCACCGGCGTGATGATGATATAGAACAGCAGGTTCAGCAGAAACTCCGGGGTGACGCCGTGGGTCGTGAACAGCAGCCCGCCCGCGATCAAAAAGGCGAACACGCCGTTGACGGCGGCGGTGTAGAACATCATGGGCAGGCGCAGCTCTTTGGTGTAGGAGACGACCCACTTTTCGTACTCATCAATGGTGGCCTTGAACTTTTTGAAGGAAAATACCGACTGCCCGAAGGTCTTGACCACCGGGATACCCCGGACGTACTCCACGGCCTCATTGGACATAGCCTCCAAGGCATTGCCGTACTGCCGCATTTTTTCAGCCATCTGCTTGCCGGTCATGGTCGTCATAATAAGGAAAGCCAGCACCACCGGCGCAAGGCTCAGCAGCCCCAGCCGCCAGTCGAACGCCAGCAGCAAAACCAGCAGCCCCACCGGGGTGGCGATGGCGTTGTACTGGTCGGTCAGCTGGTGGGCCAGATAGGTCTCGGCGGCTCCGGTGCTCTCATGGATGATTTTACGCAGCTTGCCGCTGCCGAAAGTCTCGGTAAAGCCCAGCGGCAGCACCGCCAGATGCTCCGACACCGCCAGCCGCAGATTGGTCGCCACCCGGAACGCCGACAGGTGGGAGCACATCAGCGCCGCAATGTAAATGAGGTAAGACAGCACCGCGAATAACACTGCCATCCAGCCGTAACGAGGGATGTTCACCGCCTGCGCATAGTTTGGCGCGGCGTTCAGCACATCCCGCAGGATCTTCCAGATGTACACAAAAGGCACCAGCGCCACCAGCGCGCTGACCGCGGACAGCACCCACGAAGCGTAGGTGAAATATCGGTAGTTCCCGGCGTAACCCATCAGCCGGGAAAGATCGGACTGTTTTTTCACGAAAAAACCTCCTTCAAATAATTTTTATGCAAAAATGTGCCGCGGCGTTTTTGCTCCACATCACATTCCGCGTATTAACCTGCCAGATTTTCAGTACAGAACAGCTCAATGCCATCCTTATCGGTACCAGAAATGGTGGAAGCTTCGCCGTCAAAGGTCAGGGTCGCAAGGTCATTGGTAAAGCCGCAGAAGCAGGCACCGCCGCAGTGCTGGCAGCAGAAGACACCGGGGATGCCGCCGTGCTGCCGCAACCGGCCAGCAGAGAGACAGACAGAGCCAGTACGGTCACCATACCCAGAACTTTTTTCATCATACGCATGGAAAACCCCCTCCAGAAAAATCGTTTGATTTTGTAATTAGTGTTCACTAACCACAAACAGATTTTACTGGAGCAGGCCGCTTTTTACAAGAACCAAACAGACAAAATCTATCCAATCGGACGCATCTTCCGATATTGCGTCCGATATTGCGTCGGGGTCATGCCAAGAGACTGGCGAAACGCGGAAGAAAACTTGTTTGGATTTTCGTAGCCGATCTGGTGTGCAATTTCTGCAATGGTGCTGTCCGTTTCGGTCAGCAGCTTCTGTGCCAGCTGCAAGCGGTATTCCTTCTGATATGCATAGACCGAGCTGCCGTAAACGCTTTTGAAGCAGGTCTTGAGTGCCGTAGGCGAAAGTCCGACCTCCTGCGCAAGCTGTTCAATGGTTTGATGGACGGTCAGTTTCTGTGTGAGAAGTTTTGCCGCGCGTCTGGCACATTCCACCTGATGCTGATTGAAGTAGTCTGTCTGCTGCACATCATCCCGGTCTTTCAGGCGGCTCAGAATGTGCAGCAGCTCCAGTACTTTCAACCTCAGATAGCCGGTGTCCGGCACAGAATGCGCTGTGTAAAGCTCTGAAAAAATATGGGCAATGGTCGGTTCTGACCGCAGGATACAGCAGCGGTTTTCCGTGCAGATGTACCGCCGTATGACATCAAGGTCTACGCCGTACCATTCCATTTGTTTCCGCATTTCCGGCGAGACCGCATCCAGATCCAGCAGAATGGTAATGCCGTGATAGTGCCGCAATGGGAAGCAGGAGGAGGATTTCTTGCGCGCTGCTGCACACACCGCAAAATCCCCTGCTGCCAGGTAGCAGCAACTATTTTCCCCAAAACTGCACTCGTAACGCCCCACGCGGCAGTGGTTGATCTCGATCACATTCCGCGCTAATACGGGAGCCTCGTCAAAGGAAACAAGATGCATATCGTTGTAGTACAGTTTTGCCCCCGAAAACAGTGGACAGATGGTCATGCTCCCGCTCCCCGTTTCGTTGGAGAACACGACGGTGCGGGGCATCGCCGTGGAATCCGTCTGCTCCGGGGAAAGATCAAAAAGTGATTCATCCATAGCCATTCTCTTTTCCTGAAGATTCGCTTTTTCTTACTGATTCGCAGACGTGAACGGTCAAATTCAATTTCTCCGCAAAAATGTTTCCATCAAATCAAGATATCGTCCCGCCTGAACGATAAAGCCTACATGACCGCCCGGAGCCGTGCGGATCTCTGCTCCGCTCTGCGGCCCCAGATAGCCGGCAAACCATGCCATGGCTGCCACCCATGTATGGATCGTCAGAGTAATAGAGAAAGCCCCCGACTGCGCCAAGAATGCACCCGCGGATGAACTGTTTCGTTTCCTCTTTCTTCGTTTTCTTCGTTTTCTTCGCTTCCTGTGCATCTATTTTATGGTTTTCATGCAAAAATCGCAGCGGTCATTGCCGCGTCCCAGCGTCATGCTTCTCTCCCAGATCAGCTTCGGATGCAGCCCGGAATAGCTGATGTCGTCGCTGTCGCAAAAGCAGCGGCACAGCTCCGGGCAGCCGTATTCTGTGCAGGTGTCGTGATAGGGACACTCCATCATATCCACACGCCAGACGCCGTTGCCGGTCTGCAGCTCTTTTGGGGCAAAGCCCGCCGCCGGGCCAAAAACGCTCCAGGTGGATTTGACAAAAACGCCGGGAACAAGGCGGTAAAGCCCCGGTATGTGCAGCAGGGCAGCAAGCTGTTTGTGGCTCGTTCTCGCCAGCCGCTCCACATAGCCGTGAACGGTTTGCAGCGCTTCTTCTTTCGGCATGACCCGCTGCAAGGTCTCGTAGGCCGCGATGCCCGGCAATATCTGCCGCTTGAGGTGGTATTGCTTTTCCTTGCCTGCGCCCGCATTTTCAGCCAGAAGTGCATTCAACCGCGCATCAAAAGCGGCGTTCAGTTCCTTTGCCTGCGCGGGAAAGCGCTGTGCCGCAGTCTCCCGGAAATCACGGGAAAGATAGGTTTCCTTCATCGTCTGCTCTCCACCTCTTTTAACTCTCCGTTTTTTGTCATCTCTCGCAGGAGAACCAGGCCAACCGCCAGAACCAGCAGATGCCCACAGCACAGACAAGAACCAGCAAAGCCCCCAGCCCAAGACCCTCCAGAATCACCTGTAAAAGCATTACTTATTCCTCCTGTATCCCTTTTCATCCCGGTATTCGGGATGTTCCTTTACGTATGGATCCTTATCGCCGCAGATGGTATAGTCGCATCGGCAGCCGTCCACGCAGGTGGTCGTCCGCACGAGCCTGGCATGGAGCAGTTCCATGGACGCATAATCCACATTGCACAGGGCGGGCATAATGTCCGCAAATCCGAACCGCTTGGCAAATTCCGCCGCCGGACACGCCGTAAATTCATAATAGATGGGCTTGCTGTTTTCGTAAGGCGCAACATCCATCTCGTAATCATGCCATGTGTCACAGTGCTTTTGGGCAGTGCGGAACGCCTGATACATCAGCTTTTTCCAGAATGGCTTGTTGATGTCAACGAAGCGCAGCTTCCGGAAGGACGGCAGGACCAGATTTTCTTCTATCTCTTCCATTTCGCGGAATGTGACCACATCCCGGCACACATCGTAAAAGCACATGATGGCGATGCAGTCGTAGGTGCCGCCTACGCCGTTGTGAAAATTCTTTTTACCGCCGAGGTCGGTGCGCCACTTGGAAAGAAGCTCTGCGTATCTCAGCTGCACCTGCTCCCAGACCGCCTCGCGCTCCGCCTCCGGATAGTGCAGGGTGATTTTCGCCAGAATTTCCTTTTTGCAGGGTTTGGAATATAGCACATGGCAGCTGCGGTCAATTTGTAATTCGCTGTCCTTCATCTTCCCACGCCTTTCAGAAAACCGCACTTTGCATTTTCTTCGGTGTCGTCCGATTCGTCGTAGGCATCATAGGGCGCCGATGGGTCGTGTACTCGTTTTTTGAATGGTGAACAGCGCTTGTCTTTGTGGGCAAACGCAAAGGCAAAATTGTCCGTCCATCCCGTGTGACCGGTGATGAAATATGGATGCAGCCCACGTGCGCGCAGTTTTCGCTCCAGCTCCGCCAGCGACTGCACAGCCAGCTTATTGTCCTCCGCCAGCGAGGAAATGAAGCTGTAGCCGCCGTCCGCGCCAAACCACAGCGTGTCGCCGGTAAAAAGGTACTTATCGTCAATGAGGTAGACCATATGTCCCCATGTATGACCGGGAACCAGAAAACACTCGATCCTGATGCCGTCAATATCAAAGACCTCTCCATCGTGAAGCAGTTGCTTTTCGTTGCAGATGGTCACTTGCGGCAGCTTATAAAGATGATAAATAACCTTGCGGCGTGCTTCTCCGATCAGATACCGGTTCTCGATCTCGCCGATGTACAGCTTCGCATTCCGAAACAGCCCCGGACTGTCTGCTTCCACCGCACCCACATGGTCGGTGTCCTGATGGGTGATAAGGATATGGTGTATCGACTTCGGATCGATCCCAAGCCAGCCCATTTTTTCGGCAAGGCGGTCGTAGTTATATCCCGCATCGACCATAATGGTCGTATCGCCTTTGCGGTAGAAGAAGATGTTCGCCACCCATTCGCGCACGCAGGCAGCATTCTCGTCGATCCAGCCGGTATTCAAAGGCTTGAAGATCTCCTTGCCCCGGTACATCCAGCTCATTGCGTTCCTTTGAGATTCCGTTGCTTTTTTCGACATGCTCGCACCTTATTTCTGCGCTGTGACGCACAGCCAGCCCTTTTTATTTTTGTGGCTTTGGATCTGACAGAATCCTGCTTTTTCCAGATATTCTTTCAGTGCAGTATCCGTATAGATGGTCATCCCATTGATAATTTGTGTCCATTTGTCGTCTTTTGTCGTTTCGCCGTTCGCTTCGTTACAGATGAAAAAGATTCCGCCGGGCTTCAGCACCCGATAGACCTCTCTGAAATTCTGTGCAAGCTCCGGCCAGAAATAGACCGTTTCAAAGGCGGTCACCACATCAAACCGCTCCGCTTCAAACGGCAGCTCTGCCACACTTGCCTGCTGCACGGTACACCGTCCTGCCGCAATGGCTCCGGCATTGACCTTTCGCGTTTTTTCCACGCTGACGGCTGAGTAGTCGATGCCCTGCACCTTGCCGTTGGGACACAGCTTCAACAGCGTTTTAATGTTCGCTCCACCGCCGCAGCCGCAGTCCAGCACCATGGCATCCGGGGCAGGCTGTAAAAAACTCAGCCCCCATCCTGCCATTGCGCTGTGTCCAAAGTTCATCATTGCGACCATGATCTTTCCGCCAAAGCCTACGGGCTTCCGGGTATTTTCAAAAAAGGACATAACGCCACCCTCTTTCTGTTTACCGTTCACAATGCAATGCTTTTTACCAGATGCGCCCACTGCTCCGGGTGACAGGCCAGCAATTCATCGTGCCGGAAGTTAAATAAAGCTAACCTTCTGTTCCATAAAAAGCCGCCTCTCAGCGGTCCTTCTGCCAAAATAATACGCCCTGCCGTCTCCTCTGTCAAGAAGTTTAGGAATTTTCGGAGATTCCGAAAGAGATTTCGTTTTCGGGGACTCCAACCGTCACCCCAGTGCCACATCCAGCACCATCATCACGCTGAAGCCCACCGCAAAAAACACCGTGCCGACGTTGGAGTGCTGCCCCTGCGACATTTCCGGGATCAGTTCCTCCACCACCACATACAGCATGGCTCCGGCAGCAAAGCTGAGCAGATAGGGCAAAGCAGGCACCACGATGCCTGCCGCCAGAATCGTCAGCACTGCCCCGATGGGCTCTACGATGCCGGACAGTACGCCGCCCCAGAACGCCCGGCCTTTTTTCATTCCTTCCGCCCGCAGTGGCATGGAAATGATGGCACCCTCCGGGAAGTTCTGGATGGCAATGCCAAGGGAAAGTGCCAGCGCCCCGGCGGCGGTGATCTGAGTAGTCCCGGCAAGATACCCGGCATAGACCACGCCCACTGCCATGCCCTCCGGGATGTTGTGCAGCG
>OGYI01000923.1_pt1 | contig 32773 bp, 25 predicted proteins | sample 1576521 | NCBI WGS metagenome assembly OGYI01 (sample SAMEA3541484, study PRJEB24748) | human gut metagenome | biome: human gut; feature: human-associated habitat; material: faeces | place: China | collected 2012
TGCGAATTATGTATGGTGGACGTGATGTTCATAAACAGTTAAGTCAAACAGAAGATGTTTCAGTAAATTAAAACAAAGTATGGAACTAAAATACGAGCAGTCAGTCTTTTAGAATTCAATTCCCCGGAAAGTCATAACCTTCTGGAGAGCCCCCTTCCGTTCCTCTAAATGAAGATATTGATTTCATTTGAAGATAAGAAACAGAAAAGTAGAAATTTTATATAGAAGAAAATGTGATGTCGAAGCAAATAAAAATGCCGGTTAGGCATTTTCTATGCCACGACTATCTTCACATTTTCTTCTATATAAAATTTCTACTTTTCGTTTGTTTAGCTTTATAAATCAGAATCTTTGTTAAAGTATTCTTTTGTTAATTTTACTACAGTTCCCGATAACAGGAATACAGCAATTAAGTTTGGAATAGACATAAGTCCGTTAAATGTTTCTGCGATACTCCATAATAATCCAAGGTCTACCGTTGCACCGATGATCGCAACGAGGGAGTAGACGATCATAAATGGGCGGATCGTTTTTGTTCCAAAAAGAAATTCGATACAGCGAGAGCCGTAAAGTCCCCAGCCGATCGTGGTGGAGAATGCAAAGCAGCAAAGTGCAATGGCTGTGAAGATGGATACCCATCCACCGTAAGTTGAGGTAAATCCCTGAATAGTCAGTTCTGCGCCGGCGGCTGAGCCGTAAGGAATGTTGATTCCGCTACATAAAATGATCAATGCGGTCAGTGTACAGATAACAATCGTATCAGTAAATACTTCAAAAATACCAAACAGACCCTGTTTTACAGGATGAGTGATATCGGCTGTTGCATGAGCGATAGATCCGGTACCAAGACCTGCTTCATTAGAGAAGATACCACGAGATACACCCTTTTTCATACTGGTAAATAATGATCCAACCATTCCGCCGCTAAATGCTGCCGGATGGAAAGCTCCTTCAAAAATAGACCGAAATACTGCCGGTACATGCTGAATGTTTAAAAGAACAACGCCAAGTCCAAGGATGAGGTAAAGCAATGCCATAAATGGAACTAAAGTTTCTGTTACCTTTCCGATTCGGCGGATACCGCCGATAAGAATCAGTCCAACGCCGATGGCGATAATGATGCCAATTACAAGATTGATTGTAGAAAGGCTTTCTGATGAAACAAGGTTAAAGTTGAGCATCAGGGAATCAATCGCAGTGACGATCGTGTTGACCTGTGTTGCATTTCCTGTTCCAAATACAGTGAGGACACCGAAGAGGGAAAAGAGAAAAGCCAGCCAGTGCCAGTGTTTGGAAAGACCATTTTTAATGTAATACATCGGTCCTCCTACCCAGTCACCCTGAGAATTCTTTTCACGAAAATGAACGGCAAGTGTTACTTCAGAATATTTGGTACACATTCCAAGAAGGGCTGATATCCACATCCAGAAAACAGCGCCGGGTCCTCCTATCGTAATCGCACCGGCTACTCCGGCAATATTACCGGTTCCTACTGTTCCGGCAAGTGCGGTACAAACAGCCTGGAACGGGGTGATCGATCCATCTGCGGCTTCAGACTTATCAAAAATTCGTCCCAGTGTATTTTTGATAGAATAAGGAAACTTTCGAATCTGAATGAATCTTGTTCGGAAACTGAGGAAAAGGCCGACACCAATGATGCAGATCATGGCAGGGATTCCCCAGATAAAGTTGTTAACAACACTGTTAACGGCTTCTATTGTTTTTAGCATTAGTACAGTCCCCCTTTAATTTACTAAAGCAAAATTATACCATTATTTTGTTAATTAACGCAAGAGTTTTGCCCTTGTTTTTTTCTTAAAATTGTTTTATACTGTAAAAAGTTCAATATAAGACCAGGGGAGCTTGTGATTTTAAGAAGCTGAGAGTAAGGTAAACCTTAGACCCTTGTACCTGTTTGGATAATGCCAGCGTGGAAGAAGTTGTAAAAGAGCTTTTAATAACAGAATGTATCAGGTGTTTTTTGGAGAACTTTTAATATGAATTTTTTATAAAGTTTTTTATATTTTATAAGAGAAAGCTTTGAGAATACCTGAGAATCATGCAAAAGCAGCGTCAGCATTTATTGCCGGCGCTTTTCTTTTTTCAGGTAAGGCAGCAAATGATATTTAAAGATATATGGAGGAATGAAAAATGAACGCAAGTGTAGCAATTCAGGTTTTGCCATCTGTGCAGGACGAAGAGGAAGTAATTCGTATTGTAGACGAGGTAATTGACTATATTAAATCAACCGGATTAAATTATTATGTAGGACCATGTGAGACATCAATCGAAGGAGATTATGATACACTCATGGAAATCGTGAAGAATTGTCAGTTAGTAGCTGCTAAGGCAGGTTGCAAGGCAATGAATACCTATGTTAAGATCTCTTATAAAGCGGAAGGAGATGTGCTGACTATTGACAAAAAGGTTACAAAGCATCACCAGTAAGCTTCCGGCAGCAGCAGCGCTCTGTCTGTTAATTCTTCTCTGGCAGTTTTTATATCAGAGCGGGGCAGTTCCGGCGTATATGCTGCCGTCTCCGGTCCAGGTAGTAAAAGCACTTTTTACAGATCTGCCTACAATTTTAAGACATGCAGTTGTTACATTACAGGAAGCCTTTTACGGATTATGTATCGGTGTTGTACTGGCATTTGTTATGGCAACATTAATGGATCATTTTCGGATACTGAATAAAGCGTTGTATCCCATTATGATCATTACACAGACCATTCCAACGATTGCAATTGCCCCTCTCCTCGTGTTATGGATGGGATTTTATATGGCACCAAAGATTACGCTTGTCGTGATTACAACATTTTTTCCTATTACGGTAGGATTACTTGACGGATATAAGAGTGTAGATAAAGATTCTATTGATTTGATGCGGGCGATGGGTGCATCAAAAGTGCAGATCTTTTTCCATGTGAAGTTACCGGCCGCATTACCGCAGTTTTTCTCAGGATTAAAGATTTCTGCATCCTATGCAGTAGTAGGGGCAGTTATTTCTGAATGGCTTGGCGGTTTTGAAGGACTTGGTGTTTACATGACAAGAGTTTCAAAGGCATATGCCTTTGATAAAATGTTTGCAGTTATTATTTTTATTGTGATCATCAGCCTTCTTTTAATGTTTGCAGTGAATCTGATTAAGACGATTTCACTTCCATGGTTAAGAGTAGAAAAAAAGGAAGTTGAATAGTAAGAAGCTGAATAGTAAGAAGTATAAGAAAAGTATATACAGGAGGAAATTATGAGAAAGTTAAACTGGAAGAAAGTCATTGCAGGAACTTTAAGTGCAGTCATGTTATTATCGGTAACAGCATGCGGTTCTGCTAACGGAAAGAATGAAAGTGCAAGTACAGAAAATAACAAAAAGAATCTTACAAAGATAACATTTTGTCTTGACTGGACGCCAAATACAAACCATACAGGAATTTACGCAGCAAAAGCACTCGGCTATTATGAAGATGCCGGACTTGATGTAGAGATTGTGCAGCCACCGGAAAATGGGGCAGCAACTATGTGTGCATCAGGACAGGCACAGTTTGCTATTGAGGCACAGGATACAATGGCAGCAGCAATTGATTCAGATAATCCACTTGGGATTACAGCAGTTGCAGGATTGATCCAGCATAATACATCAGGAATTATTTCCAGAAAGGGCGACGGCATTGACAGTCCAAAAGGACTTGAAGGAAAGACATATTCTACATGGGAATCCCCAATTGAGCAGGCAACTTTAAAAACAGTTATGAAAGATGAAGGAGCGGATTTCAGTAAGGTAAAACTGATTCCTAACAACATTACAGATGAGCCAGCTGCATTAAAAGCAAAACAGACAGATGCAATCTGGGTGTTCTATGGATGGGGCGGAATCAACGCGACAGTAGAAGGTGTTGACTGTGATTATTGGAATTTCAAAGACATTGATCCGGTATTTGATTACTATACACCGGTTATGATCGCAAATAATGATTTCCTGAAAGATTCACCAGATGAAGCCAAAGCTTTCCTTGCAGCAACAGAAAAAGGATATCAGTATGCAATAGATAATCCAAAGAAAGCGGCAGATATTCTTATTGAAGGCGATGATACAGGCTCTTTAAAAGGTTCTGAAGATTTAGTATATAAAAGTCAGGAGTGGCTTTCTAAACAGTATGTTGCAGATGCAGACAACTGGGGTGTGATCGACGAGACAAGATGGAATAATTTCTACACATGGCTTGCACAGAATAAGCTGACAACAAAAGATCTTACAGGAAAAGGATTTTCTAACGAGTATCTTCCATCTTCTAAGTAATTTTTCGGATAATGATTTGTTTATGAAAGGAAATGGATAAATGTGTCTTTTAAAAGCAGAACATATTACAAAGAAATATAGTGGAAGAACTATAATCAAAGATATTAATATTGAACTGAATCAGGGAGAATTAGTCTCTCTTCTCGGGGTCAGTGGTTCTGGAAAGACAACACTTTTCCATGTGCTTTCCGGATTAACAACGCCAGAAGAAGGAAAAGTATTCCTTAATGGAGAAGATATCACATCCAAACCAGGTCAGATCAGTTATATGCTTCAGAAAGATTTACTTTTTCCACATAAAAAAATAATTGATAATGCAGCGCTCCCGCTCGTACTTCATGGTATGAAGAAAAAAGAAGCGAGAGAAAAGGCGCAGACGTATTTTAAAGATTTTGGCTTAGAAGGGACAGAATATCAGTATCCTTCTCAGCTTTCCGGCGGCATGCGTCAGAGGGCAGCTCTTCTTAGAACATATCTTTCTTCCAATGGAGTAGCCCTTCTTGATGAACCGTTCAGCGCACTTGATACTATAACAAAAACAGCAATTCATAAATGGTATCTTGAAGTTATGCAACATATTGATCTGTCTACAATTTTTATCACGCATGATATAGATGAGGCAATTTTACTCTCTGACAGAATTTACATCCTGAATGGAAAGCCAGGGGAAATACGTGATGAGATCGTGATAAAGGAAAAGAAACCACGAGCAGAAGATTTTTATCTTACAGATCAGTTTTTAGCATATAAGAGAAAGATAATAGCAAAACTTTAGTTTAAAAAAGTGCCAGAATCTCTCCATTTGAACAAAAGTGCAGATGGAGAGATTTTACGAAGACGACATAAAGAAAACGAAAGAAAAACAGGAAACAATAAGCAGGAAATAATAAACAGGAAAAAGAAAGGATTTTTATGGAGTGTATACATTTGAACTTTTTGACAGATAATAAAGGAAAGAAGTTTCTTTCTCCATCCCTTCCGAACAGTGATTTGAATGGAAAAATACTTAAAGTAATAATTTCTGATGGCAGTACAAAAAGAGTTTATCCGGTTTTTCAGCAAAAAGCAGGGGTTTATGGGGAGGCCAGTGAATATATCCTTCGCCATGGGTGTGCCTGCTGTTCGTTGACAACCGCATTGGCAGCTTTTGTGGAAAAGTATGCGAAATTAACACCGGATCAAACCGTTTATGAAATCGAGAAAAAACATTTTCCAAAAGAAGTTTATAAAAAAAATTACGGAAAAGTGATGGCAAGGCAGATGCCGGTATCTCTTTATGGCATTTCAGTAATTTTGAAAAAAGAAGGAATTTCCTGTGAATACGTAGGAAACTTTGAGGATAACTATGCCAAAAAGCAGATTATGGAACATTTACAAAAAGGCAGTCCTGTTATTATAGAAACAAGTAGAATGAGAAGAAAAGGCAGAAAAATCGTTCGCTTTTTTGATAAAAAATATGCGGGTTCTTATCATACAATGATTCTTCTTGGCGTTGATGAAGAAGGACAGGTAGTTTTTACAGATTCTGCAACAAGGGAATGGGCAGGAGAAGTACAAAGATTAAAAAGAGCAGACCTTTCCGAACTGATATCCTATATGTTTCCGCAGAAAAATACAGAGGATACGCATTTATATTTTAGCAGAAAGAAGAATACAGGAGGCTATATTTTACTTTATCAGGCTTAATTTTAACCGGTTGTTTACAAACGAAAGAAAATGATAAGGATTAAATAGCGATTCTTCAGATTATCTTCATTTTTTTCTCACAGACTGTTCACAATTTCCCGGTATGATAGAGCCATCAAAAAAACAACAACGCTTTTTTGATAGATTTTTTTCATACTTTCCTCTCTTTAAGAACTGGCAATTGACCAGTTCTTTTTTTACTTTAGATTTCATTCTTTTTATTCCTTTTTTCAAGAATTCCAAAATCCTACTTGACAAAATTTTGAAGGTTTACTACAATAGGAGGCATGATGCCTGTCCGCATATAACGGACATCATTTATATGAATTTCAGCGAAAGACGAAGACGGAAAGAAGTAACTTTTATTGATGCATTCCAGAGAGTGACCGGCTGGTGGGAGGTCATGTGCCAGATAGTAAGTGAATACATTCCTGAGTTGCACACCGAATGAGACCGATGTTTTTAGTAGGCTGTGACGGAGCAGCGGCCGTTATCCGCAGAGGCGTTGATTGACGCTTGTCTATGAGGCAGAACATTTTGTTTTGCGAAAAAAGGTGGTACCACGAAGTTATATCTCGTCCTTTTATTAGGACGGGATTTTTTTATTTTACAGGGAGTTTCATTGGAGAATTCCGTTGGGATACCCTGTTAAATAAAATAAGAAAAATAAATGGAGGTTTTTATGACAGTATATGACGAACTGGTTGCAAGAGGATTGATTGCACAGGTAACAGATGAAGATGAAATTAAGGAACTTGTAAACAATGGAAAGGCTGTATTTTATATTGGATTTGACCCAACAGCAGACAGTCTTCACGTAGGACATTTCATGGCTCTTTGTCTGATGAAACGTCTTCAGATGGCAGGAAATAAGCCGATTGCTTTAATTGGTGGAGGTACTGCTATGATCGGTGACCCATCCGGACGTACAGATATGCGTCAGATGATGACAAAAGAGACAATCAATCATAATGTGGAGTGCTTTAAGAAACAGATGAGCCGCTTTATTGACTTTTCTGACGGAAAGGCTATGCTTGTTAATAATGCGGACTGGCTGTTAGACTTAAATTATGTTGAGTTACTTCGTGAAGTTGGCGCTTGTTTCTCCGTTAATAACATGCTTCGTGCAGAGTGTTACAAACAGAGAATGGAAAAAGGTTTATCCTTCTTAGAATTCAACTACATGATCATGCAGAGCTATGACTTCTATGAGTTATACCAGAAATACGGCTGCAATATGCAGTTTGGTGGTAATGATCAGTGGAGCAACATGCTTGGTGGAACAGAACTGATTCGTCGTAAATTAGGACCGGATGCCGATGCTTATGCTATGACAATTACCCTCCTTTTAAATTCCGAAGGAAAGAAAATGGGTAAAACACAGTCCGGTGCCGTATGGTTAGATCCTAACAAGACTTCTCCATTCGACTTCTATCAGTACTGGAGAAATGTTGCGGATGCAGACGTTATGAAGTGTATCCGTATGCTGACATTCCTTCCATTAGAAGAAATTGATGCAATGGATAGCTGGGAAGGCAGCAAGTTAAATGAAGCAAAAGAAATTCTTGCATTTGAGCTTACAAAGTTAGTTCATGGTGAAGAAGAAGCACAGAAAGCACAGGAAGCTGCAAGAGCATTATTCAGCAATGGCGGAGATTCTGCAAATATGCCAACATGTGAAGTTTCAGAAGAAGATTTAAGAGACGGTGCAGTAGATATTCTCGCACTTCTTGTAAAATCCGGTTTAGCAGGAACACGTTCTGAGGCAAGACGTAATGTAACACAGGGTGGTGTAACATTAGACGGAGAAAAAGTAACAGACTTTAAAGCTTCTTATACATTAGACGACTTCAGCGGTGAAGGAAAAGTGTTAAAGAGAGGAAAGAAGAAATTTATCAAAATCGTAACAAAATAATCGTTTGCCTAAATATAGCGTATCGGTAAAGATTATCGCAGAATAGAAAATACGGATTTTATTTGCAGCCAAAGGTTCCGTCGCAGTAACGGTCTAACGACCGTAACTGCGACGGACTTTTTGTGCGCATTTATCTAAACCTTCTGTCTTAGACAAAAGACCAGCCTGGATACTCCGGTTCATCCTCAGCTGTGTCCCATACCCGCTGGTGATCCGTTCTAGATCTTCCTTTCTTCCTCGTTGATCTTGTAGAGTCTTTTCCGTCACTTCGGCTAATGTCTTTCCAGAGTCGTTCTTTGCAAAAAAGTTCGGCTTTTTTCTTTTGCTTTGCCACAGACTGGGGAAACAAAAACAGCTTTTGGCATCGGGCGTGGCGAATGGCGTTTCCATAAACGTTCGAAAGTTGAGTAGTAAAACGCAAGTCGTCTGCGATTATGCCATAGGTCCCACGCTTGTTCGTAAAAATATGGCAGCGATTCCATTGCAAATGCATGAATCCCTGCCATAGGATAAAGCTGTTTTTGGTGTGCGACAGCCTCTTTTGTCTGTTCTATTCAATTAAATCAGAAGTGCACTTTTTTTAGAAAAATACATATGTTGATATATAGAGGTGGAAGAAGGCGAGGGTATGTTTGATCTCATTTCGATATCGGAGGCAATAAAGCAGAGTTATGCATCTAAAGGCTTACTTGTCGATGTTCGGTCAGAAGAAGCATTTAAAAAGGGACATCTGCCAATGGCGGTAAATATTCCTTTTACAGATATTATGAAAGAAAAGTTTGATATAGAGGCAGATTTTAATGTAGAAAAAGAACAGCCGGTTTTTGTGTATTGTGATACAGGTTCCACAAGTATACTGGCAGCGAGAAAGTTGGATTCTATGGGAATTCACGCATATAATGTCGTTGGTGGGATTATGTTTTATAAAGGATATCTGGAAAAAGAGAAGAATGACTTATGGACGATGGTGCGTACTTCTTGACACAGAAACATTTCCTAAGTACAATTATAACTATTAAGAAATATTTTTTAAAGATAAAAAGTGTATCTATATGAAGTTAAAAGAAAGATAAAAAGAAAAATATAAAGAAACATATAATGAAAAGATACAGTTAATGGAGGAAAGATGGGCAACAGATATGAATTTATAGCACCTTGTCATTTTGGACTTGAGGCAGTGTGTAAGAGAGAAATCGCTGATCTGGGATACGAGATTGTGAAGGTGGAAGATGGAAAGGTAACGTTTGCCGGAGATATGGAAGCTTTAGTAAGAGCGAATATCTTCTTGAGAACAACCCAGCGAATTCTCTTAAAAGTGGCAGAATTTAAGGCTGTAACTTTTGAGGAACTGTTCCAGAATGTCAAGAAAGTTCCATGGGAAGAGTATTTCCCATCAGATGCAAGATTCTGGGTAACAAAGGCAACTTCCGTAAAGAGCAAGTTATTTAGCCCTTCAGATATTCAGTCTATCGTAAAAAAAGCGATGGTTGAGCGCATGAAGGAACATTATCATATTAACTGGTTTGAAGAGGATGGCGAAGATTATCCAGTTCGAGTGATTATTTATAAGGATGTTGTGACGATCGGACTTGATACTTCCGGAGAAAGTCTTCACAAAAGAGGTTACCGCCGTATGGTAAGTAAGGCACCAATCGAGGAAACACTGGCCGCAGCACTTATTAAACTTACCCCTTGGAACAAGAATCGTATTCTTGTAGACCCATTTTGCGGAAGTGGAACATTTCCTATCGAGGCAGCAATGATGGGAGCGAATATCGCACCAGGAATGCATCGGGAATTTCAGGCACAGAAGTGGGAGAATATTGTATCTCCGAAGCTTTTTGCAAGAGGATTTGAAGAAGCAGAATCTCTGGTAGATTTAAGTGTGGAGATGGACATTCAGGGATACGATATTGATCCACAGATCGTAAAGGCGGCAAGAGAGAATGCGAAGAGAGCCGGTGTGGATGGACTCATTCATTTTCAGCAGCGACCAGTTCATCATTTAAGTCATCCAAAGAAGTACGGATTTGTTATTACGAATCCTCCTTACGGAGAGCGTCTAGAAGAAAAAGAAGATCTTCCGGCGTTATATCGTGATATGGGAAAAGCTTTCGCAGGACTTGACGGATGGTCAGAATATGTTATCACAGCTTATGAGGATGCAGAACGTTATATCGGAAAGAAAGCGGCGAAGAACCGTAAGATTTATAACGGAATGATGAAGACGTATTTCTATATGTTCCCAGGTCCAAAGCCGCCAAGGAGAAAGAAGCCAGAGCAGTCAGAAGCGTAGTAACCTAGTGACTGTCACACGATGCAGTTAATAAGCGGATATTAGAAGTCATATAGATAAAGTATGAGCTTTGTAGGAGGCAGAATTTTGAAGAAAAAGTTAATATTTGCCACTGGAAATGAAGGCAAGATGAAGGAAATTCGCGAAATCCTCGGTGACTTGGATTATGAGATTCTCTCGATGAAAGAAGCCGGAGTCAATGTAGATATTATAGAGGATGGAACAACATTTGAGGAAAATGCCATCATTAAAGCAAAAACGGTGATGGAGGCAACAGGAAGTATTGTTTTAGCAGATGATTCCGGTCTGGAAATTGATTATCTTAATAAAGAACCAGGTGTGTATTCTGCCCGATACATGGGAGAGAACACATCATATCGTATTAAGAATCAGATTATTTTAGACAGACTGCATGGAGTTCCGGATATTGTAAGGAGTGCCCGCTTTGTCTGTGTTATTGCAGCGGCATTTCCGGATGGGACGATAGAGACTCGCAGAGCAACTATTGAAGGAAGAATTGCACAGGAGCCAGCTGGAGAGAATGGTTTTGGTTATGATCCTATTTTCTATCTTCCGGACAGAGGCAAAACAACTGCTCAGCTTTCAGCAGAAGAAAAGAATGAAATCAGTCATCGTGGAAAGGCTTTACGCCAGATAAAGGAGATTTTGTAAATAGATGAGTGAAAATAAAATGAGAATTTTGGTAATCAGTGATTCGCATGGACGTAATGATGATGTGGCAGGAGTAATCGAGCAGGTTGGACCAATCGATATGCTCATCCATTGTGGAGATGTAGAGCGAGGAGACGATTATATCCGTTCATTGGTAGATTGTCCGGTACATATGGTTTCCGGAAACAACGACTATAATCTTGATCTTCCTGCACAAGACATTTTTAATATTGGCGATTATAAGGTACTGGTTGTTCACGGACATACTTTTTACGTATATCGCGGTGTAGAACGCTTAAAGCAGTATGCACTTCAAAATAATATCGATATTGTTATGTTTGGTCATACGCATAAACCATACATCGAAATCGATGAAGATGTAACGATATTAAATCCGGGAAGCGTTTCCTACCCAAGACAACCTGATCATATGCCAACATTTCTCATTATGGAAATCGATGATGAAGGCGAGGCCCATTACGGACATGGATATTATAAATCCAAATTTACCGAACTGAAAATTTAAAAAATAATATAAATGTACTCGTGCAAGAAAGCCGGGGCATTCTTGAATATAATGGAAAAGGATGTACATTGCAACATCCTTTCCATTTTTTGTGTATATAGAAAGGAATTATTTTATGAAAAAAGGAGATATTTTTGAGGGAAAAGTCATCCGAACCGAATTTCCTAATAAAGGAATTATAGATATTGAGGGGCAGAAAGTAATCGTAAAAAATGCGTTAGAAGGTCAGGTAGTACGCTTCTCCATTAATAAAAAGAAACGAGATAAAATCGAAGGAAGACTTCTTGAAGTCATCGAGCCATCCCCGATAGAACAGCCAGCAGCATGCAAACATTTCGGTATTTGTGGTGGCTGCCGTTATCAGAATCTTTCTTATGAACAGCAGCTTGACTTAAAGAAACGCCAGGTAGAAGAATTAATCGAGAAAAGCGGACTTTCCTTTGCTATCGAAAATATTTATGGAAGCCCGATCACAGAAGGCTACCGAAACAAGATGGAATTCACATTTGGTGACGAAGAAAAAGATGGCCCGCTTGCTCTTGGAATGCATAAGAAAAATAGTTTCTATGATATCGTAACATTAGAGGACTGTCGCATCGTAGACCCAGATTTCAATGTACTTCTCCAGGCAATCTTAAAATACTTTAAAGAAAAAGGAGAAACCTACTTCCACAAAATTCGTCACGAAGGATTTCTCCGCCACCTCGTAATGCGTCGTTCTGTAAAAACAGGAGATATTTTAATTAATCTTGTCACTACAACACAGAGCAGACTGGACGAATCTGAATTTGTCAATATGATTCTCTCCCAGAAAATTGATGGAAAAGTTGTTGGAATCTTGCATACATTAAACGACAACCTTGCAGACGTAGTACAGAGCGATGAAACAAAAACACTTTACGGACAAGATTATTTTTATGAATACCTTTATAACATGCGTTTCAAAATCTCCCCATTCTCCTTCTTCCAGACAAACACCTTAGGAGCAGAAGTCCTGTATGATCAGGTAAGAGAATACGTTGGGGAAACAAAAGATAAACTCGTTTACGACCTTTACACCGGAACCGGAACGATCGCACAGATGCTCGCACCCGTAGCAAGTAAAGTAGTCGGTGTCGAAATCGTAGAAGAAGCGGTGGAAGCCGCCAAAAAGAACGCAGTGGACAACCACTTAGACAATTGTGAATTTATCGCCGGCGATGTCCTCAAAGTTGTGGATAACTTAACCCAAAAGCCAGATATTCTCGTACTCGATCCTCCTCGCGACGGAATTCATCCGAAAGCTTTACGAAAAATCATTAATTTCAATGTAGATGAAATGGTATATGTAAGCTGTAAACCTACCAGCCTTATGCGTGATCTGCTTGTATTTAGGGAAGCGGGATACGAGGTCAAGAGATGTTGTTTAGTTGATATGTTCCCTGGAACGGTGCATGTGGAGACGGTTGTTCTTTTGTCCCAACAAAAATAGGATGATTATATTGAGCTTGATGTGATGAGCAAGGATTATACACTGAAGCAATTTAGGATGATTTAGTGAGGTAAGTATATGGCACTAAATTTATATGGTGTGTTATTATGATAGCATCAGGGATTACGTTGTTATAATAGATATAGAGGGCAAAAACTTGTACTTGATTGTGATAAAATAGGAATATAGGTTATGTTCGGGAAAACGGAGGATGTAGGATATTTGGCAAGATACAAGTTGAAAGATGATAGAAAGACAACAGTGATAGGGAGAGATTAATATGCCAAATCAAAGATTGCAGCTCACTTGGTATAATAAAGAGAAAGTTCTTATACCTACAGAAACGGGAAAATATGGATATAGATGGGCAAATCCAGAAGATCCACGTTATTGTGAAACACGTACCCTGATATATGATAGTTATGTACAGGGGAAACAAACACCGAAAAGGGATGAGTTTGAATATTCAGAGCGTGCTGATTTAGTTCCACAGAATGATAATCTTCTTGTGTTAGGTGAATCTGGAGATTTTCTTAAAACACTTACTCGTGTCCCAGAGTTGGCAGAAAAATATGTTGGACAGGTGAAATTAGTATATATTGATCCACCATTTAATACCTCACAGACATTTGATTCATATGAAGACAATCTGGAGCATTCCATATGGTTAACAATGATGAGGGATAGGTTAATATATTTAAAAAGGCTTCTTTCAGATGATGGTTCTATATGGGTTCATTTAGATACTGTAGAGAATCATAGGATGAGATTATTACTTGATGAATTATTTGGAACAGAAAATTTTGTTGCAGAAATTGTATGGGGTAAAGCAGATACAAGTCGAAATGATGCAAAACAGTTTTCAGAAGATCAGGATTATATTTATGTTTATTCCAAAAAAAGAGGTTGGAAATTAAATCGCCTTCCTCGTACTGCACGACAAGATTCGATTTATAAGGCGCCGGATAATGATCCAATTCCATGGATTGCTAAACCGGGTCATGCACCTGGAGCAGGAACACATCAAGGAATGGTTTATGCAATCCAATCGCCTTTTACCGGAGATTTATTATATCCACCTATAGGAGGTTGTTGGAGACTTGGTCAGAAACAAATGTTTCATGAATTATTGAAATATGCAGAATATGATTTGCGTAATATTAATGACATAGAAAAACGTGCTGAAATTTGTGGGGTTAGTTTACACGAAGTAAGATCAGATGTTAAAGCTATAGTATTAAAGAAAACAGTTGAAGAATCGAGAATAACTGCCATGAATACAGTCGCTGGCGTTTGGCCAGATGTTTTCTTTATTAACAATGGCAAGAGAATTCAGGTAAAAGGACATTTGCCAATAGGAGGAGTTACACCAAGAACAATCTGGAATTTCAGTGATGTCGGTAGTAATAGAAACAGTAAGGCAGAGATAAAAAAACTTTTTCCTGATGAGACTCCATTTTCTACTCCCAAACCAGAGAAATTGTTAGAACGAATTATACATATTGCAACAAAACCAGGTGACATTGTTTTGGACTGTTTTGCTGGATCAGGAACTACTGCAGCAGTTGCGCAGAAAATGGGACGTAAATGGGTGACATGTGAACTCCTAGATTCCGTATTTGTTCATTATACAAGGCCGCGACTGGAAAAAGTAGTTTTTGATCAAGATAATGGCGGGATTACAAGAACGAAAGGTGAGCGAATTGCTGCAGAAGGGGTAGAATTACCCAAAGGAGTTTCCCCTGATGACGCAGCAAAATTTACAAGTATTTTAAATAAATTAATAGCAGATAATAAGGAATTAAAAAGGGACAAGACGATTAAGAATCTCAAGGCATTAGCTAAGACACAAAATACGAAAGAGGTAATCAATTGGCATGGTGGAGGCGGTTTTCAAGTAGCACACTTGTCGCCACAATGTTTTGATTATGATTTGAAATGGAATAGAGTCATATTAACTGAACATGCTAAAGGAGATATACTTATTCGGTCTATTGCTGCCAATTTAGGATTTTCATTACTAAAACGAGAGGATGTATCAATTTTTGATGGAAGAAAAGGAAATTCTTTATTAAAGGTAATTGAAGGAGTGGTTACTGTTGAGATAGTAGATTGGCTTGTACCACAAACTAAATGTGGAGAAATTATTGTTATAGCTGCCATGAGCGTGATGGATGGAGTGAGACAGTATCTTCGTCAAGTGCGCAAAGGTTCCAAGATAATTGTTATTCCAGATGATATCTTCCAACATTCTAAAGGGGGTAATGAGTAATGGTAAAGAAACTTAATATTTCATATGATTCGGATTTGATTGAATCTATAAGTGCTGATTTTGATCTTCGTACACCAAATAAAAAAGCATTGCGAGAACTAATTTTTACGCTTGACGGAGATTATGATACAAATATCATGCAAGTACTTAATCTTGCAACTGGGGTAGGTAAGACATATTTGATGGCTGCATTTATTGAGTATTTGCGTAGACAGGGAATTGGTAATGTTGTAATTGTTACGCCAGGGAAAGTTGTACAGTCTAAAACAGTGCAAAATTTTGTTCCAGGTAACGATAAATATATTGAGGGGGCACAAGTTCCACCCGATATTGTTACACCTCAAGATTATTCTGCATGGAGGTCTCGTATAAATGGAACTCCAAAACTTTCTTATGGTCGAGAAGTGCCTGCTTTAGTGTTTATTTTAAATATTCAGCAATTAATTGCACCTAAAGAAGCAGAAGGTAGTACTCATGGCTCATCAAAGGATGCCGAAAGAAGAAAAACTAGAAAATTTGATGAGAATACCGGAGTGCTCTTTGATTATTTAAAGAATTTGAATGATTTAGTAGTGATTGCAGATGAATCACATTTGTATTCTTCAAGTGCCGCTGCATTCAATGCTGCACTTAGAGAATTGCAACCTGCTGCAACTATTGGTCTCACAGCATCGGTACTTGAGGAAGACCATGTAATATATAAGTATCCGTTATATAGAGCTATTCAGGAAGAATTTGTTAAAGCTCCAGTTTTAGCTTTTAGAAAGGGTGGATATGGAGCAGATCAGACATCTGAAGAACAACAGTTACGTGATGCATTGCAACTAAGAAAAATTAAACAAGCATATTATGATGCTTATGCTAAGTAGCAAGGAAAAGATCCATTGAATGCGATTGTTTTTGTCGTATGTGCAGATGTTGCTCATGCAACACAGGTGACACAATTGCTTAGAACACCCGAATATTTTGGAAAACAGCTTGCTGTTTTGCAGGTGGATTCTAAGCATGAAGATGATTCTACACAGAGATTACTTGAAAATATTGATCTGCCTAATTCGCCAGTTCTTGCAGTAGTAAGTGTTAATAAGCTAAAAGAAGGATGGGATGTAAAAAATATTGCTGTTATTGTTACGCTCAGAGCTATGGCTTCAGAGGTGTTAACTCAGCAGACTATGGGACGTGGATTAAGATTACCATTTGGAAAGTATACGGGTGTTTGGCAAATAGATCAGTTAGATATTATTGCTCATCAATCATTTCATGAGTTACTAGTAGCAGAAAATGTGCTTCAACAGTTTGGCTTGGAAGATGCAGTCGCTATGTCTGACAAGGAGAAGGTAGATATAGCTATTCGTAATGCAGCAGAACAAGCAGGAATACCTACAGAAAAAATAGGTAGAGAAGATTTTTGTGACAGTACAAGAGAAAATAATGTTTTTGTATATTCAAATGATGATAAATTAAAGAAAGATAATCATACATTTGTCCGCGATTCTGTTGCTTTTGGAGTATTAGATAATGGAGTAACAGTAAATAATGCAGAGGGAACAACTGTTAGAATAAGAACAATTGGCGATAATGGCATAAGAGATGATATTCTGTTAGAGCCAGTTTTCATAGACAGAACTCCTCGATTTAAAGATGTATCCTACAAATTTCCAGTGACAATTGTTAAACTGGAGCAACCTCCGATAGATTTATCTGAGATATCAGATAGAAGTATAGAGGAGGCAGCAAAGAAGGTTACTTCTACGGGAGATGTCCTTTATAGAAAAGAAATTGTGGCAGCACTTGGAAAGAAACTACGTGTGGTGGATACAGAGAGTGCTGAGGTAGATTCAATACATATCGAATATAGTGATGCTGCCAATGCGCTTAGTCAACTTGTAATGTATATGCAACTTGTTCCATCAACTAAAGAAAATATTTGTTACATTGAAAAATATTTGGTTCCTAAGTTTATGAAATCAGTTACTTTTGAAACATGGACAATAAAGTCTCTTGATTCAGCAAAAATTCAGCTACAAGATATTGTTAAAGCATATATTGAATCTGTTCAGCGTTCAACAAAAGAAATACCAGTAATTCAACCTAAAGAAATAAAGTTTGATCGCTATATGTTAACTTTAGGGGATAAAATTTATGATCCTATTGAATCAAAGAACCAATTTGTACGTGGGAGATTTTATTCAGGATGGTTTAAATCATTATTTGAAGCGGAGTCGTTTGATTCATATAGAGGAGAATATGTATTGGCAAAATTACTTAATACTTCCCCACATATTGTATGGTGGCATCGACTCCATATGCATCATGGAGCTTACATTTATTATAATGCGAAAGATCGATATTTCCCAGACTTTGTAGCACGTGATGATTTGGGTGTTTATTGGATAATTGAGGGGAAAGATCAGAGAGGGCGTGATGATGCAAAGGTTCAGGCAAAGCGTAAGGCAGCAGAAGCTTTGGTTAGACGTCTTATTACGGTAGAGGAATACGTGAATCAAAAATGGGGATATTTGATTGCCTACGAAGATGATATTGCAAAAGCAGATTCGTGGGATGATTTAAAAGCACTTGCCCAGCCGGTATGTAATATTGTGTAGCTATATGTTAACAAGATAACTATGCATGTAAATGAAAAGTCTAATCCCCCAGCTATGCTGGGAAGAATGGAATATGAAAAATCTAGGGGCAGACCGTTCTGCATAATTTTACAATAAGCACAGTAATTAGTCAGTGTGAGCTTTGGACTACTTTATAAATATGTATCTGAAATCGAATTGAGCATAGTGGCAGAAGCATCGGTTCCTTATGAGAAAAAGTAATATTAACAACAGCGCCAATAACGCCATAAATAGCGCCAAATAAGTAAAAATGGCATTAATATACTGGGAATGATTTGAAGTTTGCTAACTTTCGCAAGAAAGATTCACCACACCAATATAATGAATAAAGACACCCACAAAAGCACTGCCAAGCCATAAATTTCGTGACTCAGCAGTGCCTTTTCCACATCATCCCTTCAATTTCATAAAGATATGGAAATTTTTTAAGTTTTGCTAACTTTCACAATATACATCTCGCCCCGAAATTCCCGCACCATTTTACCCACGTCATATTTCATTTCATAAATATCCCATAGTGCCTTTCTAATCTCCTTTTTCATTTCAGATGAAATAATGCCACCCTAATTAAAGTATAGGGCAATCTGATTCAGGTTGTTACCAATCTTACCAAACTGGCTGATCAGTTGTTTGATTTCGGGGAGATATCTGGGGTCAGACCCACTGTCATTAAGACATCTAACTAAATGAAAACTGGAAAGTATTCATACCATTTATTATTGTTTTGTATTATAAATGTTGAGAAATAGAAGAAATTTACAAACCAAAGGATGGTTTTTTAGGTGAAAAAGCTTTTTCGGGTACCACAAAAAGACAGATTGCAAATCTGTCAGAAATACGTTATTCTAAATTGGAAAACTTAAGCTATTCTGTGTGTAAAGGGAATACATCTTCTGGAACGGCGTTTTTTCCTGGTTTCCTTTCTGTCGGGGCGGACAGGATGGATATACCGTAAGAGTAGCTGTATTAAAGTTTTATTGTTCAGATTCGTATGTGGATGTAGATATTTTCTGCAATATCAATTGCATCCGTATACGATATCTGGCGTTCATATTTATGTTTTACTGAATGATTGACTGGTACCTGAAAAGCTAGCAGTATACAATAGTTGTAAAGAATCATCCTTGCCCAGATTTCCTGTATGATAAATTCTCTTTTTTTCGAGTGAAAATTAACAGCACCAATATCATATTTGTATTTATCAATGGCAGTTTCTATTTTCCAGCGTTTCCAGTAAAGCTCTTTTAAATCATGGATGGAATCAAGGGAGTCCTCATAATAAAATTTCTAACTTAAAGTGGGATGGAAAGAAAAGAAATGTTAAATTTGAAGAAAAAGATTTATCATTAGCTATTGAAGAAATACAAACTTACAATACGATTGCGATTCGGTTTCACCAGTTTGATAAAAATAATATTATATGGAATACGGATATTGTTGTGAATTTCAATACACATGTCTTTTCTATTAAGATTGATAGAGAGACAACGGCGGATACAATAGGTTTTATTCCTCAATTTAAGACGCCGATTTTGGTGAATATGTTGCTAGAGAGAGGCTATATTGCTATGGATAATGGTTTGGAAATTAGTGACAGAGCCATCCCGATAAAAAAAGACAATTATAAAGTTATTGAAGATATTATATGTAGAAATACTATATACTCCATGCCGGTAATATATGTAACAAAATCCTGGGGAAGATATCCACTAAGAGTTCAAAGCTTAGCGTATAGATTGCACGGCGTTGCGCATACTCTTGTGGAAGAAGATACTGATGTATCCAAAGTACTTAAGGAAAGCTGTCATGGCATGAATTCTCATCATGGAAGTATTGGTATCTATTACCCTGGTAGTTCTGCATTATATAAAATTATTACAACGGGAAGATATGAGAAGCATGAAGAAATTCTACTAGACTGTATTGTGAATATGGTGTGTAGATATATGAATCAACAGGCGCGTGATAAAATGATGACGTGGGAGGGCGTTCAAAACGAACTTCTTAAATTGCGTTATGTAAGTGCTACAGAAAAGAAAGCAAAGGCAGAAAATGAAGTTTTAGAACTTTATGAAAATTTTTCTGATGAACTTGAAGAAAAAGAGCGCACAATTAAGGAATTAAATAATCGTGTTATAGCTTTGCAGGCAGAAAATCAAGGATTAAGAGCAAAATATGAACAGGTAACAGAAATACCACTTATATATTATGGTGTAGAAGATGAGCTGTATGAGGGGGAAATAAAAGACCAGATTTTGGAATGTAATGAAATTACAGGGGCAGTGGATAAAAAGCGAAAGGATATTAAACGTATTTTAAAAGGATATACAAAAGTAGGCGATAGTTTAAAATGTGATTTAAAAGCATATGGTTTTGCTATCGAAAAAGAGGGAAGGCATTATAAATTAATTTATAAAAGAGATAGTAGGTATTTATTTACAATGGCCGCATCTGGAAGTGACAGTCAGCATGGAGGTGGAAATCTGTCAGCGGAGATTATACGAGATATGCTTTAAAAAAGCATGATAGAAATAGAAATTTTTTATTGTAACAAAAGAGGCGGCCCATTACATATGCTGCTGCAATCCCCGTTCACGAATCAGGCAAGCATGGTTGAAAAATTTACGAATTTTAATGTCTGGCTGGGAATCCGAAAGGTTATAGAAAAAATAAATGATAACATTGTAGTGGTATAAGAAGGTGTATTTAATTGAGCAATGTGAATCTTATACAAAGTAAAATCATGCAGTTGGAAGGAGGGGCCTTTCAGTCACTGTTTGATGAGTATCTTTATAAAAAATATAAGTTTACAAATATTCAAACATTAGGGATACAGACGGCGACTAATAAGCCTACAAAAGGGACTCCAGATGCTTATGTGTTAACAGAAGATGGAAAGTATATACTAATAAATTACGGAAGCGTAAGTTCTCAGCCGGCAGATAAGATAAAGGCTGATATTTTGTCATGTTTTAATACAGAAAAACTGTCATTGGAGAATGACAAAATCAAGAAGATTATCTGTGGACATTGTTCTACAAATATACACATAGAGCAATTTGACAGCATTATAGAACTGTTGGAAGGTATTGAGATAGAACTTATTGGGATTGACACACTTTCTCATGATTTAGCGCTGATATATCCGCATATTGCAAAGAATCAACTTGGGGTTGAGATTGATACGAATCAGTTTTTTGATATTGAGGATTTTGTCAAAGCTTATGATGCAAACGGTATCAATGCACCAATTAATTGTGATTTTTTGCATAGAAAAAAAGAAATAGATAATACATGTGAGAGCATACGAAATAATACAGTTACGGTTTTGACTGGACCATCTGGAATTGGAAAAACAAGATTAGCGATAGAAGTATGTCGTGCATGGGATGACAAAGAATATAAGGTTTATTGTGTTCGAAGTAATGGTAATTTTTTGTATGAAGATATAAAGTATTATATCGATAATCCTGGCAAATACATGCTGTTCTTTGATGATGCCAATATGGTGGTCAGCATGGATAATGTGTTACAAACTCTTTTGATGCTTCCGCCTGAGTACGAGATTAAAATTTTGATTACCGTACGTGATTATGCGAGGGAAAGAGTAATTAATATGGTATCGCAGTATACTACACCGGAAGTTATAGGGATAGGAAGGTTTACAGACGAAGAAATCAAGGATATTCTGAAAGCAGATTTGGGGATTCTAAATCCTGATTATTTAAAAAAAATATCAGAGATATCTAATGGTAACGCAAGACTGGCCTTTTTGGCTGGAATTAGATCTGTTGATGAAGGATATCAGGCTATTCGAAATGCTGAAGATATATTTAGGAATTATTACGGTCGCATCTTGAGTGAAGCTGGTCTAACTAAAGATGATATCATAATGCTTTTCTTAATTACGGTTGCAGGACCTGTAAAAGGGGAAGAAAACCAGCTATATATCGACTTGAAGAGAAAGTATGGCGCTGAAATTAGGGAGGATGAAGCAGTAGAAAAACTTTATTCTCTTGAGCTTGTTGATTGGTTTAAAAACGAAATAACTAAGGTTTCAGATCAAAGCCTTGGGAATTACATTTTATACTATGTTTTGTATGAAAAAAGATGGATAAGCATTGAAAATCTAATAGCTATTGCTTTCCCGCGATATAAGAAAAAAGCTGTTTATGCATTAAAAACTATAATAAACATTTTTAATTCCGAGGATACTGTTCACTATGTAGAGAATTCTATTATTTCTGCGTGGAATAATGCTCCAGACGGGCAAGACATGGAATATTTAGAGGCTTTTCACCAGGTGAATCCAGATAAAGCTTTGTGTATCATAAAAAAGAAGATAGAACTAGAAAAGTATGTGGATTTTGATATGCATAGTTTTGATGTGAATTCTAAAAAGAATTATCAGAATATTTCTACAAAAGAAATAGAAATTCTTGGAGGATTTAAGTATACGGAATCATTTAATGATTCGATAGAACTTCTTATGTCATATTTTGAAAAGCGTCCAGATTTAATAATGGATTTTTACTTTGGGATTTGTAACTATCTTCTTTATGATAAGTATTCTTGGAATAACAAATATAAAAATGAAAATGTACTAATGGACAGGCTTTGGGAAGCAACTAATGAAGGCGAAAACTATAATTTCAGTATACTTTATATCCACGTCGCACAATATGCGTTGAAGACAGAGTTTTCTTATACGGAAGAAGTAAAGAATAGCAGAGCTTTCAACTTTATTAGAATGACGATAGGTTTTGACGAAGAAATGGCATTATTGCGTAATAAAATCTGGAGGACACTGGGAGTTCTGCGTACAAAACAGGAATACCGGGATATAGTTAATGACATTCTTTTTGAAGTCCGTTTTAAGGGATTAAAAAAGAAGGATTCCATGGCCTATTTGCAATCGGATTTTGATACGATTTTTGCTGAGGTGATAAAAAAAGATAACATTGATTTCTTCGATGCAAGAATAATTGATAGATACAGAGAAGTTGCTGGTCGGATAAATAGTCCAATTGATGAGAGATACTTGATTTCTGAGAATAATCATGATTTTAGATTGTATAGGATTCTATCAAGAGAGCATTTACTTGGAAGGACCATTGAAGAAGATGAGAGAATTCGAAAGGCTAATATAGCTGCGGAGTTTGATTCATATGGTCTTAAAGATTATATAGATTTGTTTAAAACATGTAATTTCTTACAAGATACGGTTGGTGAAAGAAATCTCTGGTCTTTAAGCAGAGGACTGGATATAGTTTTTGAGCTACTAGAAACAAATCCGAATTTTTATGTAGATGTGATTGAAGAGTATTTTAAAAGTGATGCTCCGTTCAGACTAAACGGCTATAGGCAAGTTGATTTTTTGCTTTCTAACAGTGGTTACGAAAAAACATATAATTTGCTGAACGGAGTTGAGTATTGTAGGAAAGATACATGGCTGTCTCTGATTTGGGAGTGTATTAACGAGCGTGATATCACGGACACAGTTGTTCGTGATTACAGCAGCTTTTCGGAAAGAAATTTGGCTGGAGATAATCCGATAGTACCTTCGGCTACATTGCTGATAAGGTATGGGGAAAGAGATAATGGATTAAAGAATAGCATTCTTAAACAAATAGTGGAAAAAGAGACTCTGTCAGCAGCTTTTTTGGGATATGTGTACCGAGATGATGATATAGAAGTCCTTTTGAAACTTTTCAAAGATGATTTTGGTACACTATCTCAAATTTATATGAATGCTCTTGAAATAAGTGACCATGTGGATTATGGCGGAAAACTGTTTATTAGAATATTCGAACAATACCCAAATATATGGAAAGAATATGTAGATTGGGTAAAGAACCATTCACATTGTGATGGAGATGAGCAAGAGATATTTGAGTTGATTTGGTCCACTGAGAAGTGGAAAGAATGTATCGACTACGCGTACTCGGTTATTGTAGATGGTGGTATGTTATTTTTAATAGAGTCTCCGATTCAATTACTTTTTGGAGAAGCAGAACAAGAATCGGATATTGTAAAAAACAGAAAAAAGGAATGGCTTCTTGATAGTTTACATGAGAATTGTAGTGATGTATCTAAAAGTAGTAAGTTAATTGATGCGGTTGTTAATGTTATGCCCCATTGGAAACTGGATTTTATTCTTGAATATTTAAAAGATAATCAAAATATTGAAGATTTCAGGAAAATCAACTTGTTTCCAATGGCAGATTCGTGGTCAGGTAGCGAAGTTCCGCTGATTATAGATAAAATTCAGTTTTTGCAAAGCCTTAAAGAAAAATTGAAGGGTTTTGTCTATATTGAACATAGGGAATATATCGAGGAATACCGAAGAAACCTTGAGGAGTACAAAAGAAAGGTTGAGCTAAGAGAGTATCTTGAAGAGGCTGATTATGCATAGTATTTATTGGAGAATAGAGAGAGAGGTGTTCTCATCATGATTATACAAGAAATTCTTTCAGGTGAATCCAAGAATGTAGAGTTCAAAGAAAATCTGCCAGAGAGAAGTATTAAATATATGAAATTTGTGGTTGCCTTTGCAAACGGAAATGGAGGAAAAATCATTTTCGGAATTGCCGACAAAACCAATGAGGTGGTTGGTTTTGATAAGGAAGACATATTCAAAAAAATGGATGCTATCGCTAATGCTGTGTCGGATAGCTGTGAACCGGCGATTATTCCAGATATTACGTTACAAACGATTGAAGGGAAGACAATCATTGTAGTGGAAATTTCTGAAGGCAGACAGAGACCGTATTATATCAAGGCGCTTGGCAGAGAGGGTGGTGTATATGTCCGCGTTGCCGGAACTACTCGTCTTGCTGATGAATATATGATAAAAGAGCTGATGTTTGAAGGAAGTAATCGCTATTTTGATCAGGCTTTGTGTACCGGGCTGATTATCACGGATCAAGATATTGATGCTCTTTGTAAAGCGATGAAAGAACAGGCAGTTAAAAACTCTCATAATAAGGAGCAAAAAGCATCTATTAAAGATGTTGGAAGACAGCAGCTTCGTTCCTGGGGCATATTAATTGAGCGAGATGGAAAAGATTATCCCACCAATGCTTATGCTATTTTAACAGGGTGCGGAGGACTTCATATTGCAACACAGTGTGGCGTATTCAAGGGAACGACCAAAGAAATTTTTGTTGATCGGAGGGAGTATACTGGTCCAATCTGGGAACAAATAGAAGAAGCATTCCAATTTGTCCTGCGAAACATTCATTTGGGTGCAACCATTGAAGGGCTTTATCGTCAGGATATTTACGAAATCCCCCCGGATGCTATTCGTGAGTTGATTATCAATGCAATGGTGCATCGCAGTTATCTGGATCATGGTACAATACAGATTGCCGTTTATGATAACCGGCTGGAAATCACTTCTCCAGGTAAATTACCAATGGGACAAACTTTGGAGCGTATGAAAGAAGGGTATTCCAAAATCAGAAATGAAGCACTTGCACATGCGTTTTCTTATATGAATTTAATTGAACATTGGGGAAGTGGCATTCCTAGAATTATTGGTAAAGTGAAGGCAGCCGGATTGAGGGAGCCAGAGTTTATCGGTGGTGATGTTGATTTACGTATTAATATCTATAGAGGGCAGATTGAGCCTGTCGAGGATAATCGTATTAATAAAATACAGGTTATTAATACGAAAATGCCGAATATTAATAAAAAAGTGCCAGATACTACTGATAATATGCCAGATACCGATAAAAAAGTGCCATATAATGTCGATGATGTGCCAGATACTATTGAAAGACTACCGGATAATGAGCAGATGAAGCATATTTATAAAGATGTCTTGGAAAATGGCTCGATTACAACTGCCAGGGCTGCAGAACTTCTAGGAGTAAAGCAACGGAGAGCAAGAGCTGTTTTATTAGATATGGTCAAGAAAAATTATTTGAAAAAAGAAGGTGCAGCACGAAGTACGATTTATGTAAAAAATTTATGAATTGTGTAATAGAACAAGATGTTCCCGATATTTATGTCGGGAGCATTGAAAAGTTCGAATAACTGTTTCTAAAGGAAAAGACGACAGTACCTTCATATGAAACATCTTGGGATTATTGTTACACGTACATTTTTGATGGTAAAATTTAAATAAATTGTTGATATTTTAAATGGTGTGTACTAATATAATCATAGACCGTAGGAAGGCATGGGTAATGCCCGAATACAAATATTCCATTGGCGGGTAGGCAGCTAAGAAGATTAGCTGTCTATTTTATTATAAACTGAGACTTTTTTCTAAAAGGAGACTGAACCTCTTACATTTCCTGTAAGCTGACCATGCCCTTTTGTTTTTTATAAGAAAAACAGTGTATATAATGAAAGCTTATGGTAAAATATTAGCTAAAGCTAACCGAGAAAGGGCAAAGGATATCTAGGGTCAGACCCTATAAGTCCTTAAGATACAGAAATCAGGAATCCCCTATGTGTAATATTAATATTTTACAACACAAATTTTGACCTTGCAAAGAGGCTGAAAGTAAGAAAGTGTGGAGATAAATATGAAAGCATACTGATCAGAAATAAGTGATTTAGAAAGGGATAAAGTTCTGGATAATAGAATTATCAGCAACTAAATGATTACTGCTTTTATGGTGGAAATAGTAAGTAGAAAATCCAAAACAGAATTCTTGAATGGTTTAAGTTTCGCTAACTTTCACTAACTTTCACAATCTACATCTCACCCCGAAATTCCCGTATCATTTTCTCTACTTCATATTTCATTTCATAAATATCCCGGAGTGCTTTCCTAATCTCCTTTTTCATTTTAGATGAAATAATGCCACCCTGATTAAAGTATCGGGCAATCTGATTCATGTTGTTACCAATCTTACCAAACTGGCTAATCAGTTGTTTGATTTCGGGAACGTCTGCGGTAATCTCATATTTGATAATTACGTTCTGATTGTTGAGAGCATTTCGAACAAACTCGGAAACGGTCATATTGCTTGCTCTGGCTCTTTCGATAAGAAGGGCATATTTCGTTTCGTTCATACGCAAATGCACATCTTTGGTTTTTGTAAGTGTTTTTTCTTTCTTAGGTCTTGTCATTGTTATCTTCTTTTCTTCCTGGTGACGGTTCTACAAAAGGTTAAAATTTTATAGTCTGCAGCAAAAGTAGGTGATGAGAAATTAACATGCTGTGACCATGTAAATGGGAACCAATACACATATCTTTGACTGTGGTCGAGGGTATAGGGTGTTGGATGTCCAGTGGACATCCGTTTAGCACCGACCGGAGTGGAACGTAGAAGCGAAATCCCCATCAAGTTGCAAGTAGTCAGTAACCTGGAACAGGTTATTGTGCTACGTTGCGAAACTTGCTCTGAGAGAGAATAGAAAATAGAATTTTGCATTGTAATGGTGAGAAGTACGATATTGATTATGAAAAATACCGTAGTCGTTATTTTCTATCTGGTCTTGATGAAAAATTGGATAGAATTGCGCACAGAGTGTACTACGATTATTGCGTAAATGGATTTCTGCTTAACGATGATGTTTTAGATTATGGGACTAGTATTCATGAGAGACCTGAATTTTTCATGATACTTGTTGAGTTGTCACCCGAGGCAGAAAAATTAGATGAGTATTGGAAAAATCATTCTAAAAGTTTCGTCGTTAATTTTTATGCTACTGTTGAACAGATACATAGATTCAATTTTGAATTAGATGAATGGAGAGACCCTCCATATGAGGATTGGAAAGAGCTGGATGATGAGATGAAATTGAAAAAATGGATGTTATCACATGCTATAGATAGGGCTAATAATGACCTCGGTATGCAATTCCTTTATATAAGAGATGATGTTATTATTTCACCTGTCCAAATTGAAAGTATTGAAGAAATGTAAGACTTAAGCATTCCTGTAATTCATAAATAATGTCAATAGACGAAAGAAGAACCTCACAGTATAATTAAGATATCATCTTGGCGGATGAAAAACATCTTAATTATCGGAGGTCCTTATAATGAATTATACACAGAATCAAAAGATTGAACAAGTCACAGAATCAACTTTAGTACTCGGAGTTGATATCGGAAGTTCTGAACACTATGTCAGAGCATTCGATTACCGGGGAAGAGAACTGACAAGAAAAGTATTCAGATTTTCAACTGATATCAATGGGTTCAACAGCTTTTATGACTGGGTTACACAAATATGCATAAAGCATGGAAAAAATGAAGCAATGATAGGATGTGAACCTACAGGTCATTACTGGTATACCTTTTATCAGTTTGTAAAAGATCATGGGATGAAACTGGCATTCGTGAATCCTGCATCTGTTAAGAAAGCAAAGGAACTGGATGACAACAGCCCAAAGAAAACAGATCTGAAAGATCCAAAGACGATTGCAAAGCTTGTAATCGATGGAAGGTACAGTTTTCCATATGTGTCGGAAGGAATCTATGCAGAGATCAGAGAAGTGACATCCAGCCGAGATCGCATCATGAAGGAGCTGAATGCAGCATCCAACAGGATACAGAGATGGCTGAAGATATATTTTCCAGAATATCTTACTGTATACAAGAAATTTGATACAACAACAGGAATGATGATCCTTGAGGAAGTACCATTACCGACTATGGTGACAGCACTGGGTGTAGATAACATTATAAAGATATGGAGAGAACATAAAGTGCGTGGCAAAGGCGCCAGTTTTAATAGGGCAAAGACCCTGGTAGATGCTGCGCATGATAGTGTTGGAAAATCAGGAGGTCAGGGTGCAGTCATGGAGATTCAGATGTTGCTGGAAGATTATAAGGTAAAGAAGCAACAACTGGAAATGGTTACATCTGTGATGGAAGAACTGATCATGCAGATACCAAATGCAGAAAAGATGCTGTCAGTTGATGGTGTCGGATTAGTAACTGTAGCTGGTTTCATATCAGAAGTCGGGGATATCAGTCGCTTTAAAAACCCGAAACAGATCCAGAAGTATGCTGGATTTGGACTGGTAGAGAACAGCTCTGGAAAACACAAAGGTCGTACAACGATCAGCAAGCGGGGTCGGAAGAAACTGCGAAAAATCATATATCAGGTAGTATTACCATTGATACAGAGCAATAAAGAATTCCGATCGATCTATGATTATTACAGAAAACGGATAAAGAATCCACTGAAAGGCCGACAGGCAATGATAGCCGTTGGATGTAAGCTGATCCGGGTATTCTTTGCAATCATGACGAAGGGTGTTGTCTACAATGGATCAAAAATGATAGAGGATATTCATCGTCCAACCCAACTGCCACAGGCAGCCTAACAAGAAAGAAATAAACCTGAAAACAGGAAAGCGTCCGCCAAGGAGATTGGTGCTGTGGACAGGGATGTAACTGTATCGTTGAAAAAAGTATAGCCAGTTTAGCCACAGGAGATACAGACCATAGGACAAAGATCCTGTACTTAAGCATAAGTGGCAGCACAGCTATGGATAGACAGAACGAAGGAATTTAGGACTCCAATCATAGTAGATGGATGATCCTGTCAGACATGAGAGGTTTGTTGCTGTAGAGAAAATGGGTAAACAAAGAAGGCAACCATAAAAATATCAAGACGTCTTCTTTTTATACCAATTTTTCTATGAATGGTACAAAAAGATACCTTATTCACTATCCATAAGGCTGTATTTTGATCAGCTAATTAATTTAAAGAGTATCCGGAAAGCTGATAAATCTAAGCTTTCTTGTGCAATTTTAATAAAAATATACAGAGAGGTCCCTGGGACATTAAGAAATCAGTTTATAAAGTAAAATAATAAATTAATTAGAATAAACCGAAAAATTCTAAACAAAATACCCATTTAATAAATTTATTAAGCTGTTGGTACTTAACATCTCCTTGGGAGTATTAATAGTAATGGCTTTTTATTGCAAAAATAGGTTGTATTTATCCTAGTTTATACATATAATAAAGAAAAAGAGAAAAAAGGAGTGATATAATATGATGGTAAATACAGAAAATTTAGTATCAATTACAGAAGCAAATCAGAATTTTTCTAAAGTAGCAAGATTAGTAGATCAGAAAGGTTCTGCAGTTATTTTAAAAAATAATACACCACGTTATCTGGTAATAGAATTTAGTCAAGCAGAGAAAATGCAAGAAGCAAATGATGAAGATTTGTTAAATCTATCAAAAAGAATTATTGAAAAAAATCGAGAGGTCTATGAGGAATTAGCAAAATGATTCGGTTAAGCAAACGACAAATAATTCTATTACATGATCAATTAGTCGAAGAAACAGGTGGAATGTCAGGAATAAGAGATGATGGATTATTAGAGTCTGCGATTGCAGCACCATTTCAATCATTCGGAGGGGAAGATGTTTATCCATCTATTCAACAAAAAGCAGCTAGACTAGGCTATGGAATTATTAAAAATCATTGTTTCCTGGATGGAAATAAGAGAATTGGTACACATGCAATGTTGATTTTCTTGGAATTAAACGGTATTGAATTAACTTATACTCAGGTTGAATTATATCAAATTATTATTTCAGTTGCATCAGGCGAAAGTGATGACAAAAAATTACTAGAATGGTTATTAAATCATGAAACATGAAAAGCAAAATATACAAAAGATTTTTCATGGGGATTTTATTGTACAAATAATATACAGTAAGCAATAAGATGGGCGAATAGAGGAGCTTGTAATTCATTTATTATGAATACCAACCACAAAAAGGAAAAGTTCCAGAGACCTTCCTGCAAGATCGTTCTCTGGAACCAAGGTTTTGCAACCATATATATTGTATCAGTTTATACTCGTGTATGGCAACATATTTTTATCTGAAAGCAATGAATTTTTATGTCCTGTGTGTCAAATGCATATTTAGAAATCCTAGACAGAGATGTCCCGGGGATATTGAGGAATCAGTTTATAAAATAAATTGTACAAATAAGAACAAATTGTTTGGAAAATTTTAAACAAAATAATCATTTAACCCAAAGAAAAAAGTCATTGTAAATCATCATCCAATTAGTGGAACAGTATATGATTAGCAATGGCTTTTTCATTGTTATAGTAATTGAGATATGATAAAATATTAGAATATAAAAGCAAAATAATTATTTAATGTAAAGATTATAGAAATACATTAATAAGGAAATAGTTTTGTATATATTATTTAGAGGATGTTTTGAAATGGAAAATGCTTTAAGCAGAGTTGGATTGTATGATTTTTTTACAATACTTTTATCAGGGATGACAGCGATAATTATTGATTATTGTATTAATGGAGATTTAGAAAAGAATCTTACAAAAATATTAAATAATAAATTTAATAATATAATAACTTTTTTACTGATTGGTTATTTTATAGGAATTATATTGCAAGAAATTAGCTCTATTTTCGACAAAAAAATTAAAATTTTTAAATTTAGACAAAAAGCAATGAGAAATTTTTTAAATGAACATAATAAAATTGTTAAAAATAAAATAGAATTAAAAGAATATCAGGAATTGGCCAATAAAATATTGAAGAAAGATCAAACTCCAGAAGAATACACGGAAGAAGAATGTGAATATGTTTACTATTATTGTAAAACGCAATTAGAATTAAATTGTAAAAGTGATAAGACGGAGAAAATAAATGCTACATATGGGACAAGCAGAAGTTTAATGTTTGCTTTAATAATAATAGGAATACGATATTTATATTATAATAAATCGTTAAGTGGTGTTATATTTGTAGTTTTCTGTATATTAATAGGTTTGTTCTATAAACGATGTAAACGATTTTCAGAATATAGGGTACGGGTGATTTTAAGACAATATAAATCATTAAACGTTACATCTTAGAATGTATGTTATTAAGGATTTGCATATTTACTATATTTTTATGGATGAAAGTGTTAGTATTTTGTTACAATCATGAAAGTTTATTGTAAGAATAAAGAGTGCTATAGGATTATTTTTTCAGGAAGATTAATGGAATATAGGAGAAAATTATGAGTGAAATACATGAAAGTGCAGTCGATAATGGAGAACCGATACAAAAAAAATCCGAGAATGATAAAAATGGTATAATAGGTGGACTTATATTTGGAGGAATTTTTCTTTTTTTAACATATCACATATATATACATTTTTTTAATAATCAAATTGGACAAGTACTTGTATATATTTTGAGTTTTTTGGCTTTTATTTGTTTTGCAGTTTCGATAAGTTGTTTTTTTGATTATAAGGAATCTAAGAAAATAGAAAAATTAGAAGAAGATGCAAAAAGAGAAGAAAAGGAGTTTTCAGAAATAAATCCTGAAAAAAGATCTTTAAGGGCAGAAAAAATGTTTCGCATGAATCAGAAGGAATTAATGCGTTATTATGATATGAATTTGGCACAAACAAAATTTCTATCAGGTCTTGGTATTATGATGATTGTATTGGGTGTATTGATTGTGATGGCAAGTTTATATATGTATATATCCTTAGGCACAGATAAGATGCTGTTATCTGTAGGAAGTTTGAGTGGTATTATTGTAGATTTTATAGGAGCTATTTTTATAAAAATGTATACAAAAAATATTGAAGCAGCAGTCAAGTTTCATGCGAAATTTGCAGAAAGCAATAATCTCTTGTTAGCTAATTCAATAGCACATAAAATAGATGATAATATATTAAGAGAAACAACATTGTCGGAAATAGCAAAGTATATAATACTAGCAAAGAAATACAAAGATGATATTTAAGATTTAAGAAATGCTTAAGTCCCAGGGACGTTAAGAAATCAGTTTACAAAGTAAAATGATAAATTGATCAGAAATAATCGAAAAATTCTAAACAAAATGTAAGCGCTTTATCTAAGGGTGGATTTTCAATGCACACAAATCCTGTCATAATGATTGCTAGATGCTAGTGTTTTACTTCCATCGTTTGCTAGATGAATAAAAATGCTAGTACTTTACTACAATTATGGAGTGTGTACCTTAAGTTCCCTGGGACATTAAGAAATCTGTTTTTTATAGAACTTTTCAATGCTTCT